>Ga0123333_10000403_pt1 | contig 48464 bp, 40 predicted proteins | sample BioC12SIPDNA_3_FD_89957 | JGI IMG/M metagenome (GOLD analysis project Ga0123333, IMG submission 89957) | Anaerobic biogas reactor microbial communites from Washington, USA - Biogas_R2_B C12 SIP DNA | ecosystem: Engineered > Bioreactor > Anaerobic > Unclassified | place: Washington, USA...
AGTAACCCCGGGCTCCGGCCCGGAGATCAAGCGCTAAACAGGCTTTAGCAGTTAGGTAAGACGATGAGCACAGGCAAGGTCAAGTGGTTCAACTCCGAGAAGGGTTACGGCTTCATCGAACAGGATGACGGCGGCAAGGACGTCTTCGTCCACTTCTCGGCCATCAAGTCCGACGGTTTCCGCACCCTCAACGAAGGCGACGAGGTCGAGTTCCGCGTGGAGCAGGGCCAGAAGGGCCTGCAGGCGGCCGACGTCACGGTCGTGCGCTCCGCGGCCCCCGGTTACTGAGCAGCGCCTCGCGCCCCTGACGGGGCTATAGAGAGAAGGCGCCCGCAGCGATGCGGGCGCCTTCTCGGTCGTATGGGCCGTCCGTATGGGCCAGCCGCGTCGCCAGCGCAGCCGGACGGGACCCGGGCGGGCCGCCGCACCGGTCCGCGGCGCAGCTCGCGGGCGGCGCGGGGCGCCGGACCGAGGTGACGACGTCCCCGACGGCTCTGGAACGCTCTGCTAACCTCTGCTGTAGCTCGACCACAAGGAGCCGAAGTGCTGAGCAGACCGCTTTCCGAAGACCAGTTGGCTCGACCCCGGACCCTGACGTTCGCCGACGCGCTCCAGGCGCTGCGCCGCGGCGCCCCCTTCGCGCTCCTCGTGACGGCGATCGCGGTCGTGGTGTCGTTCCTCATGACCCAGCGCGCCACGCCCGTCTACGAGGCGCAGGCGGCGGTGGTCGCCTCCCGCGCCGCCTCCTCGCTGGGCGAGCTCGACGTGGTGGTCCCGCCCCCCGTCGACGCCCGCGTGTACCAGCGCGCCATCAACGAGGGCGCCATCGTCCACGACGCGCTGCTGCGCCTCGACGGCCGCGAGCGCGGCGTCGCCGAGGTGACGCGCTTCCTGGAGAAGGTGCGCGTGTCGATCGAGGTGCACGACCTCTCGAGCGTGGTGAGCATCGCGGTCCGCGACGCCAACCCGCAGCAAGCCGCCACCTACGCCAACGCCATCGCCGAGCGCCTCATGGAGTGGGACCGCGAGCGCGGGCGCGAGATGCTCACCGCCTCCGTCAACGCCATCGAGCGCGCCATCCAGGACATCGACCTGCAGATCGCCGCGGCCGTGCAGGCCGAGGACCAGATCAACGCCCAGCGCCTCCAGACGCTCAGCGCCACGCGCCGCGAGAGCCTGGTGCGCGAGCTCGAGGTCGCGCAGGCGCGCAGCGCCTCCACCCCCGTGGTGGGGCTGCTCAAGAGCCTCAGCGTGGCGCAGCCGCCGGTGGAGCCGGTGGCGCCGCGCCCGGTGTTCAACGCCTTCGTGGCGGTGCTGCTGGGCCTGCTGCTCGGCTACGGCGTGCAGTTCGGGCGCTGGTCGCTCGACGACCGCGTGCGCACGCCCGGCGGGCTCGGCGACGCCACCGGGCTGCCGGTCCTCGGGCGCCTGCTGGTGCCGCGGCGCGGCCTGCGCCTCTCGGAGGAGGCCGTCGGGCTGCTGCACGCCGGCCTGATGGGGGTGCTGCGGCGCGAGGGCACCACGGTCATCGGGGTGGCCAGCGCCACCGCCTTCGACGAGAAGAGCGGCGTGGCGCTGAGCCTCGCGGACGCGCTGGCGCGCAGCGGCTACCGCACCCTCCTCGTCGACCTCGACGTGCGCCGCCTGGGCCCAGGCTACGGCGTCGACGTCACCCGCTTCGCCGTGCCGCTGCTCGAGGCCTACCTGCGCGACCCGAACCTGCAGTTCGAGCCGCTGGGCTTCGCCATCGACTCGAAGCGCTCGTTCGACGCCCTGCTGCCCAGCGGCTCCGGCGAGGCGCTGGCCGGACCCCTGGAGGGGCGCCTGGCGGCGCTGATCGAGCGCCTCGGCAGCGTCTACGACGTGGTGGTCCTCGACGTCCCGCCGGTGCTGTCCGGCGCCGACGCCCTGGCCGCGGCCTCGGTCTGCCACGCGCTGGCGCTCTGCGTCGGCGCCCAGACCAAGCGCGAGGACGCGCGCGCGGCCGCCATGCTCGTGGAGCGCAGCGGCCCCGAGACGGCCATCGCCCTCATGACCGAACCGGGTCACGAGGGAACGCCGCGCCGGCCCGCCAAGGTCGACGTGCGGGCCGTGGCGCGCGGGAAGGGCGCGGGGCGCGCCGGCTCCGCGGTGGCGAGCGAGCCGACGCCGCGCGCCTACGCGCGCGTGAAGCCGCGTTGAGCCGCCGGAGCGGAGGCGCGGATGTACGCGGGCACGCGCAGCGGGCACGCTGACAGCTCGGTGGCCGCCCCGCAGGCGGCCGGCGCCCCGCCTGCGGGCGGGGGCGCGCTGGTGGTGTCGCTCGACTTCGAGCTCGCCTGGGGCGTGTTCGACAGCCTCGGGGCCGACGGCGCCTACCGCGCCAACCTGCTGGGCGCGCGCGAGGCCGTGCCGCGCATGCTCGAGCTGTTCGCCGCCTACGAGGTGGGCGCCACCTGGGCCACCGTCGGCTTCCTGTTCGCCTCCGGGCGCGAGGAGCTGGAGGCGTTCAGCCCCGGCCCCGACCTGCGGCCGACCTACGCCGACCCGCGGCGCGACCCGTACCGCCAGCGCGTGGGCGAGAGCGAGCGCGACGACCCGCTCCGCTTCGCGCCCAGCCTGCTGCGCCTGATCGCCACCACCCCGCGTCAGGAGGTGGCCAGCCACACCTTCTCGCACTACTACTCGCTCGAGCCCGGCCAGACGCGCGAGCAGTTCCGCGCCGACCTCGACGCCGCCATGGCGATCGCGCGCGCCAAGGGGCACACGCTCCGCTCGCTGGTGGTGCCGCGCCACCAGGTGCGCGCGGACTACTTCGAGGCCATCGCCGCGGCCGGCTTCGAGGTGCACCGCAGCCACGAGCGCAACGCCCTTACCGTGCCCGGCGCCACCGGGAGCGACCCGCGCTACCGCCGCGCGCTGCGCCTGCTCGACTCCTACCTGCCGCTCACCGGCCACGGCGGCGTGCCGTGGGCCAGCACCGCGCCCGACGCCCACGGGCTCGTCGACGTGCGCGAGAGCCGCTTCCTCAGGCCCGCCATCGCGCGCCTGGCGCCCGCGGAGCCGCTACGGCAGCGCCGCGTGCTGCGCGCCATGGAGCGGGCGGCGCGGCGCGGCGAGCTCTTCCACCTCTGGTGGCACCCGCACAACTTCGGTGCCGACCTGGAGCTGAACCTGGCGAACCTGCGCCGGGTGCTCGAGGGGTACCGCCGCCTGCGCGACGCCGGCCTCATGCGCTCCCTGACCATGGCCGAGGTGGGCGCAGCGGTGCGCGCGGCCGCCCCCGACCGCGCGCACCGGCCGGAGGCGGTGGCGTGAGCGCCGGGGCGTCGGTCGGCACGGCCGAGCCCGCGCCGCGCGGCGCGGGGCGGCGGCCCGCGGTGGCCGCTCCGGCCCCCTGCCGCGTGCTCGTGATCGGCCAGGACCTCGGCTACCTGGTGCGCTTCCGCGGCCACCTGGTGCGGGCGCTGGTGGCGGGCGGCAACGAGGTGGTGGTGACGACCCCGGACCCCGAGCCGGCCGCGTCGCCGGTGGCGGCGCTGGGCGCCCGCTACCACCGCATGCCGTTCAGCCGCGCCGGCATGAACCCCGTGCTCGAGCTGCGCGACGTGGCGCGCCTACGCCGCGAGATCGCCGCCGTGGCGCCCGACGCGGTGTTCGCCTACGGCGCCAAGGCGGCCGCCCTGGGCCTGCTCGCCGCCGCGCAGGCGGGCGTGAAGCGGCGCTACGCCATGCTGGCGGGCCTGGGCTTCGCGTTCGTCGAGGACGGGCGCCGCTCGCCCAAGCGGGCGGCGGCGCGCGCGGTGCAGCTGCTCCTCTACCGCCTGAACTTCGCCGGCACGCGCGCGGTGATCTTCCACAACGCCGACGACCGCGACGAGCTGGTGCGGCGGGGCGCGGTGCGCCGCGACAAGACGGTGGTGGTGCCGGGGTCGGGCGTGCCGGTGGAGCGGTTCGTGCCCACCCCGCCCCCAGCCGGGCCGGCGCGCTTCCTGTTCGTGGGGCGCCTGCTGCGCTCGAAGGGGGTGGAGGAGCTGGTGGAGGCCGCCGCGCTGCTCCGAGCCGCGGTGCCCGGCGCCGAGGTGCACCTGGTGGGGGGCGAGGACGCCAACCCGGACAGCGCCGACGCGGCGCTGCTCGCCGCCGCCGTGGCGCGCGGCGACGTCGTGCTGCACGGGCAGGTGAGCGACGTGCGGCCGTTCCTGGAGCGCGCCAGCGTGTTCGTGCTGCCCTCATATCGCGAGGGCATGCCCCGCGCGGCGCTCGAGGCGCTCGCCGCCGGGCGCACCACCATCGTCACCGACGTGCCGGGCTGCCGCGAGGTGGTGCGCCCCGGCAGGCACGGCACGCTGGTACCGCCGCGCTCGGTGGAGGCGCTGGCCGCGGCGATGATCGCCTACGCCCGCGACCCGGAGCGCGTGGCGCGCGAGGGGCTAGCGGCGCGCGAGAGCGCCGAGCGCGACTTCGACGTGCGCAAGGTGACGGCGCGGATGCTCGAGGCGCTGGAGCTGCCCGGCGACCCGGACGTAGCCGGCCCCTAGCCTCGACCGACGCCGGGCGTCAGAGCGCCCGCGCCGTCAGCGGCGGCGGGCTCGGCGCCTGCGGCGGGCGGGCGCCCCGCTCGGCGTCGTGGCGCGCCCACTCCTGGAACATCAGCAGCGGCCACAGGCGGTGCTGCCAGTCGGCGGCGCCGCTCAGGTGCTCCTGCCACAGGCGCCGCACCGGGGCGGCGTTGAACGGCCCGTTCCCCTCGAGGCTGTGCTCCGAGAGCAGGTCCTCGGCCCACTCGCGGAGCGGGCCCCGGAGCCAGGCGGCGATCGGCACGCCGAAGCCCTGCTTGGGCCGGTCGACGAGCTCGCGCGGGACGTGGCGGTGCAGCAGCTGCCGCAGGATCCACTTGCCCTGGCCGTCGCGCACGCGCAGCTGCGGCGCCAGGCGCCAGGCGAACGCCACCACGCGGTGGTCCAGCAGCGGCACGCGCGTCTCGAGGCCGTGCGCCATGGCGGCGCGGTCGACCTTCACCAGCACGTCGTCGGGCATGTAGGCGAGGGCGTCCTGCGCCATCATGCGCTCCACCGGGTCGTGGCGTGCCACGTCGACCGTCGCCCACCACGGGATGCCGGGCTCGTTGCCCTGCTGGAGCAGCGCGGGCGGGTCGGGCCACACGCTGAGGCGCCGGTCGTACACGTCGTCGACCGGCCCCTCGCCGAAGGCCGCCCGCAGCCCCTCGACGCGCCCCTCCAGCAGGTGCGGGAAGCGCCCCACGCGCCCCCGCATCAGCGCGCGCTGCAGCGCCTGGGTGGGGAGGGCACCGAGGCCTGCCCGCACCAGCGAGCGCCCCGCGGGGCCGGCGCGCCGCGCCCGCGACCAGGCGGCGGCGGTGCGGTGGTAGCGCCCGTAGCCGCCGAAGAGCTCGTCGCCGCCGTCGCCGGACAGCGCCACGGTGACCTGCTGGCGCGCGAGGCCCGCGAGCAGCCAGGTCGGGACGGCCGAGCTGTCGCCGAACGGCTCGTCGAACAGCTGCGGCAGGCGCGGCACCACGTCGAGCGTCTCGCGCGGCGTGACGACGATCTCGGTGTGGTCGGTGCCGAGGTAGGCCGCCACCTCGCGGGCGGCGGCCGACTCGTCGAACTCGCTCTCCTCGAAGCCCACCGTGAAGGTGCGCACCGGAGCGCTCGAGCGCCGCTGCATGAGCGCCACCACCGTGCTCGAGTCGACGCCGCCGGAGAGGAACGCCCCCAGGGGCACGTCGGCCACGCGCTGCAGCGCCACGGCGCGGTCGATCAGGCGCTCTAGCTCGTCGATCGCCTCCTCGTCGCTGCCCGGGAACGGCGTGGCGGCGTCGATGGTCTCGGCCAGCGACCAGTACTGCGACAGGCGGCCCGCGGCGCCGACCGGCTCCGCGGTGGAGAGGCGCAGGACGTGGCCCGGCAGCAGCTTGCGCACGCCGGCGTAGATGGTCCAGGGGGCGGGCAGGTAGCCGTACTTGAGGAACAGCGCCAGTGCGCGCGGGTCGGTCTCGAAGCGGAAGGCCGGGTGGCGCTTGAGCGCCTTCAGCTCGGAGCCGAACAGGAACACGCCGGCCTGCCAGCCGTAGTAGAGCGGCTTCTCGCCCAGGCGGTCGCGGCCCAGCGTGAGCTCGTCGCGCTCGCGGTCCCAGAGGGCGAAGGCGAACATGCCCGCCACGCGCCGCAGCGTCTCCTCCACCCCGAACGCCTCGAAGGCGGCCAGCAGCGACTCGGTGTCCGAGCGGCCGCGCCAGCGCAGCCCCGAGCCCAGCGCCTCGCGCAGCTCCAGGTGGTCGTACACCTCGCCGTTGTAGACCATCACGAAGCGGCCGCTGGCCGACTCCATCGGCTGCGCGCCGGCCGGCGACAGCTCGAGGATCGACAGGCGGCGGTGCCCCAGGGCCACGCCGGCCGGGGCGGTCCAGGCGCCCTGCGCGTCGGGGCCACGGTGCGCGAGGGCGTCGGTCATGAGGGTGAGCGAGTCGCGGGCCGCCGCTTCGGGCGGGCCGTTCGGGTCGAGGAATCCGGCTATCCCGCACATCTGCCAGCACGTTACACCGCGGCCTCCGCGGCTCATGGTGCCGCTGACCGCCGCGGCGGACGGGCGCTCACGGGGCGGGCGCGGCCGCTACGCGCGTGCTGGGGGCGGTTCAGGTACCGCCGGCGGATGTATGCAGGTTCATATGCGATTCTCATCTCCGGTTGCTACATTCGAGTTCGGGCAACGGCGAAGGCCGGGCCCGACTCGAAGGCGATGACGCGTGTTCTGCAACGTGGGCGCTTGGAACACGCCGAGCCAGTAGCGCAACCGGTCGAGTTCTTTTTGTGTCTTGCTCCCAACTGGTTAAGCACCCACCTACGTGGGCGTCAGCGATGACGTCCGGAGGCGTTGAACCGCGTATCCCCATCTGGGCATCAAGGGACGCGGGGAGCCAGTGATGCAACCGGCCGGATGTGGCATCAGGTTGCATCCCAACCACGGGAGCTGGTTTGGATGCGTAGAACCCCCTCGTACCTCGACGGTACTACCGTCGCAGTTAGCAACACTCAGAACCACCGCAAGAACATCATCTTCTCGCTCGTCGCCGCCCTCGTCGTGGCGCTGCTCGCCGCGTGCGGGCAGTCGACCCCCGGCGCCGAGCCGCAGGACCTCCCCGAACAACCGCAGCTGGAAGACGTCGCGACCCTCGAGTGGAACAGCGTCGCCATCGGCTACGAAGCCGACGCCGCCCCCATCGAGCTCAGCGGCCTCGACGAGGCGGTCGAGCTGATCGGCTCGGGCGCCGACATCTGGGGCACCAGCGACGAGTTCTTCTTCACCTACACCACGCTCGAGGGCGACGGCGCCCTGACCGTGCGCCTCGACGAGCTCAGCGCCTCCGACGGCTGGAGCAAGGCCGGCGTCATGATCCGTGACGGCCTCGACGCCGACGCGGCCAACGCGCTGCTGCACATCAGCCAGGGCAACGGCTCCGTGTTCCAGGCGCGCACCGCCAAGGGCGAGCGGACCGTCAACTCGGCGGGCAGCGAGCCCGGCGCCAAGGCGCCCAGCTGGATCCGCCTCAGCCGTGAAGGCGCCTACCTCGTGGGCGAGCTCTCCGTCGACGGCCAGGCCTGGGAGCAGGTGGGCGTCTACGAGATGGAGCTGGGCGAAGAGGTCCTGGTCGGCATGGCCGTGACCGCTCACCAGCCCGGCGGCAAGGCGACCGCCCGCTTCAGCGACGTCAAGTTCGAGCGCGGCAAGGCCGGCCGTGGCCCCAAGCCGCAGGAACCGACCGAGCCGACCCAGCCCACCGAACCTACCCAACCCACCGAACCCACCGAACCGACCCAGCCCGGCGGCGCGCGCTCCTCGTTCGTCCTCCCGCCCGCCACCCTCTACGTGGCCACCAACGGTAGCGACAGCAACTCCGGCCGCAGCGTCGACGCCCCCCTCCGCACCCTGACCAAGGCCGCCTCGGTGGTGCGCCCCGGCGACGTGGTCTACATCCGCGGCGGCGTCTACCCGATCGAGGTCAAGTTCCGCACCTCCGGCACCTCCTCGCAGCCGATCGTGTGGGCCTCCTACCCCGGCGAGTGGGCCGTCCTGGACGGCTCCGACCGCCGCCCCTACGAGGACTCCGACCGCATGTGGGTCGAGGGCGCCAGCTACAACGTCTTCGCCAACTTCGAGGTCCGCAACGGCCCCCGCCAGGGCATCTACGTCCACAGCGGCGCCAGCAACAACCTCTTCACCGGCCTGGTGGTGCACGGCAACAACGGCTCCGGCATCCAGAACTCCGGCGCCAACAGGAACCGCTACGAGTTCCTCACCATCTACGACAACTTCGACCAGGTGAACCCCAAGGGCCAGACCGGCCAGGACGCCGACGGCATCGGCATGTCCTCCGGTGACGGCAACGTCATCAGCCACGTGATCAGCTTCCGCAACTCCGACGACGGCATCGACGCCTGGAAGTCCACCAACACGATCATCGAGTACTCCGTGTCGCACAGCAACGGCCGCGGCAGCCACGGCAACGGCAACGGCTTCAAGGCCGGCGGCGGCGGGCACGACAACCGCACCATCGTGCGCAACTCGATCGCCTTCAACAACAAGGCCGTGGGCTTCACCCAGAACAGCGGTCGCAACATCACCTTCGTGAACAACACCGCCTACAACAACGGCAACTACGCCTTCCTCGGCCACGACTCCGTGACCTTCCGCAACAACCTGGCCATCGGCGGCACCCTGATGCTCAGCGACTCCAAGCAGGAGAACAACAGCTGGAACCTGGGCGTGAACGACGCGCGCATCGCCAGCACCGACCCCAAGAGCCCCGACTTCCTCGCCCTGCGGGCCGACAGCCCGGCCATCGACGCGGGCGCTGCGGCGGACGTCGCCTACCTCGGCTCCGCCCCGGACCTCGGCGCGCTGGAGTTCTCCATGACCATCGCCCAGCTCGTCGACCCGGCGAACGTGGCGCTGGCCTCGGCCGGCCTGAGCGACGACCAGCTGGCACTCGGCAACTGAGCGAGAGCCCAGGGGGCTAGGCCCCGACCAGCTACCGCGCCCCGGCGGCACGTGCCGCCGGGGCGCTTCGTCGTGCAGCGTGCTGGTGCGCCGCACGGCGAACCAGCACGAGCCCATCGCCCGGCGCGCGGCCACCCGACGCGCGCCCACCGACATCCGCCACAGGAGGCCGCCGGCCGAGCGAGTATCGTGATCGCATGCGTCGCGACTTCCCCTGCGCCCTCCCGCGCGCGACCCGCCGGCAACCAGCATGAGGTCGAGCCGCTCCGAGCGCGGAGCCGGCGCCTTCGCGCTGGCCGTCGGCGCGGGGCTGCTGGCCGGCCTCGCCGCGGTGGTGCCGCCGGCCTACCTGGCCGCGGCCCTGGCGGCGCTGGGGCTGGGCCTGCTGTTCCTGCGCGTCCCGGCCCGCACCGAGGCGGTCGTCGCCCTCTACTGGGTGGCGTTCTGCCTCTTCTCGACCATGCTCGTCGACCAGGTGGTGCCGGGCATCTTCGTGCTCTTCTACGGCGCGATGTTCCTCGGCGTGCTGCTCGGCAGCATGGCCGGCGGCCTGCGCCTCGACCCGACGACCGTGTGGCTCTACGCGGCCTTCCTGCTGGTCGTGGTCCTCTCGCTGGTGGGCTCCGAGGCGAGCCTCGGCAGCCTCGCCGAGCGGCTGATCCTCTACCCCTTCGGGGCGCTCGTGCTGCTGCAGTTCCGGGCGCCGCGCGGGCACGTCGGGGTGGTCGCCACCGCCGCGCTCACCTCCCTGGCGGTCGCCGCCTGGGTGGTGGTGCGCGCCGACCAGGCCGACTTCGCCTACCGCGCCGCCCTCGACGTCAACCAGAACGTCGTGTCGTTCTACGTGGGCATCGGCTTCGTGGTCGCCCTCGCCTGGCTGGCGGCGGCCGCGGTGCGCGGGGCGCGCGGCCGCTGGGCGGCCATCGGCGTGGCGCTGGCCCTGGGCGTCATGAGCTACAGCCTGATCCTGCTCGCCTCGCGCGGCGCCACCATCGCGGTGGGGGCGACGCTGCTGGTGCTGGGCGCCTGGGCGGTGCGGCACCGGCCGCGGCGCCTGCTGGCGCTGCTGGCCGTCGTGGCGCTGGCGGGGCTGGGTCTGCTGCTGCCCGGCGGAGCGGGCCTGCTCGAGCGCTTCGAGAGCGAGAGCACCGCCACCGGCGGTGGCCGCACCGAGATCTGGCGCACCGTGAGCGTCGAGATGATGGCGGGCGCGCCCCAGGAGCTCCTGCTGGGCCACGGCTTCGACCGCAGCCGTGAGCTGGTGAGCGGCAGCTTCGGGCTCATCAGCTCGACCCACAGCGCCTACCTGCTCATCGTCTACGACTTCGGCGTGATCGGCCTGCTGCTCTTCCTCGCCCTGCACGCGCTCCCGTTCGTGCGCGGCTGGCGCCTGGGCGGGGTGCGCGGCGCGCTGGTCGTGGGGCTGGTGGCGTACCTGCTCACCACCAGCCTGTTCCTCAGCACCCCCGACAACTTCCTCTACTGGGCGGCCCTGGGCCTGGTGCTCGCCATGGCGCACCCGACAGCCGCCCGCGCCCTGCCCGTGCCGGCGCCCGCGGTGCGCCTCCGTACGTGAGCGAGGGACCGGAGCGCGACGTGCCCCACGTGATGTTCGTGCTGAGCGGGCTGACGATGGGCGGCGCCGAGTCGCAGCTCACGAGCCTGGTGGAGGCCGAGGCGCCGGCGGCGGCGCGCTGGCGCGTGACGGTGTTGACGCTCACCCGCGCGCGGCACCCCGAGCTGGCGCAGCGCCTCGAGCGCCGCGGCGTGCGCCTCGTGCTGGTGGACCGCCAGGCCGCCAGCTTCCCGCGCTTCTTCGCGCGCCTGGTGCGGGCCATGCGCGCGGCGCGCCCCGACGTGGTGCACACGCTGCTGTCGGGCTCCAGCGGCACGTGGGGGCGCTTCGCGGCGCGCCTGGCGGGGGTGCCGTGCGTGGCGCACTCCGACCGTTCCTTGGAGCCGGTGCGCACGCGCCTGCAGGCGGCCCTCGAGCCCTGGGCCAACCGCGTCACCGACGCCTTCTTCACCAACGCCGACGCCATCGCGCAGCGCCTCGCCGCCAGCGGCGTGCCGGCGCGCCGCATCGCGGTGGTGCCCAACGGGGTGGACCTCGGGCGCTTCGCGGCCGCCGACGGCGCCGCGCTGCGCCGCGAGTGGGGCGTCGGCGCGACCGGCCTCGTGGTGGGCTACCTCGGCATGCTGCGGCCGGAGAAGCGCCCGCAGCTGCTGCTGGACGCCCTCGAGCGCATGCCGGAGGCGGAGCGGCCGGCGCGCGTGGTCTACGCCGGCGACGGGGCGCTCCGCGCCGAGCTCGAGGAGCGCGTGCGCCGCTCGCCCTGGGCGGCCGAGCACGTGCGCTTCCTCGGGGTGCGCTCCGACGTGCCCGCGTTCCTGGCGGCCATCGACGTGCTGGTGCTCACCTCCGACACCGAGGGCCTGCCCAACGCCGTCATCGAGGCGATGGCGGCCGGGCGCCCGGTGATCGCCACGCGCGTCTCCGACGTGCCGCGCCTCGTGACCGACAACGGCTACCTGGTGGAGCCGCGCGACGCCGCAGGGCTGGCCGACGCCCTCACGCGCATGCTGCGCCTGGCGCCCGCCGAGCGCGCCTGCCTGGGCGCCGCCGGCCGCGCCCGCGTCGAGCGAGCGTTCGACCTGCCCGTCGCCGCCGAGCGCTTCTGGCAGGCGCACGACCAGGCGCTGGCCGGCAGGAGGGCGGGGCGGTGAGCGCGCGCGCCGACGTGGCCGTGTTCATGCCGTCGCTGCGCGGCGGCGGAGCCGAGCGCGTGATGCTCGACCTGGCCCAGGGCATGGCCGGGCGCGGCTACGCCGTCGACGTGGTGGTCGTGAACCGCGAGGGGGCCGTCCAGGAGGTGGGGCAGGGCGTGCGGCTCGTCGACCTCGAGCGCTCGCGCGCCGCCACCGCGCTGCCGGCGCTGGTGCGCTACCTGCGCCGGCGCCGGCCGCCGGTGATGCTGAGCACCCTCGAGCACACCAACGTGCTGGCCGTCGTGGCGGCGCGGCTGGTGGGCGGCACGCGCGTGGTGGTGCGCGAGGCGAACACGCCCGACGTGGACCTCTCCGCCGCGGGCCTGAAGGGGCGCGCCGTGCGCCTCGCCATGCGCGTCGCCTACCAGGCGGCCACGGCGGTGGTGGCGGTGTCGCAGGGCGTGGGCCGCAGCCTGCAGGCCACGCTGGGGCTCGCCCCCGAGCGCGTGACCGTCATCGCCAACCCCGTGATCACCGAGCGCGTGGCGGAGGGCGCGGCGGGCGTCCCCGACCACCCCTGGTTCCACGACGGCGGCGACCCCGTGGTCGTGGGCGTGGGGCGCCTGGTGGAGCAGAAGGGGTTCGACACCCTGGTGCGGGCGGTGGCGCTGGCCAACGAGCGCGCCCCCTGTCGCCTGCTGGTCCTGGGCGAGGGCCCGCTGCGGGCGGAGCTGACCGAGCTCGCGGCGTCGCTGGGCGTCGCCGAGCGCCTGGCGCTGCCCGGCTTCGCCGCCAACCCGTTCCCCTACATGCGCGAGTGCGAGCTGTTCGTGCTCTCCTCGCGCTGGGAGGGCCTGCCCAACGTGCTCATCCAGGCGATGGCGGTGGGCGCGAAGGTGGTGGCCACCGACTGCCCCAGCGGCCCCGACGAGATCCTGGACGGGGGCCGCCACGGCCGCCTGGTGCCGGTCGACGACGTGGCCGCGCTCGCGGACGCCATCGTCGAGGGGCTGAGCGCCCCGCGCCGGCCGCTGCCGCCCGAGTGGCGCGCGCGTTACGAGGCGGGCGCCGTGCTGGACCGCTACCTCGCGGTGCTGGGGCTGCCCCCGTGCCCGCAGGAGGAGAGATGATCGCGACCGTCACCCGCCCCACCGAGCCGGAGGTGCGCCCGCTGCGCATCATGCTCGTCACGACCTCGCTGATGGTGGGCGGCGCCGAGACGCAGGTCTACCTGCTGGCGCGGGGGTTCGCGGCGCTGGGCCACGCCGTGCACGTCGTGACCATGACGCCCCCCACCGCCTACGAGCCGGAGCTGGCCGCGGCGGGCGTGCCGCTGACCTCGCTCGGCTACGCCCGGGGCGCCCCGGACCCGCGCGGGGTGCTGCGCCTGGCGCGGGCCGTGCGCGCCTGGCGCCCCGACGTGGTGCACAGCCACATGGTCCACGCCAACCTGCTGGCGCGCCTGGCGCGCCCGTTCGCGCGCGTGCCGGTGCTGGTGTCCACGGCCCACAACCTCACCGAGGGGGCGCGCTGGCGCGAGGTGGCCTACCGCCTCACGGACCCGCTGGCCACCCTCTCCACCAACGTCTGCCACGCGGGCGTCGAGCGGTACCGGCGCGTGGGCGCCGCGCCGGCGGGCCGCATGGTGGCCATGCCCAACGGCATCGAGGTCTCCGCCTTCGCGCGCACCGAGGAGCGCCGCCGGCGCGCGCGCGAGGCGCTGGGGCTGGGCGCCGAGCACGCCTGGCTGGCGGTGGGGCGGCTCGAGCCGCAGAAGGACCTGCCCAACATGCTGCGCGCCTTCGCGGCGCTGCCGGAGCGCGAGCGCACGCTCCTCCTGGTCGGCGAGGGGCCGCTGCAGGGCGCGCTGGTGGCGCAGGCGCGCGAGCTGGGGCTCGGCGAGCGCGTGCGCTTCCTAGGCCGCCGCCTCGACGTGCCCGACCTGATGGCGGCCGCCGACGGCTACCTGATGTCGTCGGCGTGGGAGGGGCTGCCGCTCGTGCTGATCGAGGCCGCCGCCGCCTCGCTGCCGATCGTGGCCACCGACGTGGGCGGCAACGCCGAGATCGTCGAGGACGGGCGCAACGGCTTCCTGGCGCCGGCCGGCGACCCGGCCGCGCTGGCGGCGGCGATGGTGCGCCTGGAGGCGCTGCCGGCCGCCGAGCGGCGGGCCATGGGGGCAGCCGGGCTGCGCAAGGTCGAGGCCGAGTACGAGATCGGCGCCGTGACGCGCCGCTGGCTGGAGCTCTACCGCCGCCTGGGGGCCGATGTCGCGACAGCTTGAAGCGCCCGCCGCCCCCCCGGCCGAGAGCGGCGCGAGCGTCGGACGCGGCCTGGGGCGCTCCCTGGCCTACTTCGCCACCATGGTCGTGGGCCAGGGGATGGCGTTCCTGCTGCTCCCGTTCGTCACCCGCGCGCTCACGCCCGAGGCCTACGGCGAGTACACCATCGCGCTCACCGTCTCCTCGCTGGTGTCGATGCTCGCCTCGTCGTGGCTGCGCAACGTGGCGCTGCGCCTCTACTTCGACGCCGAGGCCCAGGGCGCCACCCGCGGCTTCTTCGTGGGCACCGCCGCGCTGCAGGCGCTGCTCTTCGCGGCGCTGTACGGCCTCACGCTCCTGGCGCTGCCCGCGCTGCCCGTGGGCCAGGCGTCGCTCGGCGTCTACGTCAGCGCCGGCCTGGCGGTGCTGCTGGGCGACCTGGCGGTCCACGCCACCACCATGCTGCGCGCCGAGCAGCGCGTGGGCTGGTTCTCGGTAGCTGAGGTGGGCGGCGGCCTCGTGCGCTTCGCGGCCACGCTGGGCGGCCTGGCGCTGGGGATGCGCTCCGCGAAGCTGCTCTTCGACGCCAGCTCGGTGGGGTACGGCGTGGCGGCGGTGGTGGCGCTGGTCGCGCTGTGGCCGCGCCTCAAGGGGCCGCTGCGGGTCGACGTCGGCGCCATGCGCGAGGTGCTGCGCCACGGGCCGGCGGCGTTGCCGTTCTCGGTGTCGGACTGGGTGGAGCGGCTGGCCGACCGCCTGGTGATCGAGCGCTTCCTGGGCACGGCGGCGGTGGGCGTCTACAGCGTGGGCTACACGATCGGGGAGCGCACCATCGGCGTGATCGTGCGGGCGGTGTTCATGATGGCGTGGCCCAGCATCCTCGCCGCCTGGCGCGACGAGGGCACGGCCGGCGCCGCGCGCGCCATCCGCCAGGCCCAGCACCTGTACGTGTGGTTCGCGACCGGGCCGACCGTGTTCATGGTCGCGCACGGCGCCGAGCTGCTGCGGCTGCTGGCGGGCCCGGACTTCCGCGCCGGCGACGTGTTGGTGCCCATCGTGTCGGTGTCGATGTGGCTCGGCGGCTACGCCTCCTACCTCAACCGCGACATGGAGCTCTCCAAGCGCTTCGGCGCGCTCTCCACCGTGCGGGCGCTGGGGGCGGCGGCGAACCTCGCGCTCAACCTCGTGCTGGTGCCGCGCTTCGGGATGCTCGGCGCTGCCTGGGCGACGCTCATCAACCGCGTCCTCAACGCCGGCGTGTTCTTCGCGCTGCGCGACCGGCAGCTGGTGTCGGTGCCGCTGCGCCCCATCGCCGCCGCCGCCCTCTGCTCCGGCGCCGCCTGGCTGGCGTCGTACCTGCTGCCGGCGGCGCCGCTGTGGCGCATGGGCCTGTTCGTGCTGCTCTACGCGCCGGTGGCGATCTTCGCCATGCGCCGCACGCGCCTCTAGTACCCCAGCAGCCGGCCCAGGTCGATGCCCAGGTAGGAGCCGAGCGTCTCGCCGACCGGCAGGGCGCCCAGGTCCGCGCTCCCGGAGCCCGACTCGGTGGAGGCGCGCCCGATGGCGCCGCTGCCCGAGGCCAGCGCCAGGAAGTCGGGCGAGCTGCGGTCGGTCGAGGCGAAGCCGGGGTCGTCGATGCCGAGGTTCCAGGAGTTGGCGCTCTGGCGGTTGCCGCCATCGTCCTGCCAGTCGCGGCGCTCGTTGCCGTACGACAGGTTGTTGCGCAGCGTGGCGTTGGCGGCGATGAAGCCGTAGTAGCCGTTGTCGTAGGCCGTGTTGTGCTCGAAGGTGATGCCGCGCCCCGAGTTGTAGTTGAACCCCTGCGTGCGGTTGCCGAACGCGACGTTGAAGCGCAGCACGGCGTTGCCGTTGGTGTGGCCGCCGGCCTTGAAGCCGTTGCCGTCGCCGCCCTGGAAGCCGTTGTCGAACGCCACGCAGTACTCGATGGTGGTGTTGGTCGACTGCCAGGCGTCGATGCCGTCGTCGGAGTTGCGGAAAGCGGCGCAGCGCTCGATGCGGTTGTCGCGGCCCGAGGAGATGCCGATGCCGTCGGCGTTGCCCTGGCGGCCGTCGGAGTTGTCGTGGACGATGAAGTAGCGGAAGGTGTTGCGGTCGCCGCGCACGTTCTGGATGCCGCTCAGGCCGTTGTGGTGGCTGCGCACGTTGCTGACCACGATGTCGTGGGAGTCGACCAGGTGGATGCCCTGCGCGCGCGAGTTGCGCACCTCGAAGTTGCGGAACACGTAGAAGCGCGCGCCCTCGAAGCGCACGTGCTGGGGCGCGTCGAGGCCGGTGCCGTCCAGCACGGCGCACTCGCCGGGGTACGACTCGAAGACGATGGGGCTACCGGCGCTGCCCTGGGCGCGGAACGACACGTCGGCGGAGTAGACGCCGCCCCGCACCCACACGACGTCGCCGGCGCGGGCCAGGTCGGCGGCGCGCTGCAGCGTCCGCAGCGGGCGGCCCTCGGAGCGGCCGTCGTTGGAGTCGCTGCCGTCCGTGGCGACGAACAGGGTGGGCTCGTAGCGCGGCGACAGCGGGTCGGGGCCGCACACCCAGGCGCTGGCGACGGGCGGCGCGCTCGGCTCCGTCGGCTCGTCCTCCGCGGGCGGCTCGACCTCGGCCGGCTCCGGCGGGTCGCCCAGGTCGCCGCGCACCACCTCCAGGTCGCTGAAGCCCGCGGTGGCGACGCGGCCGGGCGCCCGCGACGTGACCGCCAGCCCGATGTACGCTTCGCCCTCGAGGTCGAGGGTGAAGCGCCCGAGCTCGAGCCAGTCGAAGCCGTCGCGCGAGTACTCGCCCACGACCACGTCGTCCCAGCGCGACAGCCGCAGCCAGGCGCCCGGCTTCAGCTGGTCGCTTGCGACGCCCGCGGTCGTCTCGGCGCCGGCCGCCGTGCGCGCCTGGATCGCGCCGCCGCCCGCGCCGCTCACGTGGAGCAGCGCGTTGGGGGCGTCGGGCTCCAGGCTCCGGCGCAGCATGATGCCGGCCTTGCTGTCGTCGTTGACGGGCGAGAACTCCCACAGCCTGGCGCTCACCGAGCCCTCGCTGGGCAGGGTGGTGAAGACGTAGAAGAACTCGTCGCGGGTGCCGCCTATGTCGTTGCCGGCCCCCCGCACGCGGACGAGGCCGCTGTCGGCGGTCGGCTCCGCCGACGCGTTGGGGGTGTAGCCGATGGCGACGGCCGACCACTCGACGGGGTCGCCGCTGCTGGGCACCTGGGGCGCGGGTTGGGGCGAGAGGGAACCGCATGCGACGAGGACGCAGAGGATGGAGAGGAGCATGACCAGGTCACCCGTTCGCCGGCCGCCGCGGATCACCGGTCGCCACCCACGTGGCGCGCGACCGTGCCGCGGTCATGCACTGGAAGAAGCTCATGCGAACGCATCCGACCTCCGGCTGCCACCAATCTGATGTTGGTTGGACCGACCGGAAGGTAACTACGCCAGATGTGAATTCAGTTAAATCGGGGAGCAGTGTGACATTTATCACGTCGAAAGAAGCCTCGTCCTGCGCCTGCGTAGCTGCGTCCTGCAGGTGAGAGCCCCGCGAGGAGCGGGTGAGAGTAGTGGTACGACGCGCGGAGGCTACCTGGCCTCCGCGCGTCGGGCTGGATGACGGTCGTGTACGAGCGCCGCCTCGCCTCGCTACCTGAGGGGCGGCTCCATGCGGTAGTCGAGCGGTTGGAGGCTCGCGCCGGGGGCCGGCGGGTCGACCGAGCTGGAGTTGTAGTCCTGAGGCTGGTTGCCGGGTCCGTAGACCTCGGCCGGCAAGGTGTCGAGGGTCGGGGACTCGCCGGTGAAGAAGCGTTCCATGATCCCGCCGCCGAAACCGGGCTGGCCGCCCAGGCCCGCGGTGTTGCCCTCGATGATCAGCCCGGACAGGGTGGTGGTGGCGCCGGCAGCGTGCCAGAGCCCACCGCCCTGCTGGGCCGACTCGTTGTCGCTGATCGAGCCGCCGGTGAAGTCGAGCACAGCGCCGTTCATGATGCCGCCGCCGTAGCTCCAACGGGGGATGGCGTAGCGGGTGAAGTCGGCGCTGTTCCCCGTCACGTCGGTGCCCACGGCCGTGAGCGTCCCGTCGTTGTAGATCCCGCCGCCCGAGTGGTAGGCGTGGTTGCCGCTCACCACGCTGTTGGTGATGGTCAGGACGCCGCCGGGGCGGTTGATGATGCCGCCGCCGATGCCCATCGGGTCGTCGCCGTAGTCGAGGAACGCCTCGGGGTTGGTCGCGAGCGCCCCGCGGATGTCCCACACCTTGCCGACCTCGTCGTCCGCCGTGTAGGCGCCGTTGTCGATGATCTGGCTGTCGGTGATGGTGAGGCTGCCCTCGTTGCGGACGCCGCCGCCGTCGGAGAAGGCGCGGTTGCCGGTGATCACGAGGTTGTTGACGGTCAGGGTGCCGCGGTTCATGATTCCGGCGCCCGAGACGATGAAGTCGCCGCCCGTGAGGGTGAGGTTCTCCAGCGTGGCCGTGACCCCAGGCGCCACGTAGACCATCCGGGAGCGCCAGGTGAGAGGGTCGCTGGTGTCGCCAGCGGGCTGGTTGCTGCCGCCCTGCAGGACCACGCCCCCGGCCGGGCCGGAGATGGTGACGTCCTGGGCGACGATCAGGTGCGCATCGGCGTTGGGGCCGCCGAGCGGGCGGTGGAAGCCCACGCCCGTGAGCTCGATGGTCGTGATGTCGGAGGCGAAGCCGATGACGGTGCCGGGAGCGGCGTTGTCGAGCACCTGGCGCAGCGTGCCGGGGATGGCGGGCTCCGGTTCGAAGACGCCGGCGTCGTAGGGGTCGTAGTCCTGGTCGCTGACCACCACGTTGTTGGGGCGGCCCAGCTGCGCGGACTGCGTTCCGGCGGCGTTTGTGAGCACGACGCGGTAGCCCGGCGTAGCGCTGGAGGGGATGTCGACGGTCGTGTCGCCGCCGTTGCCGGCGCCGCTGGCGAGCGACACCTGCGTAGCGCCGGAGCCGACGGCGAACAGCTCCCAGTTCGTCGCGCCGTCGCCCGTCCAGGTCAAGCGGACCTGGCTGCCGGGCACCACCTCGGCGGCGAAGCTCGAGAGGGTCGGAGCGTCCACCGGACCGGTGACCGTCACCGTGGTGGTGGCCTGCACCAGGGAGCTGGTGCCGTAGTGGACGGTCAGCGTGTACTCCTCGGTCATCTCGGGGATAACGTCGAGCGTGCCGCTGGCCGGGACGTCGTCCGCTACCACGTCGTCGAGGGCGTCGGTGATGACGGCGCGCGTGAAGCTCCCCACGATGTTCCACGTGAGGGTGCTCGTCTCGCCGGCCGTCACGCTGGTGGGGTCGGCGGTGAAGGTGAGGTCTGGCGCGACGGGGTCGCCAGGGTCGCCGGGGTCGCCCGCTTCGGTCACCGTGACCGTGAGCGTGTCCGACTTCGTGGCGTCCGTGCGGCTGGTGGCCGTGATGGTCGTCGTGCCCACCGCCACGCCCGTGACGCGAGCGGCGCGCTCGCCGGTGCGCTGGACGGAGGCGATGCTCGGGTCGCTCGAGCTCCAGGTCACGTCGCGCGACGCGTTCCCGGTCGCGTTCACCGTGGCGGTCACGTCGGTGGAGCTTCCGACTTCTACCGAGATGGAGGTCGGTTCGATGTCGACGGAGGAGACGCTGCCGACCCCGGGCCCCGCGGGATCCCCGCAGGCGGCCAGGAAGATCAGCCCCGCCACGAGGGACGCGGAAGCCCAGAAGCGCTTCCCGCGCGGCGTACCTTTCTTGGTAGACGTTCGGTTCATGCATAACTCCAATCGGAAGTCGTTCGCCACGATGAGATCCCCGTTAGCTGGATACGAGCAGTTCTAAGTATCCCAGAGCCTATTGGATTTCCCGGGTATCGGTCACAGAGTCCGCCCCAGGGGGCCGGGATAACGTCCTCGACGGAACGGAGCCCCTCTTCCGGCACGGCGCACGTCTCGCCGGGCGCCCCGGACGTAGACTGCGGCGTTCCGATCGAGGGCTCGCCCTCATGCGCGGAAGGCCGCGCGTGGGGGCCCCGGAAGCGCGAGGAGCGAACGAGCATGTGCGGCATCGCTGGCTACTACACCTCCCCTGACGCTCGTGCCGAGCGTGAGCTGTTGCTGGACATGGCCGGCGAGCTGCGGCACCGCGGCCCCGACGGCGTCGGCCTCTACCAGGACGGCCGCTTCGGCATGGTCAACACGCGCCTGGCGATCATCGACGTGCAGGGCGGCGACCAGCCGCTCTCCGACGAACGCGGTCGCTACTGGGTGATGCAGAACGGCGAGATCTACAACTACCCGGAGCTGCGGGAGGAGCTCGCGGCCCTGGGCCACCGCTTCTCCACCCGCTCCGACACCGAGGTGATCGCCCACGCCTTCGAGGAGTGGGGCGCGGGCTGCCTCGAACGCTTCAACGGCGAGTTCGCCCTCGCCGTCTACGACCACGTCACCAAGCGGCTCTTCCTGGCGCGCGACCGCTTCGGCATCCGGCCGCTGTTCCTGGGACGCTTCGGCGCCGACCTGGCGTTCGCCTCCGAGGCCAAGGCGCTGCTGCGCCACCCGGGCGCCGAGCGCCGCCTCGACCCGTTCGCGCTCGTCGAGACCTTCACCCTGTGGGCGGTGCAGCCCGACCGCAGCGCCTTCCCGCACGTCTCCGAGCTCGCCGCCGGCCACTACCTGTGGGTGGGGCCCGAGGGCGTCGGCGAGCCCGTCCGCTGGTGGGACATCGAGTTCGGCCCGCGCGAGGGGCGGCGCCACGAGCCGGTCGAGGCGCTGGCCGAGGAGGTGCTGGCCGCCCTCGACGAGGCCACGCGCGTCCGCCTGCGCGCCGACGTGCCGGTGGGCGTCTACCTGTCGGGCGGCCTCGACTCGTCCGCCACCACCGCCTTGGCGCGCCGCCACACCAGCGGTCCCCTGGCGGCGTTCAGCCTCGCCTTCGAGGACCCGCGCTTCGACGAGTCGGAGCACCAGGACCGCATGGCCGACGCCCTGGGCGTCGAGCTCAGGCGCGTGACCGTCTCCGACGCCGACGTGGCCGCCGCGCTCCCGCAGGTCGTGTGGCAGGCCGAGAAGCCGATGCTGCGCACCGCGCCGGGCCCGCTGCTGGCGCTGTCGGGGCTGGTGCGCGACTCGGGCTTCAAGGTGGTGCTCACCGGCGAGGGCTCCGACGAGCTGTTCGGCGGCTACAACCTGTTCCAGGAGGCGGCGGTGCGGCGCTTCTGGGCGCGCTCCCCGGAGTCGCGCCTGCGCCCGCGCCTCTTCGCGCGCCTCTACCCGTACCTGTCGCGCGACCTGGCGCAGGGCGGCGGGCTGATGGCCGAGTTCTTCAAGGCCGGGATGACGGAGCTCGACGACCCGCTCTACAGCCACCGCCCGCGCCTACGCACCACCACGCGCAACCTGCGCTTCCTGGCCCCCGAGGTGCGCGCCACGAGCCTCGAGGTCGGCGACCCGGAGGCGCGCCTGCTGGCGCGCCTGCCGGCGAGCTTCGCCGCCATGGGGCCGCTCGGGCAGGCGCAGTACCTCGAGATCGCCACCTTCCTCACCGGCTTCCTGCTGCACTCGCAGGGCGACCGCATGCTGGCGGCGCACGCCGTGGAGGGGCGCTTCCCGTTCCTCGACGTCGGGGTCGCCGAGCTGGCGGCCTCGCTGCCGGAGCGGCTGCGGCTGAACGGCATCCGCGAGAAGCACCTCCTGCGCGTGGCGCTGCGCGGCGTCGTTCCCGACGACATCAACCGGCGCCCCAAGCGCCCGTACCGCGCGCCGATCCTGCGCGCCTTCTTCGGGCCGCACGCCCCCGACTACGTGCGCGAGCTGCTCGCGCCGGAGCGCGTGGCGGCGAGCGGCCTGTTCAACGCGCCGGCCGTCGCCAAGCTGGCCGCGAAGGCCACGCGCTTCGTCGAGCAGGGCCTGAGCGAGAGCGACGAGATGGGCGTGGTGGGGGTGCTCTCCACCCTGCTGCTCGAGGAGCAGTTCGTCAGGCAGCCGCGCCTGGCCCCGCGCGCCACCCCCGGGCGCGTGGTGGTAGGCGACCGCCCCGTCGCCGACGTCGGGCTGGGCGTCTGACGGCCGCCGTGCCTCCGCCTACGTGAAGGAGCCGTGAAGGGGTGGCGCCCCGCCTCCCGCCCGCCTCGTGACGTCGGGCCAGGCCGGCGCCCGCGCCTTGGGTACGATGCTCGGACCGACATCCGACCCGCCCGCGGGCCCGAACACGCACGCAGGCGCCGTCCGACCAGCCCGCCCCGACGGGTCTGGAACAGAGCCCTCTCGTCTGTAGACTAGGAGAACCAGCCGCTCCCTCGGGCCGGAGCAGGGTCCCGCACCCATCCGGCCGGTCAGAAAGGCCTTACTCGATGCATCCGCGATACCCACGCCTTCTGCACGACAGCCTCAGCCTCAGCGCAGCCGAGCGGCCCGACAAGGTCGCCATCGTCGACGGCGGTCGGCGCCTGACCTACCGCGAGCTCCACGACCGCTCCCTCCGGCTCGCCGCGGCCCTGCAGGCGCTCGGCGTCCGCCGCGGCGACCGCGTGGCCGTCTACCTCGAGAACTCGCTGGAGGCGGTGGTGGGCGTCTACGCCGCCCTCTACGCCGGCGCCGCCTTCATGGTCGTCAACCCCCAGACCAAGCAGGACAAGCTCGAGTACGTGCTGGCCGACGCCGGCGCCGCCGCCGTCATCAGCGAGGGCCGTCTGACCGCGCTGGTCGAAGAGGCAGCGCCGCGGCTCCCCGCGCTCGCCGCGCTCGTGCGCGTGGGCGAGGCCACCGAGCGCTCGCTGGCCCTGGACGACCTGCTGGCCGCCTACGAGCCCGCCCCCGAGCCGCGCGGCACCATCCCGCTCGACCTCGCCGCTCTGATCTACACCTCCGGCAGCACCGGCAACCCCAAGGGGGTGATGCTCAGCCACCAGAACATGGTGTTCGCGCAGGGCAGCCTGGTGGAGTACCTGCGCCTCGACGCCGACGACCGCATCCTCAACCTGCTGCCGCTGGCCTTCGACTACGGCCTCTACCAGGCGCTGATGAGCGTGTACCTGGGCGCCACCCTGGTGCTGGAGAAGACCTTCGCCTTCCCCGCCGCCACCGTCAAGCGCGTGGTGGAGGAGGAGGTCACGGTGTTCCCCGGCGTGCCCACGGTGTTCGCGGCGCTGCTGTCGCTGCACCGCCGGTCGCCGCTCTCGATGCCCAGCGTCAGGCGCATCACCAACACCGCGGCGCACCTGCCCGACGAGCACGTGCCCGGCCTGCTCGAGATGAGCCCCGACGCGCTGATCTTCAAGATGTACGGCCTCACGGAGTGCAAGCGCGTCTGCTACCTCGAGCCCGAGCTGGTGCTGAGCAAGCCCGGCTCGGTGGGCAAGGCGATCCCGGGCACCGAGGTCTACCTGCTGGACGACGACGGCAACGAGGTGCCGCCCGGGGGCACGGGCGTGCTGCACGTGCGCGGCCCGCACGTGATGATGGGCTACTGGAACCTGCCCGACGAGACGGCGCACATGCTCAAGGCGGGCCGCTACCCCGGCGAACGCGTGCTGTGCACCCACGACCGCTTCCGCCAGGACGAGGACGGCTTCCTCTACTTCATGGGCCGCAGCGACGACATCATCAAGAGCCGCGGCGAGAAGGTCAGCCCCGTGGAGGTGGAGAACGCGCTCGCCACCATCCCGGGCGTCCGCGAGGTGGCGGTGGTGGGGGTGCCCGACGCGCTCCTCGGCCAGGCGGTGCGCGCCTACGTGGTGCTCGACGAAGGCGCCGACCTCACGGAGCAGGCCGTGAAGCGCGCGGCGATGGCGCGCCTCGAGGGGTTCATGGTGCCGCGCGACGTCCTGTTCGTGCCGGACCTGCCCCGGACGGCGACCGGCAAGGTGAGGAAGAAGAGCCTCGTCGAACAGGCGTGAAGGGGGTAAGGTCTCATGGACCGGTCACATCTAGTCGGGTTGGCCCATGCGATGTTTCAGGAAGGTATGGAGCGTAACGGATGAAACCAGACAGCGGATCCATCGAGCGCGAGCTCCGGCAGTTCCTCGACGACAACTTCATCCTCGACGGCGGGGCCGAGCGGCTCGACCGCGAGGAGTCGCTCACCCAGGCGGGCGTGCTGGACTCCATGGGGGTGCTGGAGCTGATCATGTTCATCGAGGAGCGCTTCGGCGTGCAGGTGCCCGACGAGGACACCCTCCCCGAGAACCTCGACAGCGTGGCCCGGGTGGTGGCGTACGTGGAGCGGCGCTTGGCGGAGGCGGCGGCGGCGTGACCGCGCCGGCGAAGACGGCCACCAGCTTCGGCCCGCACGTCCTGCGCCTGCCCGACCCCGACGCCACGATCGCCGAGATCGCCGAGGGGATGCGCCGCGCCGCGCGCGGCTTCCGGCGCAGGGGGGGCGTGGTGGGGCTCTCGGGCGGCGTCGACTCGAGCGTGGTGGCCGCGCTGGCGGCGCGCGCCTTCGGCCCCGACAACGTACTGGGCGTGATGATGCCCGAGGCGGACTCCTCCGAGGACACCCTGGCGCTCAGCCGCCTGGCGGCCGAGGCCGCCGGCATCACGACGGTGCTGGAGAACATCACCCCGATCCTCGACGGGGCGGGCGCCTACCGCCGCCGCGACGAGGCCATCCGCCGCGTCGTCCCGCGCTACGGGCCCGGCTGGAAGGTCAAGCTGGTGCTGCCCAGCGTGATCGAGTCGGAGAGCTACCGCATCTTCTCGCTGGTGGCGCGCTCGCCCGACGGCGAGGAGGTCAAGGCGCGCCTGCCGCTGGAGGCGTACCTGCAGGTGGTGGCCGCCACCAACTTCAAGCAGCGCACGCGCAAGATGGTGGAGTACTACCACGCCGACCGTCTGAACTACGTGGTGCTCGGGACCCCGAACCGCCTGGAGTACGACCAGGGCTTCTTCGTGAAGAACGGCGACGGCGCCGCCGACGTGAAGCCGATCGCCCACCTCTACAAGTCGCAGGTCTACCAGCTGGCCGAGGTGCTGGGCGTGCCCGAGGAGATCCGCTCGCGGCCCCCCACCACCGACACCTACTCCCTGCCCCAGAGCCAGGAGGAGTTCTACTTCTCGCTCCCCTACGACCGCATGGACCTCTGCCTCTACGCCGTCGACCACGAGGTGCCGGCGGCCGAGGTGGCCGCGGCGCTCTCCCTCACCGAGGAGCAGGTCGAGCGCGTGTTCGCCGACATCGCCTCGAAGCGGCGCGTGAGCCGCTACCTGCACGCAGCGCCCCTGCTCGTCGCCGAGACGTAGACTCGGACGAGGGGGGAGCCGTGAGGATCAGGCCGTTCGAGGAGCGCGACGCAGCGGACGTGGCGTCGCTGTGGCAGTACTGGTTCCGCGACAAGACGCGCGTGCCCGACCCGGGCCTCGAGGCGCTGGTGCGGCGCATCTACCTGGACGACCCCAACGTCGACGACGAGCTGCGGCCGCTGGTGGCCGAGGACCTGGCCGGCAACATGCTGGGCTTCCTGGGCGTCAGCGTCATGCCCGTCGAGGTGGACGGCGAGCGGCGCAAGCTCGCGGGGGTGTTCCCCTCGGTGGTGGACCCCTCCGCCCCCACCTCGGTGGCCAGCCTGCTGCTGCGCCGCTTCCTGGGCGGCCCGCAGGCGTTCACCCTCTCGGACGGCGGGCACGTGAAGTTCGAGCGCATCTGGGAGGCGCTCGGCGGCCAGATCGCGCAGCTGCAGTCGCTGCGCTGGGTGAAGCTCCTGCGCCCGGCCAGCCTGGGGGCGCTCGCGGCCGCGGGCCGCGCCTCCGTGAAGCCGTTCGCGCCCCTGCTGCGGCCCCTGGCGGGCGGCAGCGACTGGCTCGCGCGCCGCGTGGCGGGCGGGCGCCTGACCGCTCGCGCGCCTGGCGCCAAGCCCGCCGCCCAGGCGCAGGACGCCCCGCTGCGGGCCGAGCCCCTCACCCCCGCGCGCCTGGTCGAGGTGACGCCCGCCATGCACGCGCGCGCGCGCCTGCGGCCGCTCTACGACGAGGCGCACGTGGCCTGGCAGTTCGGGGAGATGGCGCGCATCGTGGAGCAGGGCGAGTTCACCGCCAACCTGGTCGTCACGCCCGAGGGCGAGCCGGCCGGCTGGTACGTCTACTACCTCAAGCCCGGCGGCGTGTCGCGCGTGTTCGCCCTCGAGGCGCACCCACGCTACCTGCCGCAGGTCGTGGACCAGCTCTTCGCCGACGCCGACGCCCGCGGCGCCGGAGCGGTGATCGGCCGCATGGAGCCGCGCCTGCGGCGTCCGCTCGCCGAGCGCGGCGTCCTCGTCTACCCGGGCGGCTCGCTGCAGATGGTGCACGCCAAGGACCGCTCGCTGATGGACGACGCGCAGCTGGGCCGCCTGGCCTTCAGCCGCCTGCAGGGCGAGAACTGGTACTGGTGGGCGATCGACTCGCGGACGGTGCCCTAGGGCGCTACCCGAGCGTGGCCGCCAGGCCCGCCTCCAGCCCCGTGCGCGGCTCCCAGCCGGTGGCTCTCAGGCGTGACACGTCGGCCACGGAGCGGCGGATGTCGCCCTGGCGCGGGGGCGCGGAGCTCACGGAGAGCGGCGTGCGCACGCCCGGCAGGCGCTCGATGGCGGCCAGCAGCTCCAGCAGGCTCACCTCGGCGCCGCGCCCCACGTTGAACACCGGCAGCTCGGGCGGCGTCTGGCCGGGGCGCGCGAGCGCGGCCACCAGCGCCCGCACCACGTCCTGCACGTAGACGAAGTCGCGCGTCTGCTCCCCGTCGCCGAACAGCGTGATGGGCGCGCCGCGCCGGGCGCGGTCGAGGAAGACGCTGATCACGCCCGAGTAGGGGCTCGCGGGGTCCTGGCGCGGCCCGAAGACGTTGAAGAAGCGGAAGGCGGTGGCGTCGAGGTGGCCCGCCCGGTGGAAGTGGGCCAGGTAGTGCTCGCCGGCGAGCTTGTCGGCGGCGTACGGGGTGAGCGGGCGCTTCTCCGCCTCCTCGCCGAGCGGCAGCGCGGGGTTGTCGCCGTAGACGGCCGCCGAGCTGGCGTAGAGGGCGCGCTTCACGCCCAGGCGCGCGGCCAGGTCGAAGAGCCGCACGCTCGCCTCGAGGTTGGTGCGGTGCGTGCCCACCGGGTCGCGCACCGACGCCTCCACCGACGCCACGGCCGCCAGGTGCACGAAGGCGTCCTGACCGGCCAGCGCCTCCTCGAGCGCCGCCTGGTCGGCCACGTCGCCGACCACCAGGCGCAGGCGCTCTTCGGCCCCCGGCAGGTTCGCGCGCTTGCCGGTCGAGAGGTCGTCGAGCACCGTCACCGCGTGCCCCGCGTCCAGCAGCGCGGCCGTGAGGTGGGGGCCGATGAAGCCGGCGCCGCCGGTGACGAGCACCCGCATGCTCACTCGTCCCACGCCGGCCCGTCGTCGGGCGCCACGAAGCGCTGCCCGTGCGCCAGGCCGTGCACCGCGGCCATCTCGTCGGGGGTGAGCGCGAAGTCGAAGACGTCCAGGTTGGCGGCGCGGCGCCCCGGGTCGGCGGACTTCGGCACCGTGGCCACGCGCGGCTGCTGCACCAGCCAGCGCAGCGCCACCTGCTCGGGCGTCTTGCCGTACCGCGCGCCGAGGGCGCGCAGCAGCGGCTCGGCGCCCAGCAGCCCCTTGGCGAGCGGGCGGTAGGCGGTGACGAGCAGGTCGAGCTCGGCGGCCTGCGCCAGCAGGCGCCGCTGCGCCAGGAACGGGTGGTACTCGACCTGGTTGCAGAAGAGGCGCGTGACCTGAGCGGCGCGCGCCACCAGCGCGCTGGGGAAGTTGCTCACGCCCACGTGCCGCACCAGCCCCTCCCGCTGCAGCTCCGCCAGGTCCTCGAGCGCTGCCGCCACGGCTGCCTCCTCGGCGGGCCAGTGCAGCAGCATCAGGTCGACGTACCCCGTGCCGAGCGCGTCGAGGCTCGCGCGCACGCTGTCGGCGGCGCGCCCGTGGGCGTAGTGGCGCGGCCGCACCTTCGACACGAGGAACACCTCCTCGCGCGCCACCCCCGCGGCCCTCAGCCCGCGGCCCACCTCCGCCTCGTTGTCGTAGCTCTGCGCGGTGTCGAGGTGGCGGTAGCCGAGCGCGAGGGCGTCGGCGACGATCCGCACGCACTCCTCGCCCGTCAGGCGGTAGGTGCCGAAGCCCAGGGCGGGCACCCGCACCCCTTGCACCTCTTGGAAGATCATGCGGCGATGCTAACCGGCCCGCTGCCGGCGGGAGCGGGCGTGGGCGCGTGGCGCGCCCGGGACCGCGGCCTCGGGGCCGCCTCAGCTGGGCGGCGAGGTGGGGCTGCGCGTGCCTTCGGGCGCCGCCTCGGTGGGCACCACCGGCGCGAAGCTGCAGCCCTCCAGGAACTCCTCCAGCAGCGAGCGGATGCGCGCGTGGTCGGAGCGCAGGGCCGCCTGCTGCAGGGCGTCGACGGTGGCCGCGAGCGCCTCGCGGTCGGCGAGCGCGGCGCGCGCCACGAAGATCTTCTCGTGGGGCGTCTGGTCGGTGCGCTCGGCCTCGGTCATGAGCACCTCGACCAGGCGCTCGCCGGGGCGCATGCCGGTGAACTGGATGGGGATGTCGACGTCGGGCTCGAGGCCCGAGAGGCGGATGAGGTCGCGGGCCAGGTCGACGATGCGCACGGGCTCGCCCATGTCGAGGATGTAGACCTCGCCGTTCTTGCCGTTGCCCGACGCCTGCAGCACCAGCTGCGCCGCCTCGGGGATGGTCATGAAGTAGCGCACCATGTCGGGGTGCGTGACCGTGACGGGCCCGCCGGCCGCGATCTGGCTCTTGAAGATGGGGATGACGCTGCCGCGGCTGCCGAGCACGTTGCCGAAGCGCACCGACACGAACGTCTGGTGCGCGCCCGCGCGCCGCGCGGCGTCCTGCACCAGGTACTCGACCATGCGCTTGCTGGCGCCCATCACCGAGGTGGGGTTCACGGCCTTGTCGGTGGAGATGTTCACGAAGTGCGTGACGCCGTGCTTGAGGGCCAGGTTGATGAGGTTGCGGCTGCCGATGATGTTGTTGAAGACCGCCTCCTCGGGGTTCTCCTCCATCAGCGGCACGTGCTTGTGGGCGGCGGCGTGGAACACCACGTCGGGGCGGTAGCGCGAGAAGACGTAGTCGAGGCGCGCGCCGTTCTGTATCGCGCCGATGACGCCGTGGTACTTGATCTCGGGCCAGTCGCGGTCGAGCTCGCGCTCGAGGGCGTAGATGGAGTTCTCGCCGTGGCCGAACAGGATGAGCTCGGCGGGGTTGAAGCGGCAGATCTGCCGCACCAGCTCGGAGCCGATGGAGCCGCCCGCGCCGGTGATCATCACGCGCTTGCCGCTCAGGTAGTCGAGGATCGAGTCGGTGTCGAGCTTCACGGGCTCGCGGCCCAGCAGGTCGTCGATGTCGACCTCGCGGATGCGGCGCACGTCGACCTTGCCCGACAGCAGCTCGTAGATGCCCGGCACGATCTTGTAGACCATGTTCGGCCGCGCCTCGCGCACCTGGTCGATGACCTCGCGCACGACCTTGCCCCCCTTGGAGGGCATGGCGATCAGCACCTCGTCGATCTTGCGCTCGACGATCACGTCCTTGGCCATGGAGACGGGCCCCAGCACGGGCACCGTGGAGACGCGCTGGCCGTGCTTGATGGGGTCGTCGTCGAGGAACGCCACCGGCTTGATGCCCGTCTCGGGGTGCTTGAGCAGCTCGCGCACCGCCAGCGCGCCCGCCTCGCCCGCGCCCACCACCAGCACGCGCTTGCGGTAGTCGGGGCCGATGAGGGTGGCGACGGTCTGCTCGTGGCGGTAGCGCACCAGGGCGCGCACGCCCGCCATCAGGAAGAAGGTGAAGGTGCCGTCGAGGACCGCGATGGAGCGCGGGATGCCGGCGGCCTCGCCGAACACGATGAGCATGAGGGTGCCCGGCAGCGTGACGATGACGGCCAGGGCCAGCAGCCCGCCCAGGTCGCGGAAGGTGAGGCTGCTCCAGGAGCGCTTCGGCAGGCCCAGCGCCAGCGCTGCCAGGGTCTTGAGCGGCAGCGACAGCGCCAGCGCCACCAGCACCGGCCGCGTGTCGGGGACCGCGCCGTCGAAGCGCACCGCGAAGGCGCTCAGGGTGGCCAGCGTGAAGAGCCCCACGTCCAGCGCCAGCTTGGCCCCGGCGTTCAGGGTCAGCGGGCTGCCACGCAGCGCTGCGGGGGTGGCGCCTACCGGTTCGGCTCTCATGCGTTTCCTTCCGGGTCCGGTCGAGCTTCGGACATCGCGGCCCTCTCTTGGGGACGGGCGACAGCCCTCAAGGTGTCGATCACGATCCCGAGGTCGGTGAGGAGGGTGCGTCGCTCCAGGTAGGCCAGGTTGAGGCGTAGCTTCTCGGGCATTATAGCTTCGACGTACAGGCGCTCGGGCTGCGGATGACCAGCCAGCAGCTCGCTCTCCGAGCGGAAGGCCACCGAGGCGGGGTCGGTGATGCCGGGCCTCACCGTCAGCACGCGGCGCTGCTCGGGGGTGTAGAGCGCCACGTAGCGCGGCACCTCGGGTCGGGGGCCCACCAGCGCCATGTCGCCCTTGAGCACGTTCAGCAGCTGCGGCAGCTCGTCGAGCTTCCAGGCCCGCAGGAACCTACCGACCGAGGTGATGCGCGGGTCGTCGCCGACGGTGAGCTGCAGGCCGTCGCGGTCGGCGTCGACGCGCATGGTGCGGAACTTCAGGATCTCGAACGGGCGGCCGCCGAGCCCGACGCGCTCCTGGCGGAACAGGACCGGCCCCGGCGAGGAGAGCCTCACGGCCAGCGCCGCCCCTAGCAGCAGGGGGCTGAGCAGCAACAGGCCGACGCCCGACACCAGGGCGTCGAGCAGGCGCCGCAGTCGGTCCTCGAAGGTGCGTGACGGCACCAGGGGGCTCATCGCGTCGCGCGCGCCTCAGGAGGCGGCGGCCACGCTGCCGCTCGGGACCAGCGAGGGGGGCCTCACCGCGGTGGCCTCGCGGACCGCGGTCACGACGTCGTCGACGTCCTGATCGGTGAGCCTGGGGTTGAGCGGCAGGGAGACCATGCGCTGGAAGGCGTCGAGCGCCACCGGGAACTGCTCGGGGCGGTAGCCGTACTTGCGGGCGTAGAAGGTCATCATGTGCAGCGGCCGGTAGTGGACGCTGGTGCCGATGTTGCGCGCCTTCAGCTCCTCGATGAAGCGGTCGCGCTCCATGCCCAGGCGCTCGGGCCGCAGGCGCAGCACGAACAGGTGCCAGGCGCTCGAGGCGTGCGGCAGCTCGCTCGGCAGCTCGAAGCCGGGGTCGTCGCCGAGGGCGGCGCGGTACAGCTCCACCACCTCGCGGCGGCGGGCGTGGAAGCCGTCCAGCTTGCGCAGCTGATGCATGCCCACGGCCGCCTGCACGTCGGTCATGTTGTACTTGAAGCCCGGCATCTCGACGTCGTAGTCCCAGGAGCCGCTCTTGTCGAAGCGCTTCCAGGCGTCGCGCGACATGCCGTGGAGGCCGATCACGCGCGCCTGGTCCAGCAGGTCGGGACGGCCGGTGAGCGCCCCGCCCTCGATCGTGGTCAGGTTCTTGGTCGCGTAGAACGAGAACGAGGCGAAGTTGCCGCGCGAGCCCACCATCACGCCGCGGTAGCTGGCCGGCACGGCGTGGGCGGCGTCCTCGATCACCTCGAGGCCGTACCGCTCGGCCAGGTCGAACAGCGGGTCGAGCTCGGCCGGGTGGCCCGCGTAGTGCACGGGCACCACGGCGCGCGTGCGCGGGGTGATGGCGCGCTCCACCGCGGCGGGGTCGATGCAGAGCGTGGTGGGCTCCACGTCCACGAGCACCGGCGTGGCGCCCACGTGCTCCACGACGTTGGCGGTGGCGGCGAAGGTCAGGGTCGGGACGATCACCTCGTCGCCGGGGCCGATGCCGAGCGCCACGAGCGCCACGTGCAGGCCGGCGGTGCAGGAGTTGAGCATCAGCGAGGTGCCGCCCGGCGCCCCCACGTACGCGCCGAACTGCGCCTCGAACGCCTTGGTGCGAGGACCGGTGGTGATCCAGTCGGAACGCAGCGTCGCGGCGACCTCTTCGACTTCTTCATCACCCAGGGATGGCGGGGAGTAGGGGAGGAAAGTGTCACGCGGCATGTCGGTCTCCAGTCAGGTAGATCGCCGTGATCGCGGTCGCGGCGCCTCGGGTGAGCGCGGCCGTCCGGTTCGCATCAGGTTACAGCCGACTTCCTGAGGCACCCGTGAGGGCTTACCACCCGCGCACACTCATGAAGGACGCGGCAACGCGGGCTCATGTTCAGACCTGATAGTACTCCCGGTACCACTCTACGAAACGGCCGATGCCGACATCGAGGGGCGTGCTCGGCCGGAAGCCCACGTCGCGCTCCAGGTCGTCGACGTCGGCGTAGGTGGCGGGCACGTCGCCGGGCTGCATGGGCAGCAGGTTCTTCTCCGCCTTCCGGCCCAGCGCCGCCTCGAGGATCTCGATCATGCGCATGAGCTCGACCGGCTGGTTGTTGCCGATGTTGTAGACGCGGAAGGGGGCGCTGCTGGTGCCCGGGTCGGGCGCCGCGCCGCTCCATGCCGGGTCCGGCGCGGCCGGGCGGTCGGCGGTGCGCACCACGCCCTCGACGATGTCGTCGATGTAGGTGAAGTCGCGGCGCATGTCGCCGTGGTTGAAGACGTCGATCGGGCGCCCCTCGAGGATCGCCTTGGTGAAGAGGAACAGCGCCATGTCGGGGCGCCCCCAGGGGCCGTAGACGGTGAAGAAGCGCAGTCCCGTGGTCGGCAGGCCGTAGAGGTGCGAGTAGGTGTGCGCCATCAGCTCGTTCGCCTTCTTGGTGGCGGCGTAGAGGCTCAGTGGGTGGTCGACGTTGTCGTGCACCGAGAAGGGGGTGGTGGTGTTGGCACCGTAGACCGAGCTGGAGGAGGCGTACACCAGGTGCTCGACGCCGTGGTGGCGGCAGCCCTCCAGCACGTTCATGAAGCCGACCAGGTTGCTGCTCACGTAGGCGTGGGGGTTGACGAGCGAGTAGCGCACGCCGGCCTGCGCGGCGAGGTTCACCACCACCTGTGGGGCGAACCCTGCGAACAGCGCGTCGAGCGCGGGCCGGTCGGCCAGGTCGACCTCGGCGAAGCGGTAGCCGTCTCTGCCCTCCAGGCGCGCGAGGCGGGCGCGCTTGAGCGTGACGTCGTAGTAGTCGTTGACGTTGTCGACGCCGAGCACCTCGTCGCCGCGCGCCAGCAGGCGCTCGGCGAGGTGGTACCCGATGAAGCCGGCGGTGCCGGTAACCAGGAATCGGGCCATGCGGAGAAGCCTATAACCTGACCCGGCTCAGAGGCTCCAGTAGCGCACACCCTCCGGCAGCTGGTGCGGGCGGTATAGCGACTTGATGTCGGCGAGCACCCCGCCCGGCTTGAGCATGGTGGGCAGCTCCCGCAGCACGCGCTCCTGGTAGTGGGCGTGCGGCACGGCCAGCACCAGCGCGTCGAGCTCGCGGAACTCCTCGAGGTCGGCGAAGGTCACGCCGTACTCGCGCGCCGCCTCCTCGGGGTCGGCGAGCGGGTCGTGCACCAGGGCGTCGATGCCGTACTCCGCGAGCTCGGTGAGGATGTCGGGCACGCGACTGTTGCGCAGGTCGGGGACGTTCTCCTTGAAGGTGAGGCCCAGCACGCCGACGCGCGCCTTCTCCAGGCCGCCGTTGGCGGCGAGCAGCTTCACGACCTTCTGCGCCACCACCGCGCCCATGCCGTCGTTGATGCGGCGGCCGGCCAGGATCACCTGCGGGATGTAGCCCACCTCCTCCGCCTTGTTGGTCAGGTAGTAGGGGTCGACGCCGATGCAGTGACCCCCCACCAGCCCGGGGCGGAAGGGGAGGAAGTTCCACTTGGTACCGGCCGCCTCGAGCACCTCGATGGTGGGGATGCCCAGACGGTCGAAGATGAGGGCCAGCTCGTTCATCAGCGCGATGTTGAGGTCGCGCTGGGTGTTCTCGATGACCTTGGCGGCCTCGGCGACCTTGATGGAGGAGGCGCGGTAGACGCCCGCGTCGATGATCTCCTCGTAGACGCGCGCCACGCGCTCGAGCGTGGCCTCGTCCTGGCCCGACACGACCTTGACGATGCGCTTGAGGGTGCGCTCCTTGTCGCCGGGGTTGATGCGCTCGGGGCTGTAGCCGAGGGTGAAGTCCTGGCCGAGCTTCAGGCCCGAGGTGCGCTCGAGCACGGGGCCGCACACCTCCTCGGTGACGCCGGGGTAGACGGTCGACTCGAAGACCACCACCGCGCCCGGGGTGAGGGCGCGGCCCACGGTCTCGGAGGCCGAGCGCAGCATGCGCAGGTCGGGGCGGCGCGCGCGGTCGATGGGCGTGGGCACGGCCACCACGAAGAAGGTGGCGCCCTTCAGGTCGGCCTCGTCGTCGGTGAAGCAGACGGTGGTGTTGGCGAGCTGCTCGGGGTCGGCCTCGCCGGTGACGTCGTGGCCGGCGCGCAGCTGCGCGATCTTGCGGGAGTCGATGTCGAAGCCGACGACCCCCTCGAACCGCTCGGCGAAGGCGAGGGTCACCGGCAGCCCGACGTAGCCCTGCCCCACCACGGCGATGCGTTCAGACGGGGGCAAGAGGGCTCCAATCGCCGTTGTCGGCGCGCCACACGCGGACGCTGCTGGGGGCCGCGCGCTCGATGGCCTCGCGGGCGCGCTCCACGCCCTGGGCGTCGGTGACTACCGAGACGACGGTGGGCGCCGGGCGGCGGCGCAGCGTCTCCTCGAGGGGCGGCTCGAGCTTCGGCAGCGGGGAGTTGAGCAGGTAGCCCGCCAGCGCGCCCCCGAGGCCCAGCACGACGGCGCCGATGGCGGCCGACCAGAAGGGGCCCGCGGCCATGGCCGGCTCGCGGCCCATGACGTTGAGGGCGCCGGAGCCGAGCATCAGTCCGAGCAGGCCGCCGCCCAGGAAGCCGACGACGAAGCCGAGGGCGCCGCCGTTCTCGGGGGGCATGAAGCCGCGCTGCACGGCGTCGGGGTCGAGGTTGCGCTCGTAGCGCAGCACGTCCTCGGAGGCGCCGGGGAAGAGCTTCACGCCGGCGCGGTCGAAGCCGGCGTCCAGCAGCGCCGTGGCGGCGTCCTGCGCCGCGGAGGGGTGCTCGAAGAGGGCCGTGACGGTGTGGCGAGTGGCGCGGTCGGTCATGGCGCCATGATAGCGCCCGCACCCGTCCGGCGATGCCGCAGTTGCGCGCCCCACGCGCTCGGCGGGGCGGCGAGGCGCGGAGGCGCCCCACGCGCCTGGCGGGGCGCGACGCTCGGGCGCGGACGCGTCCTCGACGCGCCTGGCCGGCGCGCCCGTCGGGGGCGCCGCATGCGATGATCGCTCCCGTGAGCCGCCCCGCCCGCTCCACCCGCCGCGGCGCGCTGACCCTGATGGTCGGCACGCTGGCGAGCCGCGTCACGGGGCTGGTGCGCAACTCGCTGCTGGCGCAGTTCTTCCCCACCGCGGTGCTCGACGCCTTCGTGACCGCCTTCAAGGTGCCCAACCTGTTCCGCGAGCTGCTGGCCGAGGGGGCGCTGACCAACTCGTTCGTGCCGGTCTACAAGGCGCTGGCGCCGGAGCAGGCGCGGCGCCTGTCGGGGGCGCTGCTGGCGCTGCTCACGCTGGCCAACGGGCTGCTGATGGCGGGCGCTTGGCTGGCGGCGCCGCTGCTGGCGCGCCTGCTCATCTCCGACCCCGCCAACGTGGACCTGGAGCTCACGACGCGCCTGATCCGCGTGGTGTTCCCGTTCCTGCCCGCCATCTCGTTCTCGGCGCTGGCGATGGGCATCCTCAACGCCGAGGAGCGCTTCTTCGCGCCGGCGTGGGCGCCGGTGGCGCTGAACGTCGTGACGGTGGCGCTCATGGCCGCCTTCCCCGGCCAGGCGGTGATGCTGGCGCTGGCGCACGTCTTCGGCGGCGTGGCGCAGCTGCTGGTGCAGCTGCCCGCCCTGGCGCGCGCCGGCCTGCTGCCGCGCCTCGGCGGCCTGTGGCACCCCGCGCTCGGCGAGGTGCTGCTGCTGATGGTGCCGTTCACCTTCACGGCCGGCGGGCGGCAGGTGCTGAACGTGGTGGCCTCCAACGTCATCACCGGCATCGACGCCGGCGCCCAGGGCGCCTTCTACCTCGCCGACCTGTTCCTGAGCCTGCTGCTGGGCCTGTTCAGCATCTCGCCGGCGCTGGCCTACTACTCGCGCCTGTCGCACCACGCGGCGCGCGGCGACGCCGAGTTCGGCCCCACGCTCGGCGAGGGGCTCAGGCTCATCACCTTCCTGACCGTGCCCGCCGGGCTGGCGCTGACGCTGCTGGCCGCGCCCGCGGTGGACGCGGTCTACAACTGGCGCTCGCTGTTCGGCGCGCCCATGGACGCGGAGCTGCGCGCCTTCACCATCGCCGCCACCCTGCCCTTGGGGCTGGCGGTCTTCCCCATCGGGGTGTTCAACCTGCTGATCCGCAGCTTCTACGTGCGGCGCCTGGTGCGCACCCCGGTCGTGCTGGTGCTCGTGTTCCTCACGCTGCAGGGGCTCCTGTACGTGGCGCTGTCGCGCCCCTTCGGCATCGCCGGGGTGTCGTGGGCCACGGCGCTGGCCGCCTGGGCGCAGGCGCTCGTGACCGCCGGCCTGGTGGCGCGCCGCGAGCGCTTCGGGCTCGGGGCCTGGGCGGCGCAGGCGGCGCGGGTATGGCTGGCGGCGCTGGGCGCCTTGCTGGCGGGGTGGCTGGCGCTGCAGGCGGTGCCGCTGCCGGCCGGCTGGTTCGGCCAGCTGGGGCGCCTGGCGGTGGGCGGCGGCGCCATGGTGGCGGCCTACCTGCTGCTGGGCGTGCTGCTGCGGGTGCCGGAGCTGCGGGCGCTGGGGCGGCTGGTGCGGCGGCGGCGCTGACCGGCGGCCGCGTGGCCTCGGGGCGCCGCGAGCGAGCCGGCCTGGCGCCCGGGTGGGAGAGGGTCCGAGGCGCGTCGACGGGACCCTTCCCGTCCGCGCCGCGGCAGGCCGAGCCTACGGGTGTCGGCGCGACCGGGCTCGAACGCGGTCTTGGCGCGCGCTCAGACGCGCTTGAACAGCACCGCGGCGTTCTGGCCGCCGAAGGCGAAGTTGGTGGAGAGCGCCACGTCGACCTTGGCCTCGCGCGCCTCGTTGGGGATGTAGTCGAGGTCGAGCTCGGGGTCGGGGTCGTGGTAGTTGCGCGTGGGGGGCAGCACGCAGTGGTAGAGGGCCTGCACCGTGGCGATGCCCTCGATGCCGCCGGCGGCGCCCAGGGTGTGGCCCGTCATCGACTTGGTGGAGGAGACGGGCGGCACCGCGTCGCCCCAGACCGCCTTGAAGGCCAGCGTCTCGTTGAGGTCGTTGGCGGGCGTGCTGGTGCCGTGGGCGTTGATGTAGCCGACCTCGGAGGCGTCGATGCCCGCCGAGCGCAGCGCGTCCTCGATGGCGCGCACGGCGCCCCGGCCGCCCGGCGCGGGGGCGGTGATGTGGTGGGCGTCGGCGCTGGAGCCGAAGCCGATCACCTCGGCGTAGATGCGCGCGCCGCGCGCCTTGGCGCGCTCGTACTCCTCGAGCACCAGCACGCCCGCGCCCTCGCCGGCCACGAAGCCGTCGCGGCTGGCGGTGAAGGGGCGGCTGGCGGTCTCGGGGCTGTCGTTGCGCGTGCTCAGGGCCTTCATGACCGCGAAGCCGCCGATGCCCATCGGGGTGATGGGGGCCTCGGTGCCGCCGGCGAAGACGATGTCGGCCTCGCCGCGCTGGATCATGCCGAAGCCCTCGCCGATGTTGCTGGAGCCGGTGGCGCAGGCGGTGACCACGCTGGAGGAGGGGCCGGTGAGCCCGTAGCGCATCGCCACGTGGCCGCTGGCCATGTTGGCGATCAGCATGGGGATGAAGAAGGGGCTCATGCGCATGGCGGCGCGCTCGAAGCGGATGCGGGACTGCTCCTCCCACGTCTCGAGGCCACCGATGCCCGAACCGACGCTGGTGCCGGTGTGGTCGCCGGCCACCTCCTCGGGGGTCAGGCCCGCGTCGCGCATAGCCAGCTCGGCTGCGATGAGGGCGAAGTGCACGAAGCGGTCGAGGCGCTTGGCCTCGCGCCGTTCGATGTACTGCTCGACGTCGACCTCCACCTCGCCGGCGATCTGCACCGACAGGTCGGTGGCGTCGAAGCGCGTGATGGGGCCGATGCCGTTACGGGCCTCGTGCTGCGCCTTCAGGAACTCCTCGGCGCCCACGCCGATCGGCGTCACGGGCCCAACTCCGGTTACGACGACTCGTCTCATGACTGCCCCAAGATAACGGTCGTCACGCGCATCGACCGTCTCGCCCGTTGCCCCGGCGCCCCGCGCCGCCGTGGCACGGGCCGCGCCCGCAGGCGCGATCTCTACTGCTTGTCGCTGATGAACTTGACGGCGTCGCCGACGGTGCGGATGCCTTCGGCTTCCTCGTCGGAGATCTCGACGCCGAACTCGTCCTCGAGGCCCATGATCAGCTCGACGACGTCGAGGGAGTCGGCGCCCAGGTCCTCCATGAAGCGCGACTCGTCGGTGACGTCGCCCGGGTCGGCGTCCAGCTTGTCCGCGACCACTTCCTTGATCTTCTCGAGAATCTCGTGCTCGTCCACGGTCTTCCTCCTAGGCAGCACGCCTCCGGGATCACCCATGCTGTGCTGAAGTTTGGCAGATTCTAGCACGGGTCTGAAGCGTGCCCCGCCCGTGCCTCGCGGCTTTAACGGGCCGTTCGGCCCGTCGTCATGCCCGCGCGGCGGGTCGGCCGGCGAGCCCTGCAAACGTTAATGCATGACCATGCCACCGTCAACCGCCAAGGTCTGGCCGTTGACGTAGGCGGCCCCCTCGCTCGCCAGGAACGCCACCACCGCCGCCACGTCCTCCGGCGAGCCGAAGCGCCCGGCCGGGATCTGCTGCAGGTAGGCCTCCTTGAGCTCGGGGGCGAGGGAGGCGGTCATGTCCGACTCGATGAAGCCGGGCGCCACCGCGTTCACCGTCACGCCCTTGCCGGCGTACTCGCTGGCCAGCGCCTTGGTGAGGCCGATCAGGCCGGCCTTGGAGGCGATGTAGTTGGCCTGGCCGGCGTTGCCGCGCAGCGCCACCACCGAGCTGAGGTTCACCACGCGCCCGAAGCCCGCGCGCAGCATGCCGCGCAGGGCGGCCTTGGCGAGGTAGAAGGCGCTCGAGAGGTTGGTGTCGATGACCGCCTGCCAGTCGTCGTCCTTCATGCGCAGCACCAGGCCGTCGCGGGTGATGCCGGCGTTGTTGACGAGCACGTCGAGGCGCCCGAAGCGCTCGACCACGCCCTTGACCAGCGCCTGGCAGGCGGCGGGGTCGGCGACGTCGGCGCCGAAGGCGGCGGCCTCCCCGCCGGCGGCCTCGATGGTCTTCACGACCTCCTCGGCGGGGCCGGCCGAGGCGACGTAGTGCACCGCCACGCGGTAGCCCTCCCTGCCGAAGCGCTCCGCCATGGCGCGGCCGAGGCCGCGGCTGGAGCCCGTCACGAGCACGACGCGCCGTTCGTCGGCGCTACCTCGATCGTTCACTGGACACCCTCCTGGAGCGCCGCCTGGAGCGACGCGGGATCTTCGACGGACACCACCTGGCTGCCGGGCAGGATGCGCCCGACCAGCCCCGCGAGCACGCTGCCGGAGCCGAACTCCACGAAGCGCGTGGCGCCGAGCTCCTGCAGCCTGCGCACGCACTCGACCCAGCGCACGGGCGCCGTGACCTGCTCGGTGAGGAGCGCGGGCGCCTCGGCGGCGGACGGCAGCGGGGCGGCGGTGACGTTGCACACGATGGTGAAGCCGGGCTCGGCGAAGCGCGTGGCCGCCAGGTCCGGTGCCAGGCGCTCGGCGGCGGGGCGCATCAGCGAGCAGTGGAAGGGCGCGCTCACCTTCAGGGGGATCACGCGCCCGCCGCGCTCCTTCAGCAGGGCGCTGGCGCGCTCCACGCCGGCGGCGCTGCCCGAGACGACCGTCTGGCCCGGCGAGTTGAGGTTGGCGACCTCGACGACGGCGCCCGCGGCCGTGACCTCGGCGAGGGCGGCGGCGATCGTCTCGTCGTCGAGCTTCAGCACCGCGGCCATGGCGCCCTCGCCCGCCGGCACCGCCTCCTGCATGTAGCTGCCGCGGCGGCGCACCAGGCGCACGGCGTCGGCGACGCTCAGGCTGCCGGCGGCCACGTGGGCGGTGTACTCGCCCAGCGAGTGGCCGGCGCCCAGCGCGGCGGGGGCGCCGCCGGCCTCGCGCCAGGCGGCGTAGGCGGCGGCGCCGGCGGCCACCAGGGCGGGCTGCTGGTTGGCGGTGAGCTGGAGCTCCTCGGCGGGGCCCTCCCACATGAGCTCGAGCAGCCCCGGCAGCGCGGCCTCGGCCTCGTCCAGGACGCGGCGTGCCGCGGGCGAGGCGTCGTAGAGGCCCCGGGTCATGCCCACCTTCTGCGAGCCCTGGCCGGGGAACAGGGCGGCTAGCTTCGCGTCACTCATGGCTGCCTACGGTAGCCGATGCGCGCGGGTGGGTGCGAGGCGCGGGGGCGAGGTCGGCGAGGCGAGCGCGGCGTAGCGCCTCAGCGCGGCCCCCAGGTGAGCACCGAGGAGGCCCAGCTGAGGCCGGCGCCGAAGGTGACGAGCAGCAGGTTGTCGCCGGCGGCGATGCGGCCGCCGTCGAGGGCGTGGCGCAGCGCCAGCGGGATGCTGGCCGTGGAGTTGTTGCCGTACTCGTCGACCGTGACGACCACGCGCTCGGGGTCGAGCCGCAGGCGCTCGCGCGCCGCCTCGATGATGCGCAGGTTGGCCTGGTGCGGCACGAAGAGCGAGATGTCCTCGGTGGTCATGCCCGCCTTCTCGACGGCCTCGATGGTGGCGGTGTTCATGACGCGCACCGCGAACTTGTACACCTCGCGGCCGTTCATGTAGAGCGAGTCAGCGAGCGGCTCGCCGTTGGGCAGGCACTTGCCCACGGCCTTGCGGTGCAGGTGGTGGGCGCCCGAGCCGTCCGCGCCCATCACCATCGAGCGGATGCCGAACCCCGCCGGCACCGCCTCGACGACCACCGCGCCGGCGCCGTCGCCGAACAGCACGGCGGTGGAGCGGTCGTTCCAGTCGACGATCTTGGTGAGCGCCTCGGCGCCGATGGCCAGCACGCGCTTGCACTGGCCAGCCTCTACCAGGCTCTTGGCCACGCCCAGGGCGTAGAGCCAGCCGGGGCAGGCGGCCAGCAGGTCGAAGGCGCCCGCCTGGAGCTTGAAGCGCTCCTGCACGAGCGCGGCCGTGGCCGGGAAGAGCCCGTCGGGCGTGTTGGTGGCCACGATGACCATGTCGACGCCGGCCAGGGCGTCGTCGCCGTGGCGGGCGAGCAGGTCGTCGACGGCAGCGAACGCCAGGTCGGAGGTGAACTCGTCGTCGGCGGCCACGTGGCGGCGCTTGATGCCCGTGCGGGTGGTGATCCACTCGTCGGACGTGTCCATCATCCGCTCGAGGTCGTGGTTGGTGACGATCCTGTCGGGGGCGTAGGCCCCCAGCGCCGTGATGCCGGCCGTAAGCTTGGTTCCGTTCACTGTTCCTGCCTGCGTTCGCTCCGGCCGCCGCTACCGCTGGTGCGCGGGGCCGGTAAGGGAAAGGACGGCCAGGCGGCCGTCCTGTGCGGCCCGAGAGCCGTTCTGCTCGAGGCCGGGCGTGCGCGCGCGACGGTCCGTGGTCGGGGTCCCGGGCGCGCGCTCGAGGCTCACGCCTCGGCGATCACCTGACGGCCGTCGTACGTGCCGCACTCGGGGCACACCACGTGCGGCGGCTTCATGGTCTTGCATTGCGGGCAGGCGACGAGGGTCGGCGCCTCGAGCGCATGGTGCGAGCGCCGGGCGTCGCGCCGGGCGCGCGAGGTGCGCTTCTTGGGTACGGGGTGCTTGGCCATCTGGGTGATCTCCTTCTTCGGTGCCTATCGCAGGCACGCCTGCGGGTCAGGCGTTCAAGTCTATATCGCGGAGGGCCGCGAACGGCGATTCCGGGGTCTCGTCCTCGACCGCCTCCGGCACCAGCTCGGGGTGCTCGTTGAGGTTGACGCCCTCCTCGTTGAGGCCCAGGCAGTCGGGCTTGCAGAGCACCGTGAGCGGCTGCTCGATGGCGATCATCTGCGTGAGGAAGGCGGCGAAGTCGACCTCCGGGGCGCCGAACACCAGCACGTCGTCGTCGTCCTCGAGCGACTCGTCGAGGACGAGCGGCTGGTCGGAGGGGCGGTAGCGCATCGGGTAGACGAACGAGGCCTCGATGTCGGTGTCGACGTCGGTCAGGCAGCGGCGGCACTCGTTGATGGCGGTGCCGCGCACCGAGCCTTCGACCACGAAGTCGTCGTCGCCCCCGGTGTTGACCACCGTGAGCTCCCACTCGAGCGGACCGCGCAGGCGCAGGCCGTCGACGTCCAGCAGCTCCTGGGCGGGCTGCAGCAGCCCCTCATCCTGCACCTCGAGCGGAGCGCCCGGCGCGTGCATGAGCAGCGGTGACAGGTTGAGCATGGCGTCGCTACGAGACCGCATCCCTCCAAAGTATAGGCGCGGCCGGAGCCAAGTCAAGGCGCGGTGGACAGGGCTCGTCGCGCTGGCGCGCCCGCGGCGTGGCCGTGCGCCGGGCCGCGGGAGCGCCGCTCGAGGGGCGCGGCCGCTGGGACGACGCGACAAGCGCCCGGCCGGCGGGGCTATAGTCTGCCAGCATGTGGAAGGACCAGGCTCCTGTGGCGCGCCGGCTGGGCGCGCCGTCCCGTCGCCGCTCGAGCGAGGTGCGCCATCCCCGAGCTGCCTGAGGTCGAGACCGTCCGCCGGCAGCTCGAGCCGTGGCTGACGGGCCGCACGGTGGCGCGCGCCGAGCTGCTGGCGCCGCCGGGCCCCAAGTACGCGGGGCTCGAGCGCGCCGCCGGCCAGCGCATCGAGGCCGTGGGCCGGCGCGGCAAGTTCCTGCTGCTGCCGCTCTCGGGCGGCGACGAGCTGGTGGCGCACCTGGGCATGACGGGCGTCATCGCGCCCGAGGCCGAGGGCGCCGCGCCCCACAAGCACCTGCGCGTGCGGCTGCTGCTCGAGGGCGCCGCCCCCAACCGCCTGACGTTCGTGGACCCGCGCCGCTTCGGGCGCTTCCTGGTGGTGCGGCGCGGCGACTACGCGGCGCTGCCCACGCTGGCGGCGCTCGGCCCCGAGCCGCTCGACGACGCCTTCACCGCCGAGCGCCTGCTCGCCGCCCTGGCGCGCTCGCGCATGCCGGTCAAGGCGTACCTGCTGAGCCAGCGGCCGGTGGCGGGCGTGGGGAACATCTACGCCGACGAGGCGCTGTGGCGGGCCGGCGTGCACCCCCTCACCCCCGCCGCCGAGGTGCGCCCCGAGCAGGCGGCGCTGCTGCGCCAGGCGATCCGCGAGGTGCTGGAGGCCAGCATCGCGGCGCAGGGCACCACCCTCAACGACTACCGCACCGTCTACGGCGAGCAGGGCGACTACGTGGACCAGCTCGCCGTCTACGGCAAGGCGGGCCAGGCCTGCCCCCGCTGCGGCGGGCCGCTGGAGCGCCTGGTGGTGGGCCAGCGCGGCACCACCTACTGCCCCGACTGCCAGCCGCTGCCGCGTGCGCGCGGCGCGCGTGCGAGGAGGAGCCGACCATGAGCGACACCGCCCCGCTCGAGCAGGACCCGGGCGCCCAGCCCCGCGGCCCGGTCACGAGCATCGACCTGCAGCTGCGCTTCGGCGACACCGACGCCTTGGGCCACGTCAACAACGCCGTCTACGCCAGCTACGCGGAGCTCGGGCGCGTCGACTTCGTCGAGCGGCTGCGGCTGCCGGCCGGCAGCTTCATCCTGGCGCGCCTGGCGATGGACTTCCGCCGGCAGGTGAAGCTCGGCGAGCGCTGCCGCATCACCACCGAGGTGGCGCGCCTAGGCACCACGAGCGTCACCATGCGCCAGGTGATGTACGCCGAGGACGAGGTGGCGTGCGAGTTCGAGGCGGTGGCGGTCTGGTTCGACTACGCCGCCAACCGGCCCGTGCCGATCCCGCCCGAGGCGCGGGCGCGGCTCCTCGGCCACGACTGAGCGCGGCGCGGCCGTCGCCGAGCGCATCGGTCCCCGGCGCCCGCGCCGGCTCGCGTTAGGATGGCCCCGTGCTCGAGAGGAGTGGTGACGCGGGCCCCGGGGTCGTCGTCGTTACGGGCGCCTCCACGGGGATCGGCAAGGCCGCCGCCCTGCTGCTGGCGCGTAGCGGCTACGTCGTCTACGCCGGCGTGCGGCGCGAGGCCGACGGCGCGGCGCTCACCCGCGAGGCGGGCGACAGCGCGCAGCTGCGCCCCCTGATGCTCGACGTCACCGACGTGACGCACATCTGCGAGGCCGTGACGCACGTGCAGTCCGAGCTGCGCGGGCGCCCGTTCCGCGGGCTGGTCAACAACGCCGGCATCGCGGTGGCGGCGCCGCTCGAGTTCATCCCCATCGAGGACCTCAGGCAGCAGTTCGAGGTGAACGTCGTGGGCCAGGTGGCCATGTCGCAGGCGTTCCTGCCGCTGCTGCGCCGCCACCGCGGCCGCCTGGTGTTCGTAGGCTCGGTGTCGGGCCTCGTCTCGACGCGCATGCTGGGCGCCTACGCGGCCTCCAAGTTCGCCCTCGAGGCGGTGGCCGACGCCTTCCGCCGCGAGCTGCGCCCCCACGGGGTGCGCGTCTGCCTGGTGGAGCCGGGGCGCATCTCCACCCCCATCTGGGACAAGTCGCTGGCCGAGGGCATGGAGCGCCTGGGCGCCATGGGGCCGCAGGTGCGCGACTACTACGGCGACCTGATCGAGGAGCTGGTGGAGGGGGCGCGCCAGGCCACCGTCAACGGCGCCTCGCCCGACGCGGTGGCGCAGGCCGTGAAGCGCGCGCTGTCGGCGCGCCGCACGCGCACGCGCTACTTCGTGGGCGCCGACGCGCACGTGGTCAACGTGCTGCGCCGCGTGGTGTCGGACCCCCTGCTCGACCGCCTCATCAGCGCCACGCGCCGCTAGCCGCCGCCTGCCGCCCAGGGCGGGGGCGCGCCTCGATGAGCGCCCGCTCAAGCGTCCCTCACCCCCGAAGCGCCAACCCGCTGGCGCCGGGTGTTATCTTTGGCCCACCCTGCGCGGCGACGACGGACCGGCCCATGACCGGTGCGTGCTGCCGCGCCCATCGCTTGCGTGAGGTGGAGCATGAAGAGGAGCATCGTCATCACCCTGGCAGCCGCGCTCGTCGGCGGCCTCGGCTTCTCCCAGAGCGAGGACAGCGCCTGGACCTGTCCGGAGGGCTTCGCCGGCCAGACGCTCAACGTCTACAACTGGGCCACCTACATCGCCGAGGACACCATCGCCAACTTCGAGGCGGCGTGCGGCGTCACGGTGGTCTACGACACCTACGCCAGCGACGACGACATGCTGGTGCGCCTGCGTCAGGGCAACCCGGGCTTCGACGTGGTGGTGCCGTCCGACGTGGTGGCCACGCTGATGATCGACGAGGGCCTCCTCATGGAGATCGACCAGGCGGCCATCCCCAACTGGGGCAACCTCGACCCCACCTTCCTCGACCTGCCGTTCGACCCGGGCAACCGCTACACCGTCCCGTACCAGTGGGGCACGGTGGGCATCGGCTACAACACCGAGCGCGTCGGCGAGGTCGACAGCTGGGCCGACCTGTTCGCCTACGACGGCCCGGTGGCGTGGCTCGAGGACACCACCGCCGTGTTCGGCGTGGCGCTCTTGATGAACGGCTTCGACCCGAACAGCTCCGACCCCAACGAGATCCGCACCGCCACCCGCTTCCTCGTCGACAACGGCGGCAACGTGGTCTACATCGCGCGCGACGACGGCCAGGAGCTGCTGCTGCGCGGCGAGGTCGACATGGTCATCGAGTACTCGGGCGACATCTTCCAGGTCATGGAGGAGTGCGAGTGCGACACCTACGCCTACGTGATCCCGGCGGAGGGCACCAACTTCTGGCTCGACAACCTGGCCGTGCCGGTGGGCGCGCCCAACCCCGAGCTGGCGATGGCGTTCATCGACTACGTGCTCGACCCCCACGTGGGCGCCTCCATCTCCAACTACACCGCCTACGGCAGCCCCAACCGGGCGGCGCTGGAGGCCGAGCTGATCGACCCCGAGCTCGCCGAGGACCCCGGCATCTACCCGAGCGCCGAGACGCAGGAGCGCCTCTTCTTCGCCGAGCAGAACGCGGAGCGCGAGGCGCAGCTGTTCGAGGCGTGGGACGAGGTCCGCATCTTCATCGGCCAGTGACGGCCGCGGCGTGACGCCCCGCCCCGAGGAGAGATGAGCAGACCGGCGGTCGAGATCCGCAACCTGGTCAAGGAGTACGTCGACGCGCGCACCAAGCAACGGGTGCGCGCCGTCGACGACGTGAGCCTCGACATCCCCGAGGGCGAGTTCTTCGCCCTGCTGGGGCCGTCGGGCTGCGGCAAGACGACCACGCTGCGGGTGATCGCCGGCTTCGAGGAGCCCACCGCCGGCGAGCTGCTGCTGCGCGGCGAGTCGATGCGCGGCATCCCGCCGTTCCACCGGCCGGTGAACACCGTCTTCCAGGACTACGCCCTCTTCCCCCACATGAACGTCATGCAGAACGTGATGTTCGGGCTGAAGATGGCCAAGGTGCCCGCCAAGGAGGCGCGTCGCCGCGCCGAGGAGGCGCTGGAGATGGTGCGCCTGCCGCACGTCGGCGACCGCAAGCCCCGCGCGCTCTCGGGCGGGCAGCGCCAGCGCGTGGCCCTGGCGCGGGCGCTGGTGAACCGCCCCTCGGTGCTGCTGCTCGACGAGCCCCTGGGGGCGCTCGACCTGAAGCTCAGGCGCGCCATGCAGCTCGAGCTCAAGCACCTGCAGCAGCAGGTGGGCATCACCTTCATCTACGTCACCCACGACCAGGAGGAGGCCCTCACCATGGCCGACCGCATCGCGGTCATGAACGAGGGCGAGGTGCTGCAGGTGGGCCGCGCCGACGAGATCTACGAGCGCCCCACGAGCCGCTTCGTGGCCGACTTCATCGGGGAGACCAACTTCATCGACGGCACGCTCGAGAGCAAGGACGGCAAGCTCGGCCTGCTGCGGCTGCCGGGCGGCGCCGGCCTGCGCGGCGTGCTGCGCGACCCCGACGTGGCGGTGGGCGGCGGCGCCACCCTGGCGGTGCGGCCCGAGAAGGTCGAGCTGGAGCCGCTCGGTGCCGAGGGCGCCGACGCCGCGCCGGACGCCGCGCCCGGCGAGCGCATGCTGCTCGACGGCCGCGTGATCGACGTGCACTACCTGGGCACCGACGCCCGCTACCTGATCCAGCTCGAGGGCTTCACGCTGGTGGCGCGGGTGCAGAACCAGCACCACGGCTTCGCGGGCATGCTGCAGCACGGCACGCCGGTGCGGCTGGCGTGGCGCACGGAGTACGGCTCGATCCTCGCCTGAGCCGCCCGCGGCGGCGCCCGCCGCACTACTATGAGCGCATGACCGTTCCGACGCTCGAGCTCACCGGCTCGCCCTTCGACTTCGGCTACGCGCATGGCCGCGCCTACGCGGACGCCATCCGCCGCTACGCCGCCGAGCGCGTGGCGATCGCCTGCTCGCCGGGCTGGACGGGGCGCCAGTCGAGCCGCGAGGCGGTGCTCGCCCTCGCCGAGGCGTGCGTCGGGCACCACCGCGCCTTCTCGCCCACGCTCACCGAGGAGCTCGAGGGGATGGCGGCCGCCACCGGCCTGAGCCTCGCCGAGCTGGTGGTGGTGGGCGGCTTCACCGACTTCGTCGACGTGGTGGCCAGCGGCGCGCGGCGCGCGCTCGAGACCAAGGCGGTCGACGACTGCACCGCCTTCCTCGTGCCCGGCGCGCGCATGGGCGACGGCGTGGCCGCGCTCGGCCAGACCTGGGACATGCACGAGGGCTCCACCGAGCACCTGGTGCTGCTGCGCGGCCGCCCGCGCGGGGCGCCCGCCTTCGCCGTCTACACCACCGCCGGCGCGGTGGGGATGATCGGCATGAACGAGGCCGGGCTGAGCGTCGGCATCAACAACCTGATGGCGGCCGACGGCCGCCCGGGCGTGACGTGGCCGTTCGTGGTGCGCGAGATGCTCACCCACGAGAGCCTCGACGCGGCGCTGGCGGTGCTGGCGCGCGCGCCGCTGGCGGGCGGCCACAACTACATCGTCATGGACGCGAGCGGCGCCGGCGCCAACGTCGAGGCCATGGCCACGCGCAGCGTCGCCACGCGCCTGGAGGCGGAGCCGCTCGCCCACACCAACCACTGCCTGCACGGCGCCACGCGGGCGGTGGAGCGCCCACGCGACCCCGCCTCGCAGCAGGACTCCGAGGCGCGCCTGGCCGACGCCGAGCGGCTGCTGGCGCGCGAGGGGCTCACGGTGGAGGACCTGCAGGCCGTCACCGCCGACACCGCCAACATCTGCCACCGCGGCGAGGCGCCGCGCTTCGTGGGCACCTGCGGCGGCGTGGTCATGCGCCCGGGCACGCGCGAGCTGTGGGCGGTGCGCGGCCGCCCCAGCGAGGAGCCCTACGAGCGCTTCGTGGTAGGCGCGGGAGCGCCGGCCGCCGGCGCCGGGGCCGAGGCGTGACGGCGC
>Ga0123333_10000404_pt1 | contig 48384 bp, 40 predicted proteins | sample BioC12SIPDNA_3_FD_89957 | JGI IMG/M metagenome (GOLD analysis project Ga0123333, IMG submission 89957) | Anaerobic biogas reactor microbial communites from Washington, USA - Biogas_R2_B C12 SIP DNA | ecosystem: Engineered > Bioreactor > Anaerobic > Unclassified | place: Washington, USA...
GAGGGGGAGGCGCCCCCAGCCCCCTCGCTGCACCGGCACTTCCCCATTGCGCCGGTGCCAGCTCACCTGCGCCCAATTCTCGAGATCGTGCCGGCGCAGGTGTTGGCGTACAAGCTGGCCAAACGCCAGGGCATCCGACCCGGCACCACACGGCACTTGCCCAAGGTCATCACAACCGAGACCGGTATGCCCGGCGGAGCGCGGCGCGCCTAGACGGCGAGGGGGGCGCATCCACCCAGCCACACGGTCGCGAAGCCAGGCACCTGCCGGGGCGTAGATCTCAGAGCGGCACGCTTGCGCCTAGCTCGGGGTTGCGCTGCGCACCGCCGCAGCAATGCGGTCGAAGAGCCGGTTCCACTCCTCATCCACGACCTGGCGTTGCGGGTCGGCATCGAACCACGCCATGATCTCCGCTGCCCCCTGCGTAAAGGGGACGGTTGCCACGTAGTCGGGCACGAGGCGCTTCACCTTGGTGTTGTCGAAGATCACGCTGTGCGCCTTGTCGCCCAGCAGCCCCGCGCCCCAGGCCTCGTCATACGCCACGATCAGCTCCGAGGGCGCGTGGACGATCTCGATCTCACTTACGCCAGCCGCGCGACCCACAGTCTCGAAGATCTGATTCCACGTTAGGACCTCGTCGGACGTGATGTGGTAGGCCTCGCCCAACGTCTGTGATCGACCCAAGAGCCCGACGAAAGCTTTGGCAAAGTCGCGATGGTGGGTCAGCACCCAGAGCGACGTGCCGTCGCCGTGGACGATGACGGGCCGGCCCTTGCGCATCCGGTCGACAACGGTATAGCGACCACGGAACGGCAGCATCGTGCGGTCGTAAGTGTGCGAGGGGCGGACGATCGTGGCGGGGAACCCTTCCTCGCGATAGGCGCGCATCAGGCGCTCCTCGCAGGCGATCTTGTCACGGGAATACTGCCAATAGGGGTTGTGCAAGGGAGTGGACTCGGTGATCGGCAGACTCAGCACCGGCTTATGGTAAGCGGAAGCCGAACTGATGAAGACGTATTGACCGGTCCTTCCCCTGAAGAGCGCGATGTCAGTCTCGATATGGGCGGGGGTGAAGGCGACCCAGTCGACGACGACGTCGAAGGTCATGCTCCCGAGAGCTGCCAGCACCGTCCCAGGCTCGCGAATGTCGCCGACGAGGACCCGGGCACCTTCGGGCACGGGCCGTTTGGACGTCTGCCCGCGGTTGAGCAGGTGGAGCTCGATGCCGCGCGCGAGCGCCAGCTCGGAACACGCAGAGCTGATCGTGCCTGTGCCACCGATGAATAGGATACGCATGGTGTTCTCTCCGTTCGCTATAGCGGTCAGCGGTCAGCAAAAAGGTGCAGGCGGGCCAGACTCACGGCAGCGGGTACAACACAGCCTCCCCTTGGCCTCCCCGGTGGGGGAGGGACAATAGCGCGAGCGGCTTCCCGCATCCCCCTACCCCTCACGGCCCGCCAAGTGGTCGTAGACAGGCACCAGGGCCTGATAGGCTTCCAGGAAGATCGGGTAGAGCTCGGCGTAGATCGATTGGGCTGCCGGGTCAGGCTCGACGACCTCAGCAACGGGGTTCATCCGAGAGGCCATCGCAAAGTCTGGATAGAGCCCCACGCCAACGCCGCCAGCCAACGCCGCGCCCATCGACGTTGCCTCCTCGAGGATCGCCAGCCGGTGGACCGGTACGCCGTAGACATCCGCCATGATCTGGTTCCACAGGCGCCCGCGCGCGCCACCGCCAATGAGCCGGATGGCATCGACCGCGGCGCCTTGTGCGCGGAACGCCTCCAGGATCGCGCGCAGGTTCAGCGCGACACCCTCCAGGACAGCACGAATCATGTCTGCACGGGTATGGCGAATCGTGAGACCCACGAACGCACCGCGTGCCCGGGGATTCCAGTAGGGGCTCCGCTCGCCCATCAGATAGGGCAGATAGAGCAGGCCATTGGCGCCCGGCGGCGATTGGGCCGCCTGGGCGTTCATCAGTTCGTAGGGGCTCGTTCCGGGTGCCGCCTCCGTCTCGACAGGAGACCATATCTGGTCCCGCGCCCATTGGTATGACGCGCCGGCAGCCTGCATGGTCCCCGTTGGCATGAACGTGCCGGGCACCATGTGCGCGAAGGTAAACGTCCTGTAGTCGGGATCGAGTATCGGCGCGCGCGTCGCGAGCGCGGTCCACGACGATGAGCCCAAATAGGTGTACGCCGCGCCCTCGTCGACCACGCCGGCCCCGGCCGAGGCACAGACGCCGTCGCCGCCCCCTATGACGACGGGCGTTCCCGCGGGCACCCCCACTTCGTCCGCCACGCCGGCGCGGACATAGCCCACGACCTCGCTGGAGGGTCGCACTTCGGGGAGCCGCGCGGGGTCCAGGCCAACCGCCGCAAGGATCGCCTCCGACCAGGCCCCGGCTGCCAGATCGTACACGTTCGTTCCAGAGGCGTCCGAGGGATCGGTGACGAACGCCCCGGTCAGCCGCGCGACGATAGCATCCTTGGCTTGGGTGAACTTGTGGGCGGCCCTGAAGAGCTCCGGCTGGTGGTCGCGCAGCCACAGGATCTTGGCCAGCGAGTAGGAAGCGCCCAGGCGATGGCCCGTGATGGCATAGGCCGCATCGAAGGGCACACGCTCGCCCACCCAACGCGCCTGCTCGACCGCGCGCTGGTCTGCCCAGATGATGGCCCTGCGCAGAGGCTGGGCGCGGGCGTCCAGCGGGACGCACCCCATCATCTGCCCCGAGAATGTGATACAGGCGATGGCTTCGCCGGCGATCCCGGTCTGGGCGAGCAGTTGTCGCGTCGATGCGCAGACCGCGGCCCACCAGTCGGCGGGGTCCTGCTCGGCCCAGTTCGTGTGCGGGTAGTCTGTGGCATAGCCGTGAAAGGCGCTGTCCACCAACCGTCCCTCTGGATCGTAGAGCGTGGCTTTGTTGCCTGTTGTGCCCAGATCGTGCGCGAGTACGTAGTTTGACATCGGCCAGCCTCCGCAGGCTATCTTAGCACGGCCCCGTACTCTCTTCAACCATGGTTTCCGGGTTGATCCGCTGCACGGCGGGGCTATAATAGGGGCAGGTTACACAAGAACCTGACCTATTATGACACGCGAACCTGGCACGCTCGACGCAGCAGCACCCTCGCCGCCTGTCGGGGCGACCAAGGCCGGGCAGCTCTCGAACGACGGCGCCGGCCCGAGCGACGCCGTGCGCCACGCGGACAATCAACAGACCAGGGCGCAGCAGGCGACCAGCCAGGAGCCCTCGTGGCGGATGCTCTTCGACACGATGCTCAACGGCTTTGCGCTCCACGAGATCATCTGCGATGACGAAGGGCGCCCCGTCGACTACCGCTTCATCGAGGTCAACCCGGCTTTTGAGCGTCTGACAGGGTTGAAGGCGGCCGACCTGGTCAACCATACAGTCCGCGAAGTCCTGCCCCAGACCGAACCGATGTGGATCGAGCGCTATGGCAAGGTCGCGCTGACAGGTAAGCCAGCTGAGTTCGAGAGCTACTCCCAAGCGCTCGACCGGCACTACCACGTGAGCGCCTTCTGCCCGCAGCGAGGGCAGTTCGCCGTGGTCTTCGAAGACGTCACGCCGCACTTGAGAATCCAGGCGGCGCTGGCGCAGCAATCCAACGCCAATGCTGCCCTTGCCGAGCTGGGCAAGGCGCTGATCTCGCTCGCCTCGCTGGACGACATCTCCTGGCTGGTCCTCGAAAAGGCCAAGGAGTTGACCGAAAGCATCTATGGCTACGTAGGCTATATCGATCCAGAGACACAGACCCTCGTCTCGGCGTCACTGACTCGCGATATCTGGGATTCGTGCGAGGTCGAGCCGAAGGAAGCGATCTTTCGGAAGTTCTCCGGACTCTGGGGCTGGGTGTTGGAGCACCGGCGCCCGCTGGTCTCCAACGACCCGGCTAACGACCCACGGTCGTGCGGCGTCCCCGACGGCCACATCGCCATCGAGCGCTTCGCATCGGTGCCGGCGATGATCGGCGACACGTTGGTGGGTCAGATCGCCGTGGCCAATCCGCCCCGCGACTACACCGACGCGGACTTGGCGATCCTCGAACGGATGGCGTCGCTGTACGCCATCGCGGTCGAAAGCCAGCGTGCGCGCCAGGCGCTGAAGCAGTATGGTGACAAGCAAGCGGCGCTCTACGCAATCGCGGCAGCCGTCGCGTCGTTGCGGTCGCCTGAGGAACTGCTCAGCGCCGTGATCGACGAGGTCGTGCACCACCTGAAGGCCAAAGCCGCCTGGATCGCGATCCCCGCAGACGAGGCCGACGGCAGCGTCAAGGTCATCGTTTCCCAGGGCCTTTCCGAGACAGCGTGGGAAAGCACTGCCAGTGGCCAGCGCGGCGCGTGCCCGTTGCTCGAGGCCCACCTAACCGAGGAGCGTGACACCACGTCCGAAGTCGTGATGGACTGCGAAGCGCTACCCGCGGAACTCGTCGCCCGGAGGAACTCTGCTAGCTGCGTTCCGATCATCGTTGGAGGCACCATTCTGGGTACGCTGAGCCTCGTGTGGGAAACACCACCTGCCCTGGCGACCGATCACGAGCTTCTCCGCACCATCGGCCAACAGATCGGGATCGCGCTGCAAAACTCCCGCCACTATCAGGAGGCGAAACAGACTGACCGGCTGCGGACCCTGACGGCGCTCGACAGGGCGCTGCAGACCACGCTCGACCCCGACAGGATTGTCGACGAGACGCTGCGACATACCACCACGGCTCTGAAGGCCACACGGGCGACGATGCTCGTCAAGGGGCGGGAGCGAGCAGCGCACTTCGACTCGGAAACCCACGTGAGCCCGATCTGGGCACACCAGTTGCTGTCGGAGAACGAAGCCGCGCTGCTAGAGGCTCTGGCCGAGCGCGTTGGACCGAGCGGGGATCTCCAGCCCGCGCTGGTTGCGGAGCTCTGCAGCGCGGATAGCTGCTGGAACAGAACTGCGCTGCAACTCTGGCATGCCAACGACGTTGTTGTGCCGATCGGTGGCGACGGCGGGGTGTCCGGTCTGGTCGTCCTGGGGCGACGTGACGCAGACCCGCCCTTCAGCGAAGAGGATCTGCACCTGCTGCGCACCGCGGCAAACCGTGCGGGGCAGGCATTGCAGAACGCGCAGCTCTATGAGAGCCTCAGGGCGCTTCTGAGAGAACGCGAGCGCACGCAGTCGCTGATGATCCACACCGAGAAGATGGCCGCGCTAGGCCGTTTGGCGGCCTCATTGGCCCACGAGGTCAACAATCCTCTGCAGGCCGTACAGGGATGCCTGGCGCTGGCCAAGGAGATGCTGGACGATATCGAGACGGCGCGCGACTCAATGGGAGACGTGACGCACTATCTTGCGATCGCCGAGGAGGAGATCCAGCGCGTCGCCACCATCGTGCGGCGCATGCGCGATTTCTACCGGCCCTCTGAGGACGCCATGGTGCCGACCGACCTGCACGCGGTGCTGGAGGCAGTTCTGGCACTGGCGGCCAAGCAATTGCAGCACAGCAAGATCACGATCGAGCGGGCATGGGCCGAGCGCCTGCCACTTGTCCAGGCCAACGCCGATCACCTCAAGCAGGTCTTCCTCAACCTGATTCTGAATGCAGAGGACGCGATGTCGACCGGGGGCACGTTGCGCATCACCACATCGGTGGACCCGCATGCCGGCTCTCCAGCCAGCGGGTCGTCTCCGGTCGTGCGCATCACGTTCAGCGACACGGGCATAGGGATGTCGCGAGAGGCTATCTCACGCCTCTTCGAGCCCTTCTTCACGACCAAGGAACAGGGATCGGGGCTCGGCCTGTCCATCGCCTACAGCATCGTCAAGGCCCACCACGGGGAGATCGGCGTTACGAGCCAGGAGGGTGCCGGCACCACCTTTACGGTCTACCTGCCGGTGACCCAGGGAACCTAACCCCTGCCGGCGTCGCCGGACGCCGATGGCGACCGCGACCGGCTAGCACACCAGTTTCATCGCCCAGTCCTCATTGGACGGCAAGGGCGGCAGCGCGATGCGACACCACGCGTCCGAGCTCACCTCTCCTAGGTCGGTCCACTCACCTTCTCGCGGGTCGAACAGGAGGGCCCGATAGACCTGATTGGCGAGCGCGCCGCGGACCTGCGGATGTGCGGTGGCGGCATTGGCGTACCCACGCTCCCAGTAGAGCATGAAGAGGTCCTTCTCCGGCGTGCGTGCACAGTAGGCCCAGCCTTCGTTTCCCTTGATCTCGGCAGTCTTGTTGGGCACCACCAAATCAGCGCCGGGCGCCAGATGCTGGTAGCGCGCCCCTTCGGAGAGCGCGAAAGTGCGGAGGTGCTGCATCTGGGCACCGGAGCGCCACCGCAGCGCATCCCACATAGTCACCCGTGCCTCGGGCTCGATATCTCCGCCCCACATGCCCTGGGCGCCGTAGATATGGCCGGCCAAGCCGCCAGAGAGAAGACTCCCATACATGCCGGAGCGGCAGGCCGCATCGTCGGCCTCGGTGCCGCCCACGAAGTCATCTTCCTTCCAGCCCGCGTACTCGGGCCAGCCGCGATAGTCGGGCCAGCCGGCGTAGTAGGGCTCGCCGTTCAGCGCGGGAACCGGCGGATCGACCCCCTGATAGATCTGGGTGAGCAGCCAGTGGTCGTTGTGGTCACGCCAGTTGCCGATCTGGTGAAGCGTGAGCCAGCGCGGCTCATCGAAGTTGATCAGGGTCGACCCGCTGCAATTGGCCGTCAGCAAGGTCCCGAAGGGCGGCGGGCCAAAGCGCTCGATGACGAGGTTGGCGGGCTCGTTGTAGGCCCGCGAGGGCACAGACATCCCTACCCAATCGAAGTGGATGGGGCTCAACAGACAGTTGTTGGCCTGATAGCGGCTGAAGACGTACTGGATATAGCGTGCGTATGAGTCGGGCCAGGGGTAAAACGTTGCCCACGCCGTGCCGATGTCGCGACGGGTCACCTCGATGAAAGGAATGAAGCCCTCGGCATTCAGGTAATCGACCTTGCGATCCATAGCCTGAAAGTAGGTAGGGTTGATGCGCTCCAGATCGGGGACGACCTCCTCGTGGCCCGGGACTCTGCCTGGGAAAAGGAAGGGACGACCACCCTCATTGTGCATATCCTTGGCCGAATGCGTGCCCGCTTGCTGCCAGGCATCGCGGATGCCGATCCCCGCAGCCTCGTCATACCAGATGCGGGGTGGCCTGCCGTCGTTGGCCCAAGCCGGCATCGCCGCGATCATGGCCACGAGATTGTATCCCTGCGCCTTGCGGAAGTGCACCATGTCCTTGAAGCCCATGCCAGGCCCAACGCCCGCCCCCTCCGGTTCCTCGGTCCACCGGTAGCGGAACGTCGGCGTGGCCCACCAGGTGTCTCCGATGAGGAAGCAGGGCGTGCCATCGGCGTAGGTCAGGGCGCGGCCATTGGGCGAGGGGCGCAGGAGCCCGCGACGACAGGGGTTCGCCGCCAGCTCATCTACGGTCCACGGCACAGCCTCGAAATGCCCGCGCTCACCGCAGAGCCCGGCATCGGGCACACTCGACCCGCTGTGCCAGGACCACGCACCCGGCTGCGGCGCCAGAATCCTCACACGAAAGACATTGCCGCCGTCCCAGAATCCGTAGACCCGCTTCGCGAAGCCCGGGCCCTCGAGATCTACCCAGACAGTGACATCGGTGTACGGGTTGGCGTAGGCCTCCCGCGCCGTCAGCGTAAGCTCGATCTTCTCCCATACGTGGACCCGGACGGGCGCCATGGCGACCATCCCCTCAGTATCCGGCAGCGCGTGCCAGGCCGACGAGGGTCGCGTACGCAGTTGCGGCCTGGCCCTCCAGATCGTCCCAACGGGATTCGATGGAGACAGGGCCATCGTAGCCGCCCTCACGCAGCGCATGGAAGAAGGATGAGAAGTCCGCCGGCTCGAAGCCGGGCGCCAGCCGATTCTGGACGGTGGCGATGTGTACGTGGTGTACCAGGTGCGCGTGCTCCACGATCGTGTCGGGGCTCTCGCGGTCAAGACCCCAGTGGTAGGCATCCACGAGAAGTCGAACGTTCGGATGGTCGACGTCATTGACCAGGGCTGCCGACTCCGCGACGGTGTTGAGCACATTGCACTCGCCGCGGGTGCGGTTGAGGGGCTCGACCACGACGGTCACATTGTGCGCCCCAGCGAGCGGGCCAAGCAGCTTCCCAAAGCGCACGAGTTGCGTCCAGGCCAGGTCGCGGTCGAAGCCCTCGGGGATCTCGCGCGCGCCGCCTGAGCCGAAGACGATGGTGCGCACGCCGGCAGCTTGAGCGCGAGCAAAGGCGGTCCGAGCATAGGCCTCCAAGGCCGCCCAATCGACCTCCGGTCCCGTGATCTTGAGATGACCGGGATAGAAGCTGTTGGCAGCGATGGCAGGCAGCGACGCCGCCTCGATCTGTCGCAGCGTCTCCGTGAAGGTCGCTTCGTCCGCCAGCGGCTGCAGGTGCCGCTGCACGTTCAGCTCGATGAAGTCAAAGCCCGCCGCCGCCAGGGCGCCGGCAGCCTGAGGATCAGCGCATACACCGTATCGCATCACACAGCCTCCTTTGTTGAGGACTCAAGCACTAGAACGTCCGCAATCGCCGCCCACCGTCGCATGCCGCGCCTCCGGGGGGACCAGCACGGCCCTCTCCGCGGTGGCGCGGCGCGTCATCGGAAGCTCAGGCCCAACTGGGCGGCAACGCCGCGGATGTATTCCGCAGAGAGCCGGTAGTCCTCCGCGGTGGTGAGGTGCTCGATCATGAGCGGCGTATCCGGGTCGAGCCTGTGGAGCTCCAACAGCAGCGTGCGGTAGTCGAGATTGCCCAACCCTGGGCGCACCTCGTCAAGGTGCGTGGTGAGCCGCGTCGAGAGCAACGTATCCTTGGCGTGGCAACTGCGCACGTGTGGCCCGAGCTTGGAGAACCACTCTCGGATCAAGGTACCATTGTGGAAGTAACGTTGCGGGCTGTTGACGACGTTGACCATATCGAAATGCACGCCAAATCGCTCACGATCGATGGCCTGCACCAGCGACAGGTAGCTCTCTGCCGTATCCGGGTACATCCAGGGCATCGGCTCCAGCGTGTAGTAGGTACGCCGTGGCTTCACAGCATCGATCACGGCGCGCACGACCTGGACGATCATATCGAACGTTTCGGGCGTCAGGTTGTCCACGTGTGGCCCGTCCCAGGGTTGACCGCGCGACCCGGCGATGTTCACGCAGCAACGGGCGCCCACCTCATCCGCCAGCGCCAACTGCGTCTGGCACCTGGACAGCGCCGCCTTACGCTCCTCCGGGTCGGGGCTCAGGGGGTTGCTCCAGGCGCCCACCTCGGCGATCACGATGCCGGCATCGGCCGCTGCGTCGACGTAGGCCTCCAGGGTCCCTGCATCGACCTCAGCCGTGACCGGACAATAGGCCGCGCTGTAGCCCGCCGCCTGCAGCGCCGCCACCCAACTCTCGGGCGTCATCTCCTCGACGAATACCGGACCTCCGAGTCTCATAGTTACACCTCCTGATAGTCATATGGCGCGGCACAGACCGGCGCCGCTACAAACCTAATGAGTGCCGCAACTTGTTCCTGATCGCCTGGTCATACGCCCGCACGTAGGCCCGCGCGCTTTCGTCCCAGCTGAAGTCCTGGGCCATCGCCTTCTGGCGCATCGCCTCGATATGGGGCCGGCGACGATACCACGTGTTCACCGCCCACTCCACTGCATCGTAGAGACCGTCGGGGCTCAGTTCGTTGAACTTGAACCCGGTACCGCCGCCGATCCGCGCATCATACTGCTCGACGGTGTCGGCCAGGCCGCCCGTGGCCCGCACGATGGGCAGCGTGCCGTAGCGCAGCGAGTAGATCTGGTTCAGACCGCACGGCTCATAGCGCGAGGGCATCACAAAGAAATCGGTACCGGCCTCGATCCAGTGGGCCAGCTCGTTACTATAGCCGATATGGCAGCCGATCCGCCCCGGATAGCGCGCCGGCAGCGCGCCGTAGAAGGCCTCGAGAGCCTTGTCGCCGGAGCCCAGGATGGCGAACTGAACGCGCATGGCCTCAACCAGCCGCTCGATACACGCGGCCAGGATATCGAGGCCCTTCTGGTGGGCAAAGCGGCTGACGATCCCAACGATGGGCACAGCCGGGTTGGCGTCCAGCCCCATACGAAGCTGGAGAGCCTCCTTGCAGACAGCCTTTCCGTCCATAGCGCCGGGCGAATAGCGCGCCGGAATCAGCTTGTCAACCGCGGGGTCCCACTCAGCGTAGTCCACGCCGTTGAGAATCCCGATGTAGTCCGGGCCGCGATCGAAGAGGTACGGGGCCATCCCGTGCGCGTACTCCGGTGTACGCGTCTCCAGCGCATAAGTGGGGCTGACCGTCGTGATGAGGTCCGCGTAGTGGATACCCCCCTTGAGGAAATTGATACGGCCGTGATCCTCGAACTTGTCGGCGGAGAAGTTGCCCCACTGCAGTCCAAGGTAGTCATAGTGCTCGGCGCCATAGACGCCCTGGTAGCCGATGTTGTGGATCGTCAGGAGGCTGGCCGACTTGCCCAAGACCGCGTCGTTCCAGTGCCAGATCTTAAGATAGCCAGGGGCCAGGGCTGTCTGCCAATCGTGGACGTGTACGACATCAGCGTCGAAGCGCATGTCGCGGCAGAGCTGCAGCGCCGCCCGGGTGAGGAAACCAAACCGGCGCGGGTTATCGGCATAGTCCTGGAAGTCCTCATCGTGGTAGAGCCCGGAGCGGCCATAGTACTTGTCGAACTCTATGAAATAGACCGGCACGTCGCCGTCGGCACGCGTGGTCTGCACGGCGCACCACTCCTGGGTGTTGCCCATCCATACACCCATCTGCCGGTAGAAGGGCCGGAGCGGATAGCGATCGGTCTTGAGCGTGCGGTACTTGGGCATCACCACGAGCACGTCGTGCCCAAGCGCCCTGAGCGCCTTGGGAAGCGCGCCGACAACGTCGCCCAGGCCGCCGGCCTTGGCGAAGGGGACGCACTCCGAGGCCACCATCGCAACACGAAGTCGTTGAGTCATCCAGCCTCCGTCGGTAGGTGAAGTTCGCCGGGTCGAGCTACTGGAGTTCGCGCACGAGCTCGCGCGCCGCAGTCGCACTCACGTCACCAAACACAGCGCCCAGCAAGGAGGCGTCGGTCTCGGCAGCGATCAGCCCACCGGGCTGCGCGGCCACCAACCGGGCCAGCGCGGCCTCAGCCGCGGCTGCGTCGGGGTACTGAACGGCGATCAAGTAGGCGGGCCGCCCCTCCAGTGTGTACTGTGCCAGCGCGCCGGAGCTTTCGGCGTCCAGCCCGAGGACGTTTTCGCCCCCAAGCCAGACGGCGTCCTGTATCGAGATCTCGCGCCGGAAGAAGATCAGGCTACCGGGGACCTGCCCCTCCGCAGGCAGCCGGCTCACAAGATCCGGGCGCGCGCCGCCGCGGGGCAGGGCATCGGCGACGCGACGCGCAAACGCCACGATCTGGTCATCGGCCACCGGCTCGCGCGCTCGCACCTGAACATAGTAACGGTCCTGCCAGAAGGCCAGCCGGCGGCCCGGATCGGCGTCGCGATCGTTGCCGATGTCCACGGCGGCCGCGGCATCCGGCGCTGCACCCGCTGCATTGCGGGTAAAGAGCCCGTAGGCATCATCCGTCGTCGCGAGCTGCCACACCTCGATGCGCAGGTTGACGCCCGCAGCGTCGTCATAGGTGCCCACCGCCACGCGCTGGAAGTTGTAGGCGAAGAACGCCTCGGCCTGCCCATTGACGAGCTCGAAAAGGGTTGTGTCGTCATAGGTGGCGACGTCCGCCGCGGGGGTCCAGCCGGGCACCGCGTCGGCGCCGGGCAACAGGGCCTCGATCGACGACGGCGCAGGTGCAGCTGTGGCACAGCCGCCGAGGACTAGCGCCACCCACACCACCAGCAGGGCCAGCCGCCACACCCTCACAGCGATAGCTCCACGAGGTCGATCTCGTCCAGGTGCGACGTTCCGAGGCCTATGGCCCGCGAGCTCGCGAGCCAGGGCTCCGCCATGCCCCGCAGCGCGGCAGCGTTCCCGCCGTCGGCCTCGAGCAACGAGGCGAGGAGTTCGAGCGCCACTGCGTCCGCGGCCACCGGATCGAAACTCATCAGGATAGCGTCACCGGTGTAGTCCGACTCCCAATAAGGCCAGCTGTTGCCGTAGCGCAGGCAGGCCGTCAGAGCGTCCCCGATCACCAGCCGCGTGCGGTCCTTGATCGGCGGGAGCGCATTGAGCTGCGCCATGCCCGCCTCCATCCGCGCGCCGTAGTGGTACGCTTCGGGATTGGGGATGGTGCCGTAATGGTTCTTGAGCGCAAACGTCAGCCCGGCGATCATGTGCGACTTGAGCACCGGCATATTGATGAGCGCGTGGCAGCCGAGAAGGCAGTTACTCAGCTTGGTCGGGTAGTCCGCGACCTCGAATCCGGCCGAATAGTCAGCGTCGGTGCCGAAGCAACGCACGCCTGGACCATCGCGATTCACGGCGAACCCGGCCTCGACCAGCTCACTCGTGTAGTAGTCGAAGATCAGGATGTGCTCGGGGAGTACACCCGCATCCTGAAGCGCACCGGTGACCGCCGTCACGAGCGGCACGTGGGTCCAGATGATGCTGTTGCGGAAGGCATTGACCTTGATGGCGACGCGTTCGTCCGGACTGAAGAGCGAGGCCCAGGCCGCGCGCGCGTCGTCCATGCCGGTGAGCGCCGTGATCGAGCTCGCGAGCATCTCGCCGAGGGCCTCAGGCGCCAGCGCGCCGTCACGCCAGGCCCCATCGTGATGGGCATGGACCACGCGGCTCACGCCGTCGGGGTAACGTTGTATCAGATCCGGGCGCCGCACCTCGATGTCGGGCAGAGGCGTGAACGTCGCCGTGGGTACCGCCGTGGGTCGCGGCGTGGGGGTCGCGTCCTCGACCGGCGCGGCCGTAGTCGGCCCGGATGTGAGGACCGGCGTAGCGGTCGCGCTAGGGATCTGGGGAGTGCCGGTGCTACACCCGGTCACCAGCCCGGCTGCGGCAAGGGCGAGGAAATCACGTCGCGAGAGCTGCGCGCGGCGTCGGCTGCGCCCGTCGTGGCGGCGCGGGGGAATCGCGTCTCGGCTCGAGTTCACTGGCATTGGGGTACCTCCATCAACTCAGTTCTACGATGAAGCTTTTTCCCCGCCCTCCGACACAAACATCTGCAGCGGGCCATCCCAGAACTCCCTCCGAATCTCCTGGAACTGCCCGTGGCTGTACTCACCGATCACGCGTCGCCAGAAGCGTTGAGCCGGCACGTTTTCGACCACCTGCCCAACATGCCACGATCCGGGAAAGGCATCGAACAGCCGGCAGGCTACCGCCCGCCCGATGCCGGCACGCCGGTACTTGCGCATCACGAAGAACTCGGCCATGCCGTGTACCAGCGTTCCGTCGCTGTCGGCGTAGTCACGCACGAGGGCGAACCCCGCCCACCGGCCATCCACGCGGATCAGGAACGGATACCGCGTAGACTCGACCCAATACTGATCCAGATACCCATACCCGTACAGGCCGCCGGCATCGACATCTGCACCCTCATACTCGCTAAAGTCATAGAGGTAGAGCTCCATGAGGCGCTGCAGGACCACCTTGTCCTCCAGGCGCGCAGGCCTCAGCTCCACGTGCCGGTCACCGACCGTGAACCGCATAACCACCGTTGGCCGGGGAACGTGCTGGTCCGATGACATGTCGTTAGGCGTCGGGGTCATATGGGAAGGCTCCTCGCTAGGTCACACATTGAGCTCCTCGACCCGCAGGCCGTCCAAGTCCACCCGCCCCAGCCCCATCTGGGCCGCGGCACGGATGAAGGGCACGTCGTCTGCACCCAGGTCGAAGAATCCGGCAGCCCGGGCGTCGGCAGCCACGAAGTCGTGGCTGGCGATGACCGTGTCGGCCTGTCGCACATCGTTCAGGCTGCCCCCTGTCGGGCCGTGATCCATCAGGATCCGCACGGCGTCGACTACGGTGAGCGTGGGCCGGATCACGCTGGCGAGGTCGGCCACCCGCTGACCCAGATTACTATGGATCTGGTTGGCGCGCGCGACGGTGCCCAACAGGTTCTTGAGGCCCAGGCTGAGGCGGGCCAGCGAATGGTGCTTGGCGATAGGGACGTTGATCAACACCGGCGTGGTCATCACGTCCGCATAGATAGACCACTTCTCGATATCGCGATCCCGGAGGGTCGCGATATCGAGATACTTGGCCCGATTCATCAACACCATCTCGCCACCCGCGGCCTTCACGGCCGCAGCGATCCCGCTGATCTCGTAGGCCGACTCCGCCGTTCCCCCGAACGGCATGTCCATCACACTAACGCGGCGGGCGCCCGCGCCCAGGCAGAGCCGCACGAGCGTCGCGACCACGGTCGGGTTGGTGGTGGCCGCGTACTCGGGCGGATTGTAGTCAACACAGATATTGGGCTTGATCACGACGGTGTCGCCGGGCTTGACGAAACGCTCGATGCCCCCGAGGGCGGCCAAGGCGCGCTCGGTGATCACCGCGGGGTCGGGCCCGTGCACGACGGTCAGGTAGGCCTGATCCCCGGTGGGATCGGGGGCCGCCCGACGCGCGCTGGCATCAGGGGGCTGCCCACCGCCCGCACAGCCCGGCCCCAGCACAGCCATACCCGCAGTGAGGGTAGCGGCCCATCTGAGGAACCGCCTCCGGGTCCAAACGCCTTTTGGGTGCTCGCCGCTCTGTCTCATCTTAGGCCCCCAGCCCAATATCCAGGAGCTCAATCGCCGCGGGGTCAGCCACGCCCAACCCCACACCGGCGGCGTGGGCCAACCAGGCGCCGGTCTGCGCGCGCGCAAAGGACGCGTCGCCGCCCGCCTCGCCGATTGCGGACGCCAGCATCTCCAACCCCACTACCTCGTGCGCCAAGGGATCGCGACTCACCACCAGGCTGTCGCCCTCGACCGCCCGGTGCCACCCCGAGGTGCAGATCGATAGCGCATCGCCGATGACCAGCCGGGTCCGCTCCGCGATCGACGGAAGCGCGTTGAGCTCGCCCAACGCCTCCACGATCCGCGGTGCGTGAAACCGCCCGGGCTGATCGAGCGTCCCATAATGGTTCTTGAGCGCAAAGCTCATCCCGCTGATGCCGTGAGCCTTGAGCAGCGGGAGATTGATCAGCGCGTCGCACGCCTCCAGGATGGCGCTCAGCCCGATCTCGGTGCCCAGAAGCGTGTGCGGTCGCCGGTAATCTCCGTCGGTGCCGTAGCAGCGCACGCCCTGCCCGTCGCGGTTCACCGGAAAGCCGGCGTCCTCCAGCTCGCGGGTCGAGCGATCGTAGATCACGATCTGCTCGGGTACGACACCGGCCGCCTGCAGCCGGTCGGCCACGGCGAGCGCCAGCGCGGCGTGGGTCCAATAGGAGCTGCCGCTGATCGCGTTCACCTTGATCGCGACCCGCTCCCCGGGCGCGAAGAGCGCCGCCCAGGCCGCGGCGGGCTCGGAGCGCCCCATCAACCGTGCCACAGCGGCGTCCACCATCTCTCGAAGCGCCACGGGGTCGAGCGCGTCACCCTGCCAGACGCCCGGGTGCCGTACCCGCACAACGCCGCCCCGCGAGGGCAGCGGCGCAACCGTCTCCGTCGGCAGCACAACCGGTGTCGGCGATGCGGGCGGCACCGTCGCGGCCCGCGTTGGCGAGGCCACCGGCTCCGTCGCTGTAGGCGTCGCCGTCGGCGCGGCTGTAGGAGCCTCGGTCTGCACGGCACCCGACTGCGGGGCCAGCTCGGTTGGAGCGGCCACCTCAGGTACACATCCGGCCAGAGCGCCGGCAGCAGCCAACTTCAGGAAAGCACGTCGAGACCAACGGTATGCCATAGTATCTCCCATAGGCCGGCGTCACCGGCCACGGGCCACCCGGTGCAGCAAGCGCCGCGTCAGCTGGGTGGCCCTACCCGTCACGACAAAGGTGCGTTCAGATCTTCGCCGCGGTGGACTTGGACATCTCCCGGACCTCGTCGGCCGTGACCTCGCGCCCGAGTTGCTCGGAGCGATAGATGGCTTCGGAGATCAGCATGGTATTGAGCGCGACCTCGGCGGTGGGCAGCAATGGGATGCGACCCTGAAGCGCCGCGATCCAGTGGTGCTGGGGGCTATCGTAGACATCGCCCATCTCGTGCACGTTGTGGAGCCGGTATTCGAACTGGCCCAGATCAGCCGTGGCACTTAGCGAAAGGTCGCCCACGTTATGGAAGAAACCAAAGGGCTCAAGGCGAATGCCACCCTCCGAACCGACGACGTAAGATCCGGAGAAATTGTCCAGATGGATCGCCCAGGCCTCGATGATATCCAGGGCCACGTTGTTGGCCAGGCGCACGAACCCCATCCCCAGTTCCTCGACGTTGTAGCCACTGATCTCGAGCCTGCGCGGATCGATGGCGGTCTCCTGATACGTCTTGCCCGAGACACGTAAGACCTCGGGGTTACCCAGCAGATAGAGCATATTGGCGATGTGATAGACGCCCATGTCGTAGAAGGCGCCGCCCGCGGAGATATCCTTGCGGACGAAGCTGGGCGTACCATAGCCATCCACGTAGGGGCGTCCGCGACGGCGGAACCCCGTGGAGCGCGCATGGTAGACCCGGCCTAGCAGACCGCGGTCGATGAGGTATCTGGCGGCCTTGGTCTCACGGCTGAAGAGCGTGCTCAACTGAATAGAGAGAAACTTACCGGTCTCCTGCGCGGTCCTGAGCATCGTCTCGGCGTCGACATACGTGCCCGCCATCGGCTTCTCGCAGTAGACGTGTTTGCCGGCCTCCAGCGCCGCGACGGTTGCAGGCATGTGGTAGTTGTTGTGGAGACAGACGTCCACCGCCTGGATGTCGTCACGCTTGAGCATCTCGCGGAAGCTGGTATAGACATTGGGAATAGCGAACTCCTCCGCAACGCGCTGGCCTTCGGCCTCGTCGATGTCGGCGAGCGCCACGATCTCAGCACCGGGGACTTCCTTGTAGCGGCGAAGATGGCTCTTGCCTATCTGGCCCACGCCAATCATTCCAATGCGGATTTTCTCACCCATGAGCGAACTCCTTACAGTCTGTAGTAGATTTCAGTCGGGTGTTCGAATTGTAGCATCGAACGACCGGGTACGCCATATACAGCGAGGTCGCCCGCGCCGAACAAGTCGCGGCGACGGGCCTGAAGGATGAAACAGGGCCGGGCACGGCGAGCCAGCATTGCGCCTCGACCGTGCCCGGCACGAAGCCCAGTCTATCCGAAGGCGCTCTTGAGCAAGCTGAACGCACGCTTCGAGAGGGCCCGGGTGATCACCGTGACCTCCAGAAGCAGAATGACAGCAACGAAGACCGAGACCAGGACACGCACATGATCCTCCGCGATGATGGGAATCAGCGGGGGCAAAGGCACGCCCTGTTCTCCGGTGATGCGGAACATCGGTACGAAGAGGGTGGATGCGGACGAGCCGATCACGGCGCCGGCGATCGATCCAAAGGCGGTGAGGAAGGCGTACTCCATCACTACCTGCCCGGCGATCTGGCTCTGCAGCAATCCAACCGCCCGCAGAATCGTGAACCGATGCAAGCGGTCGCGCAGCGAGGCGTAGGTATAGATCAGCAGCCCCATCACTGCCATAGCCACGGCGGCCAGAAAGCCCACTGAGAGCGTCCCGAAGACGCCCACGCGCTCGAATTTGCCCTGCTCGGTTCGCACGAGGTCGACGGAGTCACCCTCTCTGCCGGTCATTACCCTCAGGTCGGTCGGAATCCGCTTGAGGACCTCTTTGGTGTCGGCACCGGGATCCATCCGCAGCCACATCCCGTGGGGCACGGTCATGCCGACGTAGAAGTTCAGGTGCTCCAGATTCCCGATGAACGTCACCTTATCATCTTCATACACGGTCGGGAAGTACTTGTATGTTCCGACCACCCTAAAGGTATCGACCACCTGGAATTCGTAGTTGACGCTGACGCGTAACGAGATCTCGTCGCCGATGTTGATCCGGTTCTCTTCGAGTATCTCCTCTGAGACGAGAATCGCATCGGAGGAAAGCGCCAGCTGGTTCATCAGACCGCCGAGCGACTCGTTGGCGAAGTCACTGCGGAACCAGGCGACACGAGGTAGGTCGAGGCGATCAACAGCCAAGAACCGCCCCCTGACGTCGCCACTGTTCATCAGCCTGACGGTCATCTGGTAGTCGCCGACCCGCGTCGCCTCCGCCACACCCTCGACATCCTTGAAGTCGGCGGGCTGCGGGATCCACTCGCCGCTCACAACAGTCACAGGCTGTGCTCCCTCCTGGACGGGAGGAAAGACGGCAAACGCGAGGTCGGTGCCCACGCGATAGTAGATGCGATCGATCAGCCACTGGTCGAGGCTGGCCGCCATCGACAGCGTATAGACGCCGAGGCCGAGCGAGACGATGACGAGCAACAGTGGATTGATGTAGGAGTGACTGCTGCGCGATAGCTGCCGCAACGCCAGATGGGGCGTGGACCAGGGAAGCACATTGGCAACGAAGTCCAGCGCCCGCATGACCCACGGGAAGATGCGCAGTGTCAACAGCGCCGCAGTAAGGATGAAGAGCGCCGGCACCAGGATCAGCAAGGGATCCTGGTAGATATCCGCCGGAGACGTCTCAACCAGCACCGACAGCGAGCCGCGCCGTATGAGTTGACGATAGGCATAGTACGTTGGAATGACCAGCAGGATATCGAGGTACGCCCGGTACCAGAACGGCGCACGCGAGGGCCGCGCCAGGTCGCGGTCCACCTCGACAGCGCTCATCCGCGTGGCACGGGCTGCCGGGATGAGACGTGCCACCAGTGCCACCACCAACGCCAGGAGAGTCGTGGGCACGTTCAGCCCTCGCAGCGCTACCGGCAGGGGATCGCGAGCTGTAAAGGTCAGGAAGCTGGCCGTGTTCCCCATCACGCGTGCCAGGACCATGCCCAGGGCAATGCCAAGCGGATACCCGATGACAAAGAGGATGAACTCCTCGGCCACGGTGAGCGTGAGGATGCTATTGGGACGCATGCCGCGGCCCACCAGCATCGCAGTCTCGCGCTGTTGCCATTGGGCTATGATTGCCGACGACAGGGTCAGGAAGTAGAGCAGGAAACCAAAGGCCGGCAGGTTGAACGCCAGGAGCAGGACGGTCAACGTATCACCGCGCGTCACAAAGGAGTGGAGCGGATCGAGCGGCGGGGTGTTGATCTTCGCGCCGGGGAGGTACCTGTTGATGATGACTTCGGCGCGCCGAAAGCCCTCCAGGTAGGCCTGGCCCAGCTCCGGATAGACACGATCGTCGTTCAGAATGATGTGCCAGGCCAGATACCAGGTCCGCGCCGGGACGAGCGGCTGGATGCGATTGATGTAGTCCTGGCGCCGGATGACGAAGCCATTCTGGAGCGTGGCGTCAGGGTTCTCGAACCAGAAGTCATCATCGAGATCCTCAGCCTGCCAGATGCCCCTGATCCGCACAGGAATCGCATCAGGGGAGACGCTCGTGCCGATACGCAGTTGGTCGCCGACGTTGATGCCCATCTTCTCCGCGAGCCGGGTGTGCATCCACACGTCAAGGACCTCTCCGGAGACCCCCTCGGCATCCAGCGGATCGCCGGCGATGATCATCATCTTCGAGCTGACACCCTCGATATAGACCATGTCAACGGTGCCGAGGAACTCACCTTCGCGATACTGCGTGTCGCCCTCCGGCGGCTGAAGCATCATGTTGCCGCTGTGGGCTTGCATCGCGAGGTGGTCAACGGGCAAACCGACTTCGGAGGCGAGCGTCGAGGCCACGTTCTGCCCGAGTTCTTCTGCCAACTGCAGCGAGACAGGGCTGCGGCTCGAGGGAAAGGTGTAGACGCTGGTGGAGAAGGACGGGCGCCCGGTCATCTCACTGAACGCCGCTAGCTCCTGGTTCAGGATGACCTGGTCGACGGCTTGGGCGAAAAAGGCCGCGTTGCTGACCAACCCCACGGCCAGCACAACGCCCGACAGGGCGAGAAGCGTGAGCCCTGGGTGGTGCACCAGGCGCTCAACAGCAAACTGCAGAACGGCTAGGAACCTGTAAAGAGCTTTTACCATGTAGTATACCTTGGATCAAGTACCTCTGATAGGGATGGACCGACGCCCAAGCCCGCGTGGTGAGACACAAGTATAGCAGGAGCTTGCCTGAGGACAACCCTGAAGCCAAAGAAGGGGACCGGCTCGCAAGCGAGCCAACGCAACGCACTAGGGCCTGAAGTCACGACCGATATCGTTCTCCTCCAGGCCCACCCGGTGCAACCAGACGCCGGGCGGGCCAATCTCCGCCTTTACCAGACTGTATAGCCGCCATCGATCACGAGAGTCGCGCCGGTGACATAGCTCGATGCATCGGAAGCCAGGTAGATCGCTGCCGGCGCCAGCTCCTCCGGTTCACCGGGGCGGTGCATCGGGATGGACTTCATCCACACGCCACCCCACGCTGGATCTTCGAAGAACGGACGGGCCATCTCCGTGTTCATATAGCCAGGCGCGATCGCGTTCACGCGGACGTTGTAGGCGGCCCACTCCGCGGCCAGTGATTTCGTCAGATGGATCACCCCGGCCTTGGAGGCGTTATAGGAAGCCTGGCACTGCGGCGTGTTGACGATCAGACCCGACATCGAAGCGATGTTGATGATACACCCGGAGCGGCGCTCAATCATGTGCCTGCCGACCGCCTGCGCACAGAGAAAGACGCCGGTGAGGTTGACATCCAGAACCCGCCGCCAGTCTTCGGGCGCCACCTTTTCGGCCTCCAGGTGTTGGACGATGCCGGCGTTGTTCATAAGGAAGTCGATCTTGCCGAAAGCCCGCAGCGTCTCCTCGACCATGTGTGCCACGCTCGCCGCGTCGGCGACGTCGGTCTGCACAAAAAGCGCGCGCCGGCCCAACGCCTCGACCTCTGCCACGGTCTGCGGCCCGGTCTGTGGATTGAGCTCGGCAACGACCACGTCGGCGCCGGCCTCGGCAAAGGCACGACAGAAGGTCTTGCCCAGGCCCTGACCGCCGCCGGTCACTATGCCCACACGACCTGCCAACGAAAACGTGTCCAGGATCATTGCACCTCACGCCCCCATAGCGCTCACTCAGACGAGTGCGTTGAGCACCTCAATCGCGCGCCGGATGTCCGCGTTCTGCTGCGGCCCGCTGATCTCGCGCTCGATGGTCAGGGCGCCAGTATAGCCCAATGCCTTAAGCTTGGCGATCAGGGCCGGGAAGTTGACGCGTCCCTCACCCAGGGGTTTCTCGACACCCAGCTCGCGGCCGTTGGTCGGATACTCGCCATCCTTGGCGTGGACGCCCTTGACGTACTGTCCGAACACGTCGAGCGCATCCACGGGATTGGCCTTGCCATACATCAGCAGGTTGGCCGGGTCCAGGTTGATACCCAGGTTATCGTACCCCAGATCTTCGATCACACGCAGCAGGACCACGGGCGTCTCCTGCCCCGTCTCGAACCAGAACTCGAGGCCCAGCGCGCCGCAGTATTCCACAACGTCGCGCAGCGTGTTCAACAGCCCGGGGTAGAGCGGGTTGGTCATCGACTCGGGGATGAAGCCAACGTGGGTTGTGATGCTCGGCGCCCCAATCCTGACCGCGAAGGCGGCACCAGCCTTCAGCGCCGCTACGCGCATGTCGCGGGACTCGGGCGGCACCAGTCCGATCGAGACCGGGCCCCGCACGAAGTCCCAGTAGTGAGCCCCGGGCGTGCCGGTCCACAGGGTCGTGATCTCAACGCCGTACGTTTCCGCGGCAGCAACCAGGCGATCCGCGGTCTCGTCGGTGAACAGCTCGGGCTGCCAGCAGTCCACCTGGCAGGTGGGCAGGCCGAAATCATGGACCCGCTTGAGGATCTCCTCGGGTCCGTGTGCCAGAGCCGCCATCACGCCAAGCTTGAGCTTCGTCATATCGACCTCCCATGCAGTGAAAAGAGCTCACGCTGTTTGCCAGGAGCAAACGGCAGGAAGCATAGACCAACCGGGACCACGCCCTCGCTGACATCGGCGAGGACTGCGCCCTGGCACGCGCGCCGTCTAGGACCAGACCCCCGCGATGACGCTGAGCTCCTCCTCGATCAGGGTCAGCGAATCGCGCGTGGATGTGGGGGCGCAGAGCTCCGGCTCCACCCCCTGCCCGACACAATCCAGGAAGTACCTTATCTCATTGAGATAGCCGTCACCAGGCTCGTAGACCGCGGGGATCTCCTCGATCCGGTCGAGGTTGGTGAAGAGCGTCAGCTTCCCGGCATCATACGCAATGAAGGCACGATCGAACCACGCCTCGAAGCCCGCCTCAAACGGGATCTGGGCGACCGACCAGCCCGCATGCATATGCACCTGAGGCCCGTCGCGGTACTGGAAGAAGGCGTGGATCACGTCGTAGCTGTCGGCGGCTGACGACGTGCGCCCCGTCGCGAAGACGTGGTCGGGCCGGCCAAAGACGGCGTTGACGTAGTCGACGTCGTGAATGTGCAGGTCGAGAATCGCACCGCCGCTGCGTTTCGAGTCCAGAAACCAGTTGTCGGGCGACCACCGGGGCCGCCCGCCCATACGCCACATGTTCAGCGACCGGAGCGCGCCATACTCGCCGCTGTCGATCGCCTGGCGTAGGAAGCGGTACTCGGGCCAGAAACGCACCACCTGGGCCACCATCAGGCGGCGATCCGCCGCGCGAGCGGCTGCCACCATCCGTGAGGCGTCCGCCGCGTTCAGGGCCATCGGCTTTTCGCAGATCACATGATGCCCCGCTTCCAGCGCGGCAATGCTGTATTTGGCGTGCAGATCGGTCGGAAGGCAGATGTCGACAACGTCGACGTCGGCGTCCTCGATCAGGGCCAGGCCCTCAGGGAAGCGAGCCACCTTCGAGAAGTCGAAGGCCTGCTCCTCCGCTGCCAGGTTGATCTCGACCTTCTCCCGAGCCTCCAGCCGCTCGGGAACGATGTCCGCGATGGCCGTGATGTTGGCATCGGGCAACTGCACGTAGCGCGCTGCGTGAAACCACCCCATGCCCCCCATCCCCACGATGCCGATCTTGAGCATACTACCTCCCATCAATCTGAATGATGGCGCGCAGGACGCCATCGTGGAAACCGTGCACCAGCTCGAACGCCTCCGCCACGCGCTCGAACGGAAAGACGTGGGTTGCAAGCGGCGCGATGTCGAGACCGCCGCGCTCGACGAGGCGGATCGCGCGCGGGTACGTGTGCTTCATACGGCGCACGATCTTGATGGTGAGCCCCTTGCGCCGGATGACCGAGGCGGTCATCCGCATCGTGTCGTCGTCGGGGATGCCGGCGACGACGACGGTGCCGCCGGGCCGGACCACACGCGCGGCCTGATCGGGCGTGGCGTTGGCGCCCGCGGCCTCGAAGGCAACATCGACGCCGCGCCCGCCGGTCGCGTCCAGGATCGCCGCGACGACGTCCTCGGCGCCCGGGTCGAAGGCGACGTCAGCGGCGTACTCGACGGCAAACGCGCGCCGGTAGCCCAGAGGTTCGGTGACGAAGATATCGGTGGCTCCTGACAGGCGTGCCATCGCCGCAATCAACAGGCCGATGGGCCCGGCACCGAGCACCGCAACGGTCTGCCCGACCCGCAGATGCGCCAGGTCGACCGAGTGAATCGCCACGCCCAGCGGCTCCAGCAGTGCGCCTTCGACAGGGGTCAGCGTATCGGGCAGCGGGAAGCAGTTCTCCGCCGGCATCGTGATCGCCGTTGCCATCGCGCCAATGTGATTCGGCGAGCCACAGAAGAGCACATCGGGGCACAGGTTGGGATGCCCGTGCTGACAGGACTCACAGTGACCGCAGGGGATCGCGGGCTCGACCGCCACCAACTGCCCAACGGCTAGACCGGTCACGCCCGCGCCGAGAGCTTCGACCCTGGCTGAGAACTCGTGGCCCATGACCATGCCCTGGTCCACAATGGCGTTGCCGATGGCCCCCTCGTGGTAGTAGTGATGGTCGGACCCACAGATGCCCACTGCCGCGACGCGCAGCAGTACCTCGCCGGGCCCGGGTTCGCCCGGGTGCGGGATCTCGATGATGCGCAGGTCGTGCAGGCCAAAGAGCCCCGCCGCCTCCATCGTAGCCGTATATCGGGATGGCGATGCCGCCATATCTGTTAGCCTCCGGGATGCTGTTTCTGCCGCCGCCGCACACGCGCTCGCGCACGACCGCGGACTCCGTCTTAGCGAATGCGGCTGTTGGCCTCGCTCTCCCACATATCGGCGTTGGGCCCCAGTCTGGCCTTGAGGGGCTCGGTAGCCTCGGTGAGCGCGCGGACGATGTCGTCAGACAGCACCAGCTCCGCCGCCTGGGCGTTGGCCCGGATCTGCTCTGGGCTGCGTGCACCGGCAATCACGGTCGCGATGGCGGGCTGCCGTAGGAGCCAGGCCAGCGCGACCTGTGCCATCGGCATGCCGGCACCCTCACAGATCTGGCGGATGCGGTCGAGCGCCTGCGCTGTCTCCGCCTCGGCCCCAGGGCCGCCGTGACGCGTCATAGACCGAGACCCAGACGCAAAGTGCCGCGTCCGAGCGCGCCCGTCGGGGATCCCTTCGAGCGTCCCGAACTTCCCCGTGAGGATCCCGTGCAGGAGCGGGCTGTAGACCGCCACACTGACGTCGTGCGCCAGACAGGTGGGGATGATCTCGTACTCGATGGCCCTGAAGAGCAGGTTGTAAGCCAGTTGATCGACCTCGATGTGCGCAACCTGCAGGATGTCACTCAGATCGCGTGCACCGAAGTTGGAGCAGCCGACGAAGCGGACCTTGCCCTCATCCTGAAGACGCTGCATCTCGCCCAGCGTCTCCGCAAAGGGAACCTCCCAGTTGGGCCAATGCATATAATAGACATCGATATAGTCGCTGTTCAGACGCGCCAGGCTCTCCTCACACGCCTGTCGCAAGTCGGCCGGGCGCAGGTTGCCCTGCGACACCTTCGTGCCGATGACGACTTGGTCGCGCATGTGCTTGAAGGCTTTGCCCAGCAGCTCCTCCGACCGTCCGGCGCCATAGCCCTCGGCACTGTCGAAGAAGTTGACCCCCAGGTCCACCGCCGTGTGCAGGGCAGCGATGGCCTCCTCTTCGTCTTGAGGCCCCCAGATGCGGTCTCCCGCGATGGCCCAACAGCCCATACAGACGGTACTGACCTGCAGGTCGCTACGTCCCAGTGCGCGATACTCCATCAAGCGTGCCTCCTAGGTTGGGATAGTTTCGATTATAGGTATAGCAGCCCATTCCTCAAGGCCGCGCTCACAGCAGGAACTTCGCCTTCAGTTCAGCCAGCGCTTCGTCGCCGATCGGAACCAACTCGCCGATGGGCTCAGTGTTGATCAGCGCGTGCGCGCTGAACTCCGCCACCTCCAGCCGGTCGAAGGCCTGGGGCAGGTCGCGCCCCGTGGTCAGGACCGCGTCGTTCTGCAGCAAGACGACAGGCGTCTGCTCGCCAAGCCGGGCCGAGAGCGACTCGCCCTCACCGAACTGCTCGCCGTAGGGCACCAGCGGGATGTCGCGGAGCACCAGATAGCTCTCCGGGATCGAACGGGTATCGAGCTTCTGACCGGTGACGCTGAAGGCGGTGGCGCTTGGGCACTGTGCCGTGATCACAGCGCCGATCTCGGGGTGCTCGCGGTAGATGGTCTGGTGTAGTCGCACGGCACGGCTGGGCTCCTTGCGCCGCTCCCGCCGGCCCTCGCGGATCAGGACGATGTCTTCTTCGGCAAGGTACTTCCGGTCGACGCCGACGGGCGTGATCAGGAAACTGGCCTCATCAACGCGTGCCGAGACCGTCCCTTCGGTGCTCGTCATCAGTCGCTGATCATACGCCCGGTGAACCACGTCGACAATCTTCATGCGCAACTCGCGCTCGCGGCTCGAGGGAGGTTCGGGCACAAACTTGGGAAGCTTCTTCCCCCGCTTGTGCGAGCGCTTGATCTCTTCGTCGGTGAGCAGGCGGACCTCGCCCACAGTGCGCGCCTGGATAAGTGTGCGCGCGCAGAAGTCCAGCGTCTCGAACCGCTGGAAGGCGGCCAGCAGATCGACGCCACCGGCGACGACGCCGTGGTTTTCCAGCAAGACCGCATCGTAGCCCTGGGCAAACGTCTCGGCGATGCGCTCGCCCAGCAAATCGCTCCCCGGCAGGGCGTAGGGCGCGTAGCCGACCGTGCCGCAGACGTAGTGCGCCTGGGGGATGATCCTGGTCTCAGGGATCTTGCGGACGATACTGAAGGCCACAAGCGCCGCCGGGTGGGCGTGCACGATGGCCCGGAAGTCGGGGCGCTGATCGTAGATCGCGCGGTGGAAGGGGTACTCCGACGAGGGGCGGTGCGGCCCGACCACGGTGCCATCAGGCTTCACACAGACGATGTCGTTCGGCACGAGCGCGCCCTTGTCGATGCCTGCCGGCGTTATCCACAGGTCGCCGTTTGTATCGAGGATCGAGAGGTTACCTCCCGACGTCGTGGTCATGCCGTAGCCATAGATGCGTTGCATGATCGTGATGAGCTGATTCCGTGGGTGCAGGTATTCGAATCTCATAGGGGTACCTCGACTGGCCGGCCCATGGCCGCGGACTTGCGAATGGCCAGCGTCAACTCCTGGTCGAGCCGGGCCTGATATGGGCCATAGGTGGGCTCGGTGTCATTGCGCACAGCGTTGACCAGGCTCAGCAAGCAGCCCGCCACGCCGATTTCGTCGTCGTGCCACTGGACGCCCCGGCCCTCGACAGCGGGCCCGAACGGGTTCTCCCACGTGACAACCGGAATGTCGGGGTCGCCCGTGTGCGCCACCATCGCCACAAGCGCGCCGCCATCCACGCGCTCCCACCGGCGCTCGACCGTGATGAACTGCGGGCCCCTGCCCCCCGGCGCCAGCAACGAGAGCCGCTCCTCGACGTCGAGGCCCACGCCGACCGTGATGCCCATCCCCCGCTCCGCCATGAAGCGACTGCTGCGCCACCAGCGCAGCGGAGAGTCATAGCCCACGTCGGTCCAGTGGAAGATGCCCATCTGCCCGCCCTCGAACTCCACGATGCCGTGTTCCTGGGTCTCGCGCCGTGGGCCGGAGGCAGCGGCGAGCATCGACCAGTGGGGCTGAAGGTCGTAGGCGTGCACCGCGCCCATCACACGCACCGGCCGGGCGTCGAAGCCCAGGTAGCTTCGCATGACGCTGATGCCGTGGTACCCGTGCCCTGCGTAGTCGCAGAACGAGACGTAGACCTGCCCGAAGAGCCCCAACTTGATCAACTCCAGCTTGATCTGCTCCAACGGGCGGCGGTGGAACTGCTCCGCCACCTCGACCTTCACGCCCTGCTCCCCGGCGATCCGGATGATCTCGTCGGCTTCGCCCAGGTCGTGAGCGATGGGCGTCTCCAGCAATACGTGCAGGCCGTGCTCCACCGCCATCCGCCCAACGACGCCGTTGGCGTTATAGGCGACCGAGACAATGCCGATCTCGGGGCTGGTTTCGTCAACCAGCTTGTCGAGATCGGTGTACCAGGGCACGCCGAGCGATTCGCCCAGCTCACGCGCCGAACCCTCGCTACGGCCCCAGACAGAGACCAGCGCGACCTCATCTGGGAGTGCCCTGAGAATGGGGCCGTACATGTATGCGGATCGCCGCGCCGTGCCGACAATCGCCACCCGCAGCGGGGTCTTTCCCTCCGACATAGGGTCACCTCCTAGCCTATCGCTGAGCCCGCCTGTCACCAAGTGCAACAACGCACGAGCATTATACGGTGGGTAGCGGACAGAGGCAAAGGTCGGGTTGCCCAAGTGCCGGACAGAGCACCCGGCACAGCGCATGCCAAACGCCAGGGCCAGATCCACCGTCTGGCCCTGGCGTCGAAACGCGGACAGAGGATCGCGCTCAGGCAGCCCGCTTCCGCAGGCGCAGCGGGAGATTCCAGCTGCCCTCGCCCACGACGCGGATGTCGCGGCGCTCGAAGCGCCACCACGCCAGCACCACGAAGACAGCGCTGATCCCCACCAGGCCCAGGAAGCTACCCCAATCCAGCCCGGACATCGCTGCCGCCCCCTGGTAGTAAGCGTAAGGCATCAGGTCGCCGATGGCGTTCAAGCTGGGGTGCAGCTTGCCCAGTGACGAGAGGATATAGCTCGCCGCCAGCAGCATCCCGGTGATCATCGATGCGTAGCGGTACGCGGGAAGCAGCAGGCTCAACAGCAGTGCCAGCGCCGCGTAGATAAGGATCTGGGCCAGCACCGGGAGAAACGCCAGCGCCAACTCACCCACGCCGACATCCATCGACGATGTCGCGAGCAGGATCGCACAGCCCAACCACCCTATGAACACGATGGCCACCGACGCTGCCACAAGCGCCAGCACGCGCCCGAAGAAGAGTGTCGTGCGACTTAGCGGGTGCGCTAGGATCAGGTCCATCCGCCCGCGCTCTTCATCCTGCGCCAGCAAGCGGCTGCCTGCCGAGAGCGCGAAGATGCCCGCCAGCACCGGCAACATCGAGAAGAAGTAGTACTGCAGGAACCCGCGCGGCGTCGTAATCGCGCTGGCGTCCGAGGCATCGCCGAAGAACGCCAGGAACTCGGGCGGGTAGTTCTCGAGCATCGCCAGAAACTGGGCCTGGCTCTCAGCAAAGACACTGTAAAAGGGGATGATGACCGCGCCCAGAAGCGCGATGCCCAGCCCCCAACCTATGATCTGTCCACGCATCCTGCGTAGCGTATATCGGAACGGCGTAACCATGACTCGACCTCCTTCTACTAACCCTGTGTGTGGCCGTAGTAGGCCAGGAAGACATCCTCGAGCGACGGGCGCGCCGTCTCCAGATCGCGGACCGGATAGGGTGCCAGCGCCCGGATGAACGGGGCCATCTCGCCCTGGATCTCCAATGTCACCCTGGTCTCCTCATCCTGAGAGACGACCCGCACGCCTTCGACGCTGACCAGTGCATCCAGCGACACCGGCTCGGTGAAGCGCACCGTCGCCCGGTGCAACGCGCGCGCGGCCAACGCCTGCGGGGCCGCGACCTCCACCAACCGCCCGTCGCGGATGATGCCCACGCGATCGGCAACCGCCTCCACCTCGCTCATAATGTGCGAGCTGAAGAAGGTTGTCGTGCCGCCGGCCTGAGCGTCACGGATGAGCTGCAAGACCACGTGCTGCATCAGCGGATCGAGGCCGCTCGTCGGCTCGTCCAGGATGAGCAACTCGGGCCGGTGCATCACCGCTTGGATGACGCCGACCTTCTGCTTGTTGCCTCGGGACAGGTTCTTGATGGGCCGGTTCAGATCCAGGTCGAGCTGCTCGGCCAACGCCTGAACGTAGGCCCAACTGGCGAGCCCGCCGCGCAAGGCGTTGAAGTAGCGCAGTTGCCCCTCGCCCGTCATGTTGTCATCGAGATGCAACTCGCCCGGCAGATATCCCGTGCGAGCGTGCACCGCCACGGGGTCGCGCTGTGGGTCCAGCCCCAGGACCCGCGCCGTGCCGCCATCCGGGCGGATCGTATCGAGCAGACAACGGATGGTCGTCGTCTTGCCCGCGCCGTTCGGGCCCAGAAAGCCAAAGATCTCGCCCCGCTGCACGTCCAGATCGAGCCCCTGGAGCGCCCGCACCTTTCCGTAAGACTTCGTCAGACCCCGCATCGTCAGTGCCAGTTGTTCAGCCATCCTCATTCCTCCTGCTTGCCGTGAACCACCCCGGCCTACGCCGGGTTCACCGAGATCACCGTTAGGTTCAGGTCCCAGAGCTGCGAGAGCAACCCCCGCAGTGCCACCTGGTCGGCCACGGTCACGACCAACACTGTGACATCACCGCCGGACTCGATGGCCACTTCGTCAAGCCAGGCGAGCCAACTGCGGTCGAGGCCCCCACGAAGTGCGATGCGATACCTGGATGGGCCATCCCCGGCAGAGACGGTGGCCTTCGATCCCGTTGCGCCTGCCGCCAGCTTCCCCATACCACCTCCACACCCTATACCCATAGCTACAGCCATAGTGTAGCGGAAGGAGAGTACTGCTGTGACCCTACGAAAGTAGGGTTGGGGTACGGATGCAGGGTAGACAGCGCCCAAGCGGGCCCACACAGACAACCGACCAGCCAGATGCCAGGACGTAGGGCGACGTTCAGCTTCGTCCACGTGGCGGGGGCACGAGACGTGTCTGGAGCCCGGCCTACGTAGAGGGCAGAAGGCCGAGGTCGCGGGCGCGAGCCACGGCCTGGGTGCGGGTGCGCACGCCGAGTTTGCCGTAGATGTTGGTCGTGTGACCCTTGACGGTGCTCAACGCGATCACCAGCTCGCGCGCGATCTCATCGTTGGTCATGCCCTGGGCAATCAGGACCAGCACCTCCAGCTCGCGCTCGCTGAGTGGCTCAATCAGCGACTCCGCCGCTGAGGCCGAGGGCCGGCGCGGCGCCGCGCCCGGCTCGGGGAAGCGCGCGAGCAATCTGCCGGCGTAGGCCGGCGCAATCTCCCGGTCTATCGCTGCATAGAGCAAGCGTGCCATGGGCAGGCCTTCGTCGGCGAAGACACGCACGAATCCCTCCGCCTCGCCGAAGGCGAGCGCGCGGCTCAGCACCGCCAATGCCGCGTCGCGCTGGCCTTGCTGTTGGAGCGCCAACGCCTGCAGCACCCAGATCTCCATGGCACGGCGCATGCGCAGGCGCTGCACGACCTGCGTCTCCAGCGGCATCAAGAGCGACAGAGCCAGCTCAGGCTCGCTCAGCGCGATCCGGGCGCGCGCCAGCGTTAGTTGCGCCAGCTCATGGAACTCCGCTGTCTGCCAGCCTCCGGCCCCGGCATGTGTCAACTGCGGCGCGGCCCCCTCGACCCAGCGGCGTACAGCAGGCAGGTCGCCCTGCAACACCCAGAGCCAAGCCTCGAAGCAATCGACGAACCTGTCGTCGAGATCGGTGACGTGCGAGCGCTGCGCTACCTCGCGGGCGCTGCGAATGGCCAGCTCGGCACCAGCCAGGTCGCCCTGTGCCTGCCGCGTCATCATCAGTGAGACATAGCCGACCACGGCTCCCATCTCGATCAAGCGCCGCGTCAGCGCGATCCCTTCTTCCAGATGCGCAGCCGCGGCCTGCAGCCGATCCTGCTCGCGTTCCACCTCGCCCAACCCCATCAGGGCCTTGCCGGCTGCCGAGAGCAGACGCCCATGGCGGTCGCGCCCGACCTCCAGGACACGCCCGTAGAGCGCGGCAGCGCGATGCAACTCACCGCGGACCATCGCGAGGCCGGCGAGGTTGGACATGGGACTGATGATCGTCGCGACCGGGGTGTCGGGCCCGACCTCGGCCAGCAGCCGGTCGTAAGTCCGCACAGCCGCCGTGAGATCGCCGGTCACCATCTCCGCCAGCCCCAGGTTGCTTGTCGCAAGCAGTCGCATCAGGCTCGGGCCCGCGGGCAGCAGCGTCAGGCCGCGCCGCGCCTCGGTCGTCGCCCGTGGCGCATCCCCACGCAGTAACGCAAGGATGGACCACAGTACAGCGCTCGCGCCCGACACGTAGGCCGACGGCTCGCCGGAGATCGCCCGCGCCAGGTGATGGTGCACATCGTCGGCAGGCTGCCCGCCGAAGAGCCCGGCAGCCGCATACCAGATATCCAGCAGCGGACGCTCACGAAACGCCGTTTCGGGCAACGCCGCTAACCATCCTAGCAGAGCGCCGGTCTCACTGCGCATCAGCAGCGCCTCACCATGGTCGGCCAGGAGCCGGGCCACCCGGTCGAGGTCCTGGGCTGCCAACGCGTGCTCAACCGCCTCGGAAACAAGCCCCTCACGCTCGTACCAGGCGCTCGCCCGCCGGTGGACCTCAGGCACCAGCGCCGGCGCGCGTTGCGTCAGACGGTTCTCCAGCACGTCGCGGAAAAGCTGGTGATAGCGATACCAGGCGCGACGATCGTCCACCGGCATAAGGAAAAGGTTGGATGATTCCAGATACGCCAGCAGCGCCGTCGCCGGGGTAACCGGTGGCGACACGGGTCCGCCAGACGGCAAGACACCAGGGGGCGATGCCGCAGCCGCGGCCGCCCCCCCGGCAGTTCCGTACTCCGCGGCAGCGGTCGGGGCAGGCACCGCGTCCCACAGGTCCAACAACTCACTGCAGAGTGGCGCGCTCAGTTGGTCCAGCACCGAGGTCAACAGGAGGAACTGCTGAATGTGCGCAGGCTGCTGTTCCAGGATCTCCTCCAGCAGGAAATCTAGGATGTAGCGGTGGGTCGCCGCCAGATCGCCGATGAGCGCGACGGGGTCGTCGCGCCCCTGGAGCGACAGCACCGCCAACTGCAAGCCCGCGGCCCAGCCTTCGGTCCGCGCCTCCAGCGCCGCTTGCGCATCCGATGGCAGGTCGCCAAGCCCGACCCGCTCGAGAAGCTCGGCCGTCTCCTCTCCGGAGAAGCGCAGATCGACGGCACGCAGCTCCACGAGCTCGCCCCGGGCACGCATGCGCGCAAGGGGTAAGGGCGGATCAACCCGCGTCGCCAAGACCATCCGCATCCGGGGTGGCAGCGCCTCCAGCATGAACCCCACCGCTTCGTGGATGCGCTGCGTCGCCGCCAAATGGTAGTCATCGAGGATCAACGCCAGGCCGCGAGCTGTGCACCCGTCGCCCAGCTCCCCCTCCAGCGCCGCGTTCACCTGATTCAGGAGCGGTGTGAGCAATTGATCGACCGCCGGAGGACGCAGCGCACTGAGGGGCGAGAGCAAGTCCAGGCCTGGATCGATGCCGCAGGCGCCCAGCGCAGCCGAGAGGTATTGCACAAAGCGGGCGAAGTCGCGCTCCCGCTCCGACAGCGAGATCCAGGCAACCGCCCAGCCCTCCTCTTCAATCGCGCGCGCCCAGGCGCCTGCCAGCGCCGTCTTGCCGTATCCCGCCGGCGCCGAAAGCAGCGCCAACCGCCGGCCAGGCTGGCGCACCTCGTCGAGCCGGCCCAGCAGGTGCGGGCGCTCCAGCCACTCCGGGCGGAGCGGCGGGACGACCAGGCGCGTGCGCAAGATAGCTTCGACCACGGTAGTCTCCTCGGGCCAGGGCCCACAGCCGCGGCCCCTACGAGGTCCCAGCGTCAGGCCGAACCTGACGCCACCTGGCCGGTGACGTCGCCCCAGGAGCAGGTGAGGGAGGCCTAGGCCACCAGAGCCAGAAACCGTTCTACGTCATAGAGCGCCGCCTGGGCAGGCGGCGATAGCTGCAGGCCCACCATGTCGAACGCGTGCTCGACCTGCGGCAGCTCAACCAGAACCGACGGACGGCCCGCGGCGACCAGGGCACGGTGCAGCGCCTGGACGTCGGCAACGGGGACGACGTGGTCGTGCAGCCCCTGAAGCAGCAGCGTCGGAGGGCAGTGCGAGGCAACGTGAGCCACGGGCGAGTAGGTCAGGAGCGATGCCCCGGCTTCCGCCAGCGGCGCGCCGAAGAGCCGCACCGCCAACCGGGACCACGGTAGATAACCTTCCGGCGAGAAGTAGCCCACCGCCTTGCCCACCGCCGTAGCCAGAGGATGCATCGCCTGCTCCGACCAGTGCTGGCTCAGGCTGCGCAGGTCCGCCACCGGGTAGTAGGCAATAACGCCGCGGACCGCCGTATCCGCGCCTCCTAGATCGGGGGGATCGAACTGCGGGTTACCGGGGGTGTAGGCAGCGAGCAGGGCCAGGTGCCCCCCCGCAGAGGCGCCCGAGATCACGATGCGCGCCGGGTCGATGCCAAGGCAGGCCGCGTTATCCTTAAGCCAGGCGATGGCGCGCTTCGCGTCGCCCAGCATGCCGGCCATATCGGTCTCGCGCGCCATGCGGTAGGCAACGTCCATCACGACGTGCCCGTGAACGGTGAGATGGCGATGGAACGGCCCCGTCGCGACGCCCTTGTCGAAGGCCTGCCACGCGCCGCCGTGGAGATAGATCACGCCGATGCCGGAGCGGGGCACGCCGGCGGCAGGCAGCCAGAGGTCGCAGAGCAGCGCACGGTGCGAGCCCGGAACCGTGGCGAACGCCAGGTCACGCAGCACCCGCGGGCGCGGGCGCTTCGCCACCTGGCCGAGCGCCCAGCGCCAGGTGAGATAGGGTCTGCGCCAGATCGGCGCGCGCGGCCCACGCCGGCACGGCAAGCCGGCGCGCACCCCTGACACCGTTGGTGGGGATGTGGGTGAGGCCGCTTTCCATGCGGCATCCGCTTTCCATGCGGCACCCGCTTTCCATGCGGCACCCTCAAGTGCCGGCGCTTCGGAAGCCGCAGCGCCCGCGTTGCGCAGCGCTGCGTCGCCACGTGCCACGTGCCCGGCAGCCTCGAGCCGGGCCTCCCAGTCGGGGCCGAAGGCCTGGGCAAAGCCATCGTGGTGCGCGGTCACGCGGCGCACGTAGCCGGTCGCCAGGAAGGCGCCGAGGGCACCTGCCACCGCCGCAAACGGGCGCCGGACGCGGCGCGCCAGCATCGCCCCTACCAGGCCCATCAGGCCGATGACAGGAGAAAGGGCGCCGCCCACGATCTTGAGCCCATAGCCGATGAGGTTGGTCGCAAGGCCGCGCGTACGCGGCTTTACGAAGAGCCAGCCGGTGAGGATGGCGGAGAGGACGCTCATGGTCGTCGCTGCGCGGGCGACCTGCTCGTGGTGGGTGGGCCGGCGGGACGGTACCTGGGTCAAGACTCACACCTCAAAGGAATTCGGAATCATTGGACAGCCTATCATCATCTTCCATCTTAGCGGTGAGTCGCAAGGCTGGCAAGCAGATGGGTAGCGTGACCATCGCCGCGTCGCCGCGACTCCGGACCTGTGAGACATCACTTTGGGCCTTCAGCCCCCTAGATCAATCCCAGCTCGCGCGCGCGGGCGACGGCCTCGGTCCGCCGGTGGGCGTGCAGTTTTCCGTACAGGTTGTTGATGTGGCGCTTGACGGTGCCCCTGGCGATGACGAGTCGCTCTGCGATTTCCTGGTTCGAGAACCCGGCAGCAATGAGATGCAGGACCTCCAGCTCCCGGTCGGTAAGCGGCTCGGCAAGAGGTGGGAGCGCACCGGCAGGGTACCCGGCGGCACCGGGCGCTGCCAGCACCTGGTCCACGAAGGCGGGCGCGACCTCGCGCAGGTCGCGGAGCAGGGTGCGCACACGCGCCTCTTCGTCGAGGAAAGCGCGCACATAGCCCTCGGGGGCAGCCATGCGCAGCGCGCTGGCGAGCAGGTCGCACGCCGACTGGCGGTCGCCCAGCCGGTCGACCGCGATGGCCTGGAGGATCAGGGTGGTGATGAGCCAGCGGAAAAGACCGTGTTCGCGGCAGAAGACTTCCAGCCGGGCCAGCCATTGCCGCGCCTCGGGGAGCCGTCGCCGGACCAGGAGCACCCGCGCATAGGTAAGGTGGGGTTCCATCCGCATCAATCCCGGAGTGTCCCGAGGCGTGAACCCGGCATGTTCCGCCCACTTGCGCGCGAAAACAAAGTCACCCTGCCGCAACCGAATGTTGGCCTCCCACGCAGCGAACCAGCCGACGTCGGCGTAGCCGTGCTGGCTGGCGTGTCGGTAGCCCGCCTGCAGGGCCGCCAACGCCGCGTCGCTACGCCCCTGGGCGTGCCACGTAGGCGCGGCGAGCGCATGCGCGTAGGTCAACTCGTATGCCAGCCCGAGCTGTTCCGCCAACGCGATAGCCCGGGCGTGCGCAGCTTCCGCCGCGTCGAGCGCCCCACCCTCGTAGTGCAAGACGCCCAACTGGCTGTAGAGGAGGCCAGCCAGCGGCAAGGCCACGCCATCGGGCCCGGTGTAGTGCTCGATGGCCTCGGCGCAGGTCACGAGCGCCTCGCGCCGCCTTCCTTGGTCGTTCAGCGACTTGACCAGGCCGCCCTCGGCGACGATAACAAAGAGCGTCTCGTGGATGGTCCGTCCCAGGCGCTGGGCCTCGCGCAGCGTCGCCGTAGCCTCAGCGACGCGATCCAGCCGCTCAAGCGCTTCGGCCTGGGACCAAAGCGCCAGCACACGCCACGGCCCCTGGTCCTCAGCAAGCAAGTCGAGCGCATCTTGTGTCAGCTCGACCACCGAGCTCAGCAAGGGGGATGCATACGTGCGGTCGCTCAACAGGACCACGAAGCCACGCAGCGCCCGGAGTTTGCCCAAGTTTCGTCGCAGCCCGCCGTCGCGCGCGCAGGCGTCTACGTCCGCCTCACAGAAGGCGGCTTCAGCCGCTGCGGCGTACTCGGCGGCGCCAGCCAGGTCGCCGCTCATCGCCAGGATCCAGCCCTTGTCGGTTGCCATCTGTCCGTCGGCGCGCACCCGCACATCGGGCAGCGCATCCAGCCAACTCCGCGCGGTGAGCAGCTCGCCCCGTCGTGCCGTCGGTTCGGCAGCGACACGGATCAGACGCTCTGCATCGGCCAGATCGCCCGTGATCCTGCCCAAGGCTAGTGCATGGTCGATAGCGCGGGCCTGCAGCCCATGCGCTTGATACCAGTCCATTGCCCGGTGATGCAGCCGAGTCTGCGTGGCTTCGGGCAGCCGGTCGCGCAGCACCTCGGCGAAGAGCCGGTGATAGCGATACCAGATACCACGGTCGTCGAGCGCGACGATGAAGAGGTTCGCGGCGTCGAGCTCGGCCAGGAGTCGCGCGCTGTCTCCCCGTCCCGTCAGCGCATCGCAAAGCGGCGCCGTCATAGTGTCCAGAATCGCCGTGTGGAGGAGGAACTCGCGCACCGGTTGCAGCTGCCGCTCCAGAACCTCCGAGACGAGGTAGTCGGCCACGTAGCGACGATCGCCCGTGAGGCTATCCAGGTCGGTTGGCAGGGCCTCGTCCCCTCGCCGGCGCAGCGACAGCGCCAGGAGCTGGACGCCGGCGGGCCAGCCCTCGGTGCGCGCCGCAATCGCCTCGACCTGCTGCGGAGTCCAGTCGTGCGGCGCGGCGCTACCGCCCGCCGATGGACGGCGCAGGAACGCGGCTACCTCGTCGCGGGTAAAGCGCAGGTCGCGCGCCCCGATTTCGGTTACCTCGCCGCGCACGCGCATGCGCGCGAGGGCAAAGCCGGGCTCATCGCGGCTGAGGATGACGACGTGCGCCAACGGCGGTGCGTGTTCTATAAGGAAGGACACGGCCTCGTGGGCTGGTGAAGCGGCAACGAGATGGTAGTCATCGAGCACGAGGACGAAGGGTGTGTCAACACGAGTCAGGTCGGAGATCAGGCTTGTCACCCATGACGTGAGCGCGGGGGGCTGAGGCGTGCCCAGCAGCGACTGAGCGGCCCGGCCCACGCCGCCATCGATCTGTTGCAGCGCCGCGATCAGATGAGCAAAGAAGCGCGCCGGATCGGCGTCTCCCTCGTCGAGCGAGAGCCAGGCCACGGCGCGCGCAGCGATCGGACGGTGGGCACTGTAGAGCCAGGCGGTCACCAGCGTTGTCTTGCCGAACCCGGCAGGCGCCGCGATGAGCGACAGCCGCCGGCCCGCAACGAGCCCCGCGTCGAGCCGGTCAAGCAGCCGCGGGCGGGCCACCAGATCGGCCCGCGGCGGCGGGATGTAGAGCTTTGTGGGCAGGATGGGCACAGGCATGGGGATATTGTAGCGCCGGACCAGCGGGGCTCAAGAGGCTGAGCCGCACACACCCACGCAAGCGCCCCTCCTGCGGCGTGCGCAGAAGGGGCGCGATTGTGTCAGATTGCGAGGCCGGCGGGCGTTACGCGAGCCCAGCCTGCTCCTTGAGCGTCTCGACCTTATCGAGCCGCTCCCAGGGTACGTCCAAATCGTCGCGCCCGAAGGCGCCATAGGCCGCCGTCTGCCGGTAGATCGGACGGCGCAGGTCCAGATCGCGGATGATGGCGCCAGGGCGCAGGTCGAAGTTCGCGTCAATCAGTTCGACGATCTTCTCATCGGCGATGACGCCGGTGCCGAAGGTCTCGACCGCCACGCTCGTGGGGCGCGCCACGCCGATGGCGTAGCTCACCTGAACCTCCAGGCGCTCGGCGACGCCGGCAGCCACCAGGTTCTTGGCAATGTAGCGGGTCATATAGCTCGCGGAACGATCGACCTTCGTCGGATCCTTGCCCGAGAAGGCACCGCCGCCGTGGCGGGCCACGCCACCGTAGGTATCCACGATGATCTTGCGCCCGGTCAGGCCAGCGTCGCCCTTGGGGCCGCCGGTCACGAAGCGCCCGGTGGGGTTGATGAAGTAGCGGGTCTTGGCATCCAGGAACTCCGCCGGCACAACCGGCAGGATCACGTTCTCGATGACGTCCTCGATGATCTGGGGGCGTTCGACATCGGGGTGGTGCTGGGTCGAGATGACGATGGTGTCGATACGCTTGGGCTTGCCGTAGGCGTACTCCACAGTGACCTGGCTCTTGCCGTCGGGGCGCAGGTAGTTGAGCGTGCCGTTCTTGCGCACCGCCGCAAGACGGCGCGTGAGCTTATGCGCCAGCGAGATGGAGAGCGGCATATACTCCGGCGTCTCGGTGCAGGCGAAGCCGATCATCATGCCCTGGTCACCGGCGCCGATGGCCTCGATCCGGTCGTCCTCGGACATCCGGCCCTCTTTGTGCTCCAGTGCCTCATCTACACCCATGGCGATGTCGGCACTCTGCTCTTTGATGGAGACAAGCACGCCACAGGTCTCGCCGTCGAAGCCATACTTCGCGCGGTCGTAGCCGATATCCATGATGGTCTTGCGGGCGATGTCGGCGATCTCCACATACGCACTGGTCGTGATCTCGCCGGTCACAACGACCAGGCCCGTGGTCACGACACAGTCGCAGGCCACGCGAGCGTCGGGGTCTTCAGTGAGGATCGCGTCCAGAACGGCATCGGAGACCTGGTCGCAGATTTTGTCAGGATGCCCTTCGGTGACGGACTCGGATGTCAGGAAGTACTGCGGGTCTTGCATAAACGACAGTGTCATAGTGCCTATTCCTCCCAGCACGAGATCTATGATGTTGCTCGCAGGCGTACCCCTTGCGGACGCATCCCCTGCAGGGGACCACGCCACAGGGATCCCGAAGCTGACAGGAGCAGACGCCACGACCCAGAGCCAAGCGCACACCTGGAGCTGCTGTACATTAAGGCCGCGCGCTTCTCAGCCACGCGGCACCGCCGATAAGAGTACAACAAAATCGGCTAAGTGCAACCCCCCGGCGCCTAGTCGACGATAGCCTGTGCGGCCAACACGCGGAAGTCCTGGTTGACCGGGCGAGGGAGATCCGACACGTATTGCAGCATCAGCACCCCCGCCATCTCCTCCTGGGGATCGACCCAGAACTCCGTGCCGGCAGCGCCGCCAGCGCCATACGACCCCGTGCTGCAGGGGATGCACGCCCGGGCCATGTCGGTGACCACGGTCACGCCCAGGCCAAGGCCAACGCCCGCCGGCAAGGGCAGCTCCGGCGGCAGGTGGTTCTGCGTCATCAGTTCGACCGTCTTGCGGCCCAGCAGCCGCGCACCGTCGAGTTCGCCATGGCCCAACAGCATCATCGCGTAGCGCAGACAATCGGCAGCCGTGGAGACCAAACCACCGCCGCCCGACAGGAAGGCAGGCTTGATCGTCTTGTCGACCCAGGCGCCCACGAGGAACGGCGGGCGGTTCGCCTCCGGCACCGCAGTCACGTCGAGAAGACCGCCGCCCGGCCCCGGGACATAGAGCGTGGCGAGACGCTCCTGCTTCTCGGGGGGGGCGTAGAAGTCCGTGTCGACCATCCCCAACGGCTCGAAGATGCGCTCGCGCATAAAGACGTCGAGCGGCTGCCCGGAGACGAGTTCCACGATATGCCCCACCACGTCGATGCCGACGCTGTAGGTCCAGCCCTTGCCGGGTTGGTGCGCCAGCGGGAGGGTTGCCACGCGGGGCACCTTCTCGACCAGGGGTTCGTCCATCCGCAGGATCCCGGCCTCCTGGTAGAGCGCCTCGACGGGCGTCGTCGGGAAAAGCCCGTAGGCCAGCCCCGACGTGTGCAGCAGCAGGTCGTGGAGCGTGATCGGGCGCTCCATGGGCGCCAGCTCGAGACCAGCATCGGTCTGGCCCACAAAGACCTGCGAATCCCCAAACGCGGGGATGAAGCGCGCCACCGGATCACTAAGATGAAAGCGCCCTTCCTCGTACAGCATCATCAACGCCACGGTGGTGACCGACTTGGTGAAGGAAAACATGCGGAAGAGCGCGTCGGGCTCCAGCGGGCGGCGGGCGGCGATATCGGCCCAGCCGCAGCAGCTGGCGTGGACGAGTTGGCCCCGCCGTGCAAGCAGGCTGATGACCCCGGCGAGCTCGCCGCGATCGACGTAGCCCTGCAGCGCTGCATCGAGCCGCGCCAGGCGCGCCGAGGATAGTCCTACCGTCTCAGGCTGTGCTGTCTGCATCAATGATCCTCCTGTGGTGTAAGTCGCATCCTGTGAGTTGCGTCCCCTCGCCGCCCCCTCCCGATCCGGCCTGTTGTACTATGGGCGCTCGTTCCGGAGCAGCCGCCGCACAAGGGCCGAGAGCGCCCCCCCCGCAAGGGCGATCCCGCCGAGGATCAACAGCCCCCGCGCAAGGGGATGGCCTGCCGTCACCGTGTGGTAGAGTGCCATTGAACCACCGCCCGCCCGCCTGACGTACAAGAAATCCCTGGCGCCCACCGCCGAAAACAGCGCCCTGGCCCAGAACGGGAACAGTGCTCGCAGCGGCGCCGCCCCACGGCGCGGTCCCTGCGCGCCGCCGGCCAGGATCTGAGGATTGCGGATGCGGGTGGCAGTTCCGTGATACGCTAGAACGCCCCCACCGGCAGCGCGCAGATTTAGGCACCAATCTGTGTCGCGGGCATAGGTCAGCGGGATAACGAACCCATCGCGCCAGGGTCGCGCGACCACGGGCGTCGTGTAGACCCGGCCCGTGCGCCGCCCGGTGTGTTGGATGACCGCCACGGGGACGAAAGGCCGCCCGGCGAAGCTGAGCATGACCGGGTTGATCACAGCCCTGTTGAGCCGGGGCAGACGCTGTCTGATCCAATCACCGATGTCCATCGTGGAATTCCCTCTACTACCGGGGCGCCGTGTCATCGCTGGGCGTTCTGACGCTTAGTGGGCTACAACCGGACCTTAAGGACGATCTTCTTGACAGGGCTCGGCGCGCCATCGGCCAGACCCGGGGCATGAGCGTCGGAGGGATACAAGACCATGACCTGGCCCGCGCTCAGGGGCACAAAGACTGCCGCATCAGAAGTCACGGTGCCGTGGACGACGTCCTTCTCCGGGCTATACTCGTCGGTCGGCTCCATCTGCGCGAGGGGTGCCCACCCGAAGCGCTCGCGGCCCGCCACCACAACCTGGAGGTCGACATACTTGCGATGGGCCTCGAAGCGTGGGCGATCGCCGGCAGGCTTGCTGTCATACGACTGCACCAGTGCGTAGGCCTCGACGCCGTCGATTTCCACGCGACCGTCCGCGAGGTCTGTCCCCCGCACCGACTGCAGCCAGTCCAACGCCCGGCGCATTGCCGGGGACATCGCCATCTGCTCGGCCAGGTGCTCAAGATCCGTCGCGATCATCGATTAGCTCCTTTTCTTCAACAGATTCCCGGATTTCGGCTGTTGGTCTATAGGTACCGCGATTATCGCCTGAACTGTGCCGGTGTCCATCGAGGGATTCTTCCTCGAGGCGGGCCCCTCAGAAGCCTCACGCCAGCGGAGGGGCGCTCGCCGCTCCCTGCCAGACTGGCCAACGGCTTGTGCTGGGCTACAATCTTGCCACGATCCGAACGCAACAGACTCGATTGGGGGCCGACTGTGGACCGTGTGCCATCCACGCCATCCGGCAGAGGCAAGCTCTCCGCCCACACGCGCGCTTTCCTCGAGGCCGTTCTTGTGACGGTTCTGTGGTCCACATCGTGGGTGCTGATCAAGATCGGGCTGCAGGATATCCCCTCGCTGACGTTCGCGGGGCTGCGTTACACGCTGGCATTCCTGTGCCTGCTGCCCTTCGCGCTGCGCCCACACCATCGCGCTTCACTGCGCGCCCTGCCCCGGGCGATGTGGCTCCGCATCGTCGCGCTCGGCGTGATCTACTACGCCGTCACCCAGGGCTCACAGTTCGTGGCGCTCCAATACCTGCCGGCGGCAACCACCAGCCTGACCCTCAGCTTCACCGCCGTCCTGGTCGCCTTTCTGGGCGTGGTCTTTCTGGGCGAGCACCCCACAGCGCTGCAATGGGCCGGCGGCGCGCTCTACCTGGTGGGCGTCCTGGTCTACGTCGGTCCGGCTCCGCCCGCAGGGGGCCGGGCGATCGGCTTCATCGCCGCGGGCGTGGGCGTGGTCGCCAACGCGGTATCGGCGATCCTGGGGCGCTACGTGAACCGGAGCGATGCCCTGCCGCCCACGGTCGTCACCGTCGTGAGCATGGGCATCGGCGCGGCGCTCCTGTTGGTTGCTGGGTTGACACTCCAGGGACTGCCCAGACTCAGCGCCGGGAACTGGGCCGCCATCGCGTGGCTGGCGGTGGTGAACACGGCTCTGGCATTCACGCTGTGGAACCACAGCCTGCGCACGCTCTCCGCGATGGAATCGACCGTCATCAACAACACGATGCTCTTCCAGATCGCGGTGCTGGCGTGGGCGTTCCTGGGTGAGAGCCTCACGTGGCACCAGATCGCGGGTATGGTTGTAGCAGGGGCCGGAACCTTCATCGTTCAGCGGCGCGCCCGTCCCGGGACGGCAACGGATCTGGAGCGCGCCGCCTCCGACGCACGCGAGTCCGTCTAGGACCGCCTGACACAGACAGGAGGAGGCCAACGATGCGCATCACAGGCACGTTTCTCGATGAGATCACCCACGACATTCCCTCCAACAACTGGGGGCGTGAGACATGGGCACGGGAGTTCCAGATCATGGACGCCGTCGGCATCGACACGGTGATCCTGATCCGCTCCGGTTGCGGGCGGATCGCCACCTATCCCTCTGCCGTGCTGCAGCGCGAGGTGGGGATCTACCCGGTCTACGAAGACCTGGTCGATCTCTTCCTGAGCCTGGCCGAGGACCACGGGATGACGTTCTACTTTGGCACCTATGACTCGGTGACCTTCGCCGCCCAGGAGCGCACGATCCAGCAGCACCTCGACCTGGGACGCGCGCTCATCGATGAGGTGTGGGAACGCTATGGCCACCGCGAGGCGTTCAAGGGCTGGTATCTCACGTTCGAGATCGCGCGGAACGAGCCGACGCGGCTGGCATGCCTGCGCGACCTGGGCCGGCACTGCAAGCAGGTGTCCCCGGGGCTGCCCACGCTGATTTCCCCGTACATTGCGGGCCGGAAGGCCACCAGCGCGGCCGTGTCGCTCGACGACCACACCGGCGACTGGGATGGGATCCTGGCGGCGCTGGAGGGCGTGGTCGACACCGTCGCCTTCCAGGATGGCCACGTCGATTACGACGAGCTCCCCGCGTTTCTCAGCGCGAACAGCGCCCTGATCGCAAAGCACGGGATGCACGCCTGGTCCAACGTCGAGTCCTTCGACCGCGATATGCCGTTCCGCTTCCCGCCCATCGACTGGCGCAAGCTCCGGTGGAAGATGGAGGCCGCCGCCGAGGCGCGCGTGGAGAAGCTGATCACCTTCGAGTTCTCGCACTTTATGAGCCCGCAGTCGAGCTGGCCCGCCGCCGCGAATCTCTTCCGCCGCTACTGCGAGCACATCGACGTCGACCCGATGCCCTGGCTGACGCACGCTCATCGTGGTTGAGGCGAGGCACGTTCTGTTCTAGGGGCGCCCGGCTTCCGAGCCGCTCATTCCGGCACGTTTGTGGCACGCACAGACCGGCCCGGACGCAGGCGGACTGCCGCCACGCTGGTCGTTCTCTGCTCCGCACGTTACCACCGGACGCGATGTTGTGCGGTGCAGAGGGCGAGGCATTCCCAATAAGGCACTTGCCGTGCAGGAAATGCTGCGTTCGAGCGGCGCCTGGTATGGCGGTTCCTGCTGCGGGAATACCTCGCCTCTACAATCTACACGTGCATCACAGACTCGCCACTCGTCGGAGGCCTTAGCCGGATGCCTATGGGCGCTCCACCGGCGCGGCGATTGGGGGAGCCTGACGGCTAGCCTTTCTGCATAAAGACCACCGGATACTCGAAGACGCCCGGATCACCTCCTGTCAGGCGCTCAATCATACGTCACGACCCTGGGCATGGAGCGCGCTGCCGCGATGGCATTGCGGATCTCCTTGGGCAGCGGCGCGATCCCGTCGAAGCCGGTGCGTTCTACCCACGCGACCAGCATCGCGCGCAGGGCGTCGGGCTCCCACGCCGCGAACCTATCCGGCGTGTCCAGGCCGGCGTCGTAGTAGAGCCGGGCACGGACGGCTTTGATGGCCCCCAGACGCGAGATATCCGCAAGCTTCACCAGCTCCAGGATGACTGCCGGATCGACGCCGGACCGTTGGGCCAACGCCTGGCGATCCGCGGGCGTCTTGCCTGCCGCCAGCATATCGTCCACGGTGACGATCCCCAGGGCGTCCAGCCTGGCGACCGCGACTGGATCAACCCCACGGAACTCACGCAGCTTGAATGCTTTGCGGCTCTTGGCAATCCGCTGCTCGCGGATCTCTCCTGCAAGCCTGGCCATGGCCGAGTTGCCGACGAATTCATAGTAGAGCGCCAAGCCGCGCATCCGCTCCTTCACCGCTTTGGGCTCCAGGACATCGACGTAATCACGGAGGTCCTGCTCGCTTGCAGCACCGAGATCTATCCCCTTCTCCCGGTCCAGATAGCCCTCGAACGCCCGCACCTGGCCTACCAGCCCATTGACGACCTGCTCCTTCTTCCCCGCGCGCTCCATGGCATGGCGAAACCCTGGTTCATCCATCCCTTCACCTGGCCCGCGCTATTCTTCCAGCGGCTGACACCCGGGACAGTAGTAGATGGCACCGCCCAGGTAGGCTTCCTTCTGGATCAGGCTGCCACAGACCGGGCAGGGTGTGTCGACGGTGTTCCGGCTAAGGATCGTCTTGTAGCCACCCGGCTGCCAGAACAGGTCGCGCTCGGTATCTCGACCTCCCTGCGCCACCATGTCGGCGAGCACGCTCTTCACAGCCGCGAACATCGCGTCGATCTCGCGCCCCGAGAGCTCGCCCATCTTGCGCTTGGGGTGGATGCGCGCCGTCCACAGGATATCCTGCAGCACCCCGTTGCCCAGCCCCGGGATGCGCTGCTCCGTGGCCAGAAACGCCTTGGCAGACAGCTTGGGCGTATCCACGTTGAAGAGCGTGTCGAAGTAGGCGCGGTTGAAGGCGGCGGTAAGCGGAGAGGGACGCTGCTGGGCGAGCGCGTAGTCGGGCCAGCCGCCGCTCTCGCCCTCAGGGAAGCAGAAGAAACCGCCCCACATCTGAGCGCTGGAGCTCATCGCGGTCCCATCGTCGAACTCGACGAGCAGTTGATGCTTCTTGGGCCGCTTCTCATCCGCCGTGTGATAGCGCACCGGTGCACCGATCACGAGGAGCATGCCGTCAACGTGGATCCGGATGTTGCCGGCGACGCCCTCGGCGGCCCCGACGGTCTTTCCCGCGAGCCGCTCGTTGTACTCCGCCGGGTCGCCCGTATACCAGGCGAACTTGTGGGGCGACGCGTTCGCGACCGCCGACGCCACACGCTTTCCGCCCAGCGTCTCAGTGACCTGCCGGGCAATCACGACAGCCTCAGGTAACTCGATCATCGTGCTTACTCCCTTCTCAGTTCGTGTTACTCGTCAACCGCCAACACCCAGCCCTGCGTGCCATCCACCGTGACCCTCTGGCCCTCTTGCAGCAGGTGTGTAGCGGTCTTCGCCTGGACCATGCCAGGGATCCCAAACTCACATGGTCTTTGGCAGTCACCCAGCACCAGTTTCGGTTCAGCCCATCCTGCTTGCTCCGGCATTCATGTCTCCCGTGTTCTTCGGTGATCAGAATGGGGTCAGACATCCGCACAGCGAATGCGATAACTACAGGTCGGATCACCTCGCAGACGAGAACCCTCCAGCGTCACGGCGAGTGGCCGGCCTAGCAGTGCCTCGAGCATGCCCTTAACATGTCCGGTGCCACAGCGGCACAGGATGGGGTTCTGCGTGATCTCCGTCAGGGGACAGGGGCAGGCCCGGGGCGCGAATCGCCACCCGATGGCCCAGTCTCCGGACGACGTCTCCTCCACGCTCACCTCTGGCCCACCGCCGGGAAGAACTCGGCAGAACGCCGCGAGGAGCATACGGGGATCGGCGTCATAGCCGGCCTCCTCGCGGATCGCGCGAGCTTCGGCGGCCCAATGTGCCGTGCACGTGCCGCTGCACGCTGCGAGGAGGGCCGCCTTCGTCCCCTCCTGCAGGTACTCGTCGGTTGCTTCCAGGAGTTGGTTCAGCCACTGTGCTGCAAAGTCGTTCATTGCCATTCCCCCTTCCCACACAGAGGTTCGGATGCCGCAACCACCGTCGTGGCCAGCCATCGCGTCCGGCCTGTCTACCGGGGCTATGCCGCAGGCTCCTCCGGTTCCGTCTCACGCGTCATCTCCCAGAAGTCCACCGGCCGGGAAAGCACCCCGCACATCTGCGGATCGGAGATGCTCCAGTCGCGTGCGTCGACATTACGGTTGACCAGAAACGGCGTCGCCATCGCGGCCAGCTTCTCGACGGCGTGCCCTTCGAGCACGTCCCGGTCGGCCGAGGCGGCGACGATCTGTCCGGCGATGACCGCGTCCGCGACGCCCTCACAGAGCGGGACCGTATGGTGCCAGAGCACCGTACACTCCAGGTGCACCTTGCATTCCGCGATCCCGGGCACGATCACCTGCTTGGAGGGCAACGGCGTCAGCCCCGAAGCGACGATCTCGTCCACGCCGCGGGGGTAGTGCCTGACGGTGCGCATCACGCATTTGCACATATCCACCGACGGGAGATTCACGACGAACGCTCCTGTTGCGAGCGCGTTTTCGAAGGTGTGGTGCGTGCTCAGGCAAGAGAACAGGAACATCTGCATCGGACCGGAACCGTAGGGCAGCCCCCAACTATTCGGTTGCGCGTTCGGCACCCCGGCCGCGTCCACGGTCGTGATGATGTAGAGCGGGCAGGGCAACAGGATGCCTTCCGTCCGCTGCCAGGCCAGGAACCGGGGCCGTCGTGATGATGTAGAGCGGGCAGGGCAACAGGATGCTGCTGAAGACCCACGGTAAATAGGGCGGGAAGTCCACGCTCTCTGGCGCCTGGAGGGGTAGGTCCACCTTCATCACGGCCTCCTTCTTCTAGTACGGGTATCGCGCAGCGGTCTCACGACCGCTGGTGCGCCATATGTACGTCGAGCAGGCGCTCGATCGACGGGAGATCCTCGACTGTCAATGGCGGTGTGTAGAACCATGTGACTCTGCACAGCTTGTGCTCGTGATCCCCATGTGGGAACATCTGGTGCTCGCCACAGCTACTGCAGTTCCGGCACCGGATCGAGGTGAGGAAAATCTCCTGGATATGGTAAGGCAGTTCGTCCAGGTGCTCCAGCACATGGGCGCGCGCTTTGGGCTTCATCACCATCTGCACGGACAAGCCTCCCTCCTCCACCGTCACGCGCCACACACCGTAGCCCTTGCCGCGGGTCGTGTAATCGGCGACCCACCGTCGGTTGCGGAGTTCGGGCACCCGAAACACGAGCTTGTGCTTGGGGTAGTGCACCGAGGTGTAGGTGGTGAACTCTCGCCACAAAGCCGCCGTCTTCGGATCCATGGTGCGCACAGCCTCCGCCTCGGTGTAACCGCCCGGCCCCACAGGGAATCCCGGCGCCAGCACACGGAAATCAGCGCGCGCGAACGCCACCAGCCCCTCGTCTCCGGTCGCATCCAGCAGACCTGAGAACTGCCGAAGCGCATCGAAGAACCCCTCTGCCCGGTCTGGACTGGCCGCGTACCAGACCGTGGTGCTGACTGCTCGGCTCACGTCACACGGGACACCGTTCTCGTCCGAGGTCTCGAAGGCCAGCCCCACCGCGGCGAGTGACGCCAGGGGCGCTGCTAGCGTCTTGGTCCGCTTGGCAGTCACCGCGCGCAACTCGGCCACGTCCACGACGAAGGCGCGCCCCGCTGGCGTCGCGTCGAAGGTCCCCACCCGCCCCAATCCCCACAGCACAGCGAGGCAAGCATTGACCGTCTTGCGACAGGCAAGGTCGTCCGCGCGTAGCTGTTTGCTCGTCACCGGCTGCGTGGCATACCAGTCGTAGAGCGCAGCAATGACGGAACGCACATCGCCCAGGCCTGTGCGCACATTCTGCGCCACCGGCAGCTCAGCCGGGATCATCTCCGCGGGCAGCATACACAGGGCGTAGTTACGGGCTACCTTCTGCAACGCCGCCCTGCCCTGACCCTCGTCGCGTACCGCATCCGTCTGCTGCTCTCGATTAGCCATCGCCCCACCTCCCGTACTCAAGGCAGAAGTAGCGCGCTACGCTCGCCATA
>Ga0123333_10000405_pt1 | contig 48312 bp, 26 predicted proteins | sample BioC12SIPDNA_3_FD_89957 | JGI IMG/M metagenome (GOLD analysis project Ga0123333, IMG submission 89957) | Anaerobic biogas reactor microbial communites from Washington, USA - Biogas_R2_B C12 SIP DNA | ecosystem: Engineered > Bioreactor > Anaerobic > Unclassified | place: Washington, USA...
CCTTCTTCAGTCGGGTATGTGCCGTTCTCGGCTGCGTTATCAACCTTCCAGGCGAAGTCCGCGGTGCTACCGGCCTGACTGCACTCGAACGCCGCATCACCCGCCTGCCATTTCTCAACGACAGTCGGAACCACACCTTCCGTACCCGTCGCAGGCCAGTAGGCGGGTACCGTGTATGCCATTGCCACGCCGGAAAAGACCAGCATCAGCACCAATGCCAAAATCGTCTGCTTCTTCATTCGGTCTCTTTCTCCTTGCTTCATTGCGTCATCGATATTACGTACTCGTGGGGTCTCCGGCACATGCTGTGCCGTCCGCTTGCCATGGCGGTCGCCAGGCCCAACGTGCATCCTTCTTCAGAGCTTCCTGGTTTTCCTGCTTGCTGAGCGCTGCTCCTTTCCGCCGTCCGGCTCTTGCGGCGCATTCCGGGGATATGGGTGTCTACGGAAGTAGCTATTTATACGATAGCACACAAGGTGTGCCGTGTCAACATCATGGCATGGCAATTCTAGTAAAATGGTATATTTAATGTCCGATACGCGCGTAAATAGGCCAAATAATAGCGAATCGATTTGGTTGCAGAACTTCTTTATTATTGACGAGCGCCTGCGTATATCGACCTTGCCCGCTGCTTGAAATCTATCCCACCAGAATTGCGACGGACATTACGCAGCGGCCTTGTTAGCGTAGCACATCAAAAATCTGTCGCCCAGGCGCGGGGAGGCGCGGCCGAGACAAAAATCCTCAGAGATTTCCTGAGGACTGGGGTCTGGAGAGTGCGACGACAGCCATCCCCAGGCCCAGGTAGGTCCACAGCAGCACGCTCATGTGAGGATAGACCAGGTTGAACAGGTAGTGGTCGAAGATGCCGCCGGCCAGCGCGCCGGTGATCGCGGCGGCCAGCCCCAACAGCAGCGCCTCCTGGCGGGTGTCGTCAAAACGTGCCGGGCACTGCGATCCTTCGGATCGTTGAAGTGCCCGGCACGTCAAAAGCCGCCGCCACGCGGTCCACAGGTTTGCCAGGTAGCCGGTGATGACGATGAGGAACGCCAACACACCCAACACGCCCATGATCTCCCCCATGAGCAGGTACAGGTTGGAGACGCCTACGTACAGGTCCGCATCGGGCGAGCCTGCAAAGCCCACGCCGAACCAGGGATAGCGCCTGATGAGCGCGAGTGCGTCCTTGTACTCGCCCAGCCGCATCAGCGTGGCCCGGTCCTGCAACTGGATGCCTTCGATGAAGCGCGCGACGTAGGCCTGCGTCTGCGGCAGGAGGAGGAGAAGCAGCCCGCCCACCAGGGCCAGGGGCAGCAGCTTGCGATACCGCAGCACGCCGATCACCAACAGCCCCACGGCCAGGCCGACCAGGGAGCCGCGACTGTAGGTGAGGTAAAGCGCCAGCATCTCGACCGCGAGGAAGGACGCGACCAGGCTGCGGCGGAACAGCGGTGCAGGGCTGACCAGTTGCGGCACGGTCAGGCCGATCATCAGGATGAGGAACCCGCCCAACACGTTCGGGTCGACCATCGTCCCGATCGCGCGCATGGGGTTCGCCGAGTCATCCTCGATGTAGCGCAACGCGCCCGCGCCGCCCGGATAGCCGAACCTACCCAGCGCGTTCAGGATGCGGATGGTCGTTGTGTCCGGGATAACGTAAAACACGACCGCGATCGCCGCGCCTGCCGCGCCTGCGAGCATGATCAGCCGCGCCACGAGCTCGGTGTCGCGCTGCGTCCGCAGGGTGTTGACCAGGATGAAGAAGAACCCGATGGCCAGGACCAGCTCCGCGAAATTGCGGATGGTCGTCATCGTTGGCCGGCTGAAGCGGAGGCCATTGGCAAATGCGAAGACCGCCACGAGCAGGAACAGGAGCACGGCCGCGCCGATGGGGGAGGCCAACAACTCGCGGTCGCGCCGCGTGGCCACGCGCATGATCCAGACGAAGTACACGGCCAGCACGGCCACGTTGAGAAAGGTCGGCGTGAAACCGATCTTGAACGGCAGGGTGGCGAAAGGCAGGAACCCGATCACAGCGAACACCGCGAGAAAGCCCCAGCGGATGTCGCGCAGTATCAGCACGCCGAAGACCAGGACGAGGAACGCGGCCGAGCCGTAGAGCGGTCCGCCCGCAGCCACCAGCAGCGCGGCGACCAGGGCGCCCGCGCCGATCAGCAGCGCGTGAGCCAGCACAGCCGTACGCGCCTGGGGGCTGAACAGGGCCGATTGGAAGCGATCCAGGATTCGCGTCACGCGAAGCGTTCCTTTCGAAGGGCGATCTTCAATCCTCAGTCCCATCTCCCTGCAGCTCCCCCAACACCACGTGATCCCGGCCGTCAAGGGTCAGGAGTCGCGGCGAGCTCTCGATGGAGGGATCGTAGAGCGCGGCGATCAGGCGATAGGATCCACCGGGCAGCTTGCGCGGCAGATGGAGCAAGTACGTCGCGGGCGCTGCCGCCAGATCCACCTGGCCGAAGGGTCGATCGAGTTGCGTAACCACCTTGTTTGCAGCGTCAAGCACCTGCAGGGTGATCTTTTCGTTCCCGCTGAGCCCCTGCTCCACGGGGACCGTTCCTGGTCCCCCACCCTGCCACTGCATATAGACGGGCGCCACGTCGCCTGCCGAGAGCTGGCCGCTGGGAACTGCGAAGCCGGCCAGGTGCAACCCGTTTGCAAAGGTGATGCCCGGCGCAGGCAGCTCGGATGGCTGCCGCTCGTAAACCTGCACGCGCCAGTCGCCGACCGGCGTCTCGTCGATCAGGCTGTAGACTTCTCCGAGCGTCCGTGGCGCGATCTCGCTGTTGTCCCAGTTTGCGGTCGATTCGACTGCAACCACCACCCGTTGGACGCCCTGTGCAGCGAATTGGTTCACCAGGCTGCGCGCACCGGATTCGTCGTTCGCAGCGGGCGGCAGGACGAACTGCTCCACGTCGCTCGTGACATAGTACCACAAGGTGGGATTGGGGAAAGTTTGAACGACGCGCGTTTTGTCTCCGGGCACGCTGCGGGAATGCCGGTCCAGCACCGCAGCCACCTGGCGCCACCCGCGTGACTTGGAATAGGCCGGGTCGTCGTAGTAGTGCAGGAGGGATGCGACCATCGCCACGAACAGCACCGCGAGCAGGGTCGCGGCCACCGCCCGGACATTATGAACGTTAGGATTTTGTTCGTGTAGCGGCGACCCATCTGCTGCACCACCACCGCCCGGCGCTAAAGACGCCGGGCTACGGAGCGACGCCCCCTTAAGGGGGCTTACGCTGCCTATACCGGCCCGTTCAGCCCGCTTTAGCGGGGCCGCCCGGACATCAATGTCCGGGCTACGAAGCGACGCCCCGTAAACGGGGCTTGTTGAGTCCGGTTGCCCTGTGTCAGCCCGCTTTAGCGGGCGTTGCTCTGTAGCCTGCCCATTGATGGGCAGGCGGTCGGTGGGCAGGCGGTCGGTGGGCAGGCGGTCCCGGCTGACCACCCCCGCGACCATGAGCAGCAGCCCTGGCAGCGCGGCGATGATGTAGCGCTCGTTGAAGATGGGCCGGCTGAGCGCGCCGGCCCAGGTGATCAGGAGCGGCGCAATCAGGTAGGGTGCGAGCAGCCACAGGCTGCGCCGGCCCGCGGCCGACCGGGCCAGTCCCAGCACACCGGCTAACCCCAGGATGGCAATGACGATGCCTGCGGCCGCGCGCTGGCCGGCCGGCATGGTCTCGCCCACCGCGAACACCCCCAGCGACCGCAGGGACATGGCGGCAAAGCCTGGTGAGTCGCCGTTGCCCACGTATCCGGTGAGGGTCGAGCGGGCCGCGATGAGCCAGGGCAGGTAGAGGAGGAACGTGACGGCCTGGGCAGCCACCCACTGTGGAAGAAGCCGCCGCTCCTCGCTTCCGGCGATGGCCCGGCCGAAGACGAACAGGTTCTGGGCCACGATGATGTACGCGGCGTAATAATGCGTCTGCAGCGCCAGCCACGTGACGACCACATACGCGCCCCACCACACAGCGGCCCCTGCGCGTCCGCGCGGCTGCAGGGTCCCCTGGCCAGTCATCCATGCAGTGGGTGTCCGCGCGAGGGCCTCCAGCATCAGCACCGTGCTTCCCAACGTCAGGCTGAGGCTGATGCTGTACATGCGCGCGTCCTGGCTGTGCCAGATGGCATACGGGCTGACCGCCAGCAGCACTCCCGCAAGCGCCGCAACGCTCCTGCCCAGCCCCAGCCGCCGCGCCAGCCGGTAGATCAGGGCAACCGCCAGCACGCCGAACCACGCGGACACGAAGCGCAGGGCAAACTCGGTGTGGCCGGCCAGCTCGAGCCATTCGCCCTGGATGACGTAGCTTGCTACCGGGTGCGGCTCGGCCAGCTCGATCGTCTGCCGGACGAGCGTTGGCAGCGACTCCATGCTGAAAAGCCGGCCCAGCGCCTCATCGCCCCGCAGCTCCTGGTATCCGAGGCGGAAGACCCGCAGCGCGAACGCCAGCAGGACGACCCCTAAGGCGGCCAGCCTTCCCTTTGCATCATGACCGAGGAGGTTTACATCGTACCCCGCAAGATTTAAGCGACCACGCCGCATGACCCACGCGCCAGCAAGCAGCAGGATGGTCAGCCCGCTGATCAGCAGGCCGCCTCGCACGCTTGCCGGCCGGTAGACGAGCTCCACGGTGCTCTCGCCCGCGGCCACGGGCAGGCCCAGGAATGTGAGGTTGGTCCGCAGGACCGGCGCTTCCACAGGCGATGCATCCTGAGCGGAGGGGCTACCCTGGTAAGCATGCTGCAAGCGTGCGACGGTCGCCCTGGAAGCAGTCGAAGGGGCACCCTCCCGCACCGTTGCGCGCCAGCCAGGCAGCCAGTTCTCGCTGACCACCAGGTAGCCGCCGTACTCGCTCCGGACATGGATGCGCAGTTGTCCGGGCGCAATCTGCTCCACCCGCGTCTCGCTCGACCCGGCATTGCTCAGGATCCCATCCTCCAGCCCGATCGGGCGGCCCGATCCACTGATTGCCGGCGGCAGCAGCGCAGTTTGTGCCAGGTTCAGGTTCCCGTCGCCGAGCCGCGCGGGTGCCGATGCGTCGTCCGCAGTGGCCAGGGAGTTGACGACCCAGGCGCGCGGGTGGTTTTCGGCCAGCTGGTGGATCAGGGAGGGTGCTGCGGCCGTGCCCGTCCTGGCTGAGCCGGGCAGCTCGGCCACCACCTGGCTGGCCGCGTAGAGGTCGTCCCGGGTCGTGAGCACGTATTGCGTGCCCGTGAGCTGCCAGAGCCTTGCCTGGGGAAAGTCGCTGAGCAACGCGTCATACCGCGCCAGGCGCAGGGGACTCGTGCCGTTGACATCCTCGACGCGGGCGAGCATGCCGTAGTCTTCCCCCAGCAGGTGCTCGTTCTGGACGCGCGGGGGCGCGGCCTCTCCGGTCGGGGCGACGATCGCTTGCAGCGCCACGGCTTCCGGCTGGGGCAGCACGGGCCGGCTGCTCAGGTTGGTCCCCGCGTTTGCGACGACCAGCTCGAACAGGACCGTCATCGTCACCACTGCGGTCATCGCCCAGCGCGGCAGCGTACGGACGGCCAGGACGAGCATCACGACGAGCACCGTCCCGCCCGCGATACAGCTGCGCAGCCAGGCGGCCTGCCCGTTTGCGTCCAGCCCCGGACTTAGCAAGAGGCCGATCGCGATCAGGGCGGCGGCCGCGGTGGCCATCCAGATCAGCAGCGCGGCGCGGCGCGTTCGTTGAGGCAGCGCGAGGAATGCCGCCGTGCCATACGCGGCGGCCATGCTCAGCCCAAAGGCAACCAGGTAGGCCGCGCGCTCCTGTCCCCGGAACATGCTCCAGCCGGGCGCCCAGCGGTAGAGGAACGGGTAGAGAAATCCGTTGTCCCCATAGCTGGCGAGCAGCGCGGTGATCGCTACTATTACGAAGAAGAGCAGGGGCGCTGCGAAGGCCGCAGCGTCCGGCGCTGCGAGGGCCGCAGCGTCCGGCGCCCGCGCGGCGCGCACCGCGGGAAGGGGAGCACTCTCCTCGCGTTCCGCCCAGCTGCGCCCGCTGCCGAACAGGGACGCGATGCCAGAAACCGCAGCCAGCACCGCCAGCCCCAGCCCCAGGATGCCGGTGAAGAGCGGCGAGAACTGGCTCCTCACGCCCGGCGCGAACAGCTGCCACGTATCCTTGAGCGGGAAGCCGCCGCTGGCAGACGCGTAATCCATGCCGGACCGCACGCTGAGGGATGTGAACTCCAGGCTCGGCCACAGTTGCGCCGCGCTGAGCCCCAGGAAGATCGCATAGAACGCCGCGACCTTGGAAGCCCGCTGCAAGCGGGCGACCTTGGGCAACTGCCGGCTGATTGGCACGCGAGAGGTCGCAGACGCGGGTGCGCGGTGCACTCCCGCGCCAGTGACCAGGAGCATGACGATCCAGCCCGCCACGCAGTAGCTCAGGAAGAGGAAAGTCTGCGGATGGCCGCCGAGGAAGGCGATCGTGTACGCGACCGCGGCCGTGATGGACCAGCGCCAGGCCGCGCCCGCTGCGAACGCACGTCGCAGACACCACAGGACCAGGGGCAGCCATATGGCAGTGCGGAGGACGGCTGTCTGCAGCGCGGGATAGCCGGTCAGGTAACCCGAAAACGCAAACAGGCAGCCGGCCAGGAAGGCCGCGGACCGGCTGCGCACCAGATCGCAGGCCAGCAGGTAGGTGAAGAAGCCGGCCAGCGCAATCTGTAAAATCGCCTCGACCTCGAGCCAGTACAGGCGGGACATCACATCGCCCCAGGGCAATGTCAGCCCGAGCACCAGGTTGCTGATGGGATAGAAGACCGCGGCCTGGATGTCTGCCAGGAAAGGGTGTCCCGAAAAGGTGTATGGGTTCCAGACCGGCAGACGGCCTGCCAGGATCTCGGCGCGCTGGAACAGACTGAACGGCAGGAAGTGATCCGTGAAGTCGCCGGTCGGAAACCAGCGCAGGCCGAGCAGGATGGGAGCGTAAAAGGCCGCGGTGAGGGCCAGATAACCAAGCAGAGCGATCAGATCGTGGCGCCGGTCAGAGGTGATCGCGCGCAGCCGCCTAGACATCATTCGAATATCATACCACGAAATGCCCGAAGCAGCTGCGTCAAGCGGACACGTCAGCCGGTTGCTTTGACAGATGCATTGAAATGGGCTACAAGATGAGCACTTCGACATACGGATCAAAGATGGCGCAGATCGACGAGGCCACACGGACCACAGAAAGCACGAAACCAGCGGGCGCTACTGCGCAACTCCTGCGCGAGCCCGAGCAGTGGGGCAATGCCGCGCTCGCCGCCACAGGTGGGTATGCCGCGGCCCTGGCCGCCTGGGAGATCACCCACCTGCACGCGCTTGCGGGCTTCGTCTTCGGCAACGATCTGCCCCTCTCCGCGCGGCGTGGCCTGGCCTTGCTGTTGCTGGCCGGCGTCGCGCTCGGCCTGATCGCCTGGCTGATCCTTGGTTTTGCCCTGGTGCGTTCCCGGCGCGCGTCCCCGGAGCAAGCCCTCTCGCGCGCGGCCCGGATCGTGTTCCTCTTCACGCCGCTGGCCTTCCTGCCCGTGCTTGCGATCCCGAACCTGGAGGACACCGCGCCGTTCTTCGCACTGGCGTGCCTGGGCGGTGCGATCGCCACGCTCGCCCTGGCTGTGAGGTCGCTGTCAAAGGGGAATTCGAACTGTAGCCACCAGCGCCGGCACCCTGAGCGGAACGCAGTCGAAGGCCCGCCTGGCTCCCGCCTGGGCTGGGTGTTGGCGCTGGTGCTCGCCCTGGCCTACGGCCTCTTCATGAGCTGGCTTACGGTTGCCCGGCACAACAGCTTCCTCACCAACGCCTTCGACCTGGGCATCCATGACCAGGCGATCTATAACATCCTGCACAGCGGCTACATGCGCTCCACGCTGTACGGCACGTATGCGATCGACTACATCGGCGACCACTTCTCTCCGATCCTGTTCCTGCTCGCTCCGCTCTACGCGCTTCGCCAGGATGCGCGCACGCTCCTGGTCCTCCAGAGCCTGTTCCTGGCCGCGGGCGCGGCGCCTCTTTACCTGCTCGCGCGGCTGAAGACGAGGAGCGTGTGGCTCGCCCTCGCGCTGGTGGCCGCCTACCTCCTCCATCCGGCCCTCCACGGGGTCAACCTGGACGATTTCCACCAGATTTCGCTCGTGGTTGTCTTCCTGCTGGCGGCCCTGTACTTCCTGGAGACCGGTCGGGATGTGCCATTTCTCATCACCCTGACGCTGGCGCTGATCGTCAAGGAGGAAGTTGCGCTGACGGTTGCCGCAGTGGGCGCGTATGCGTTCCTGGGCAAAGGACGTCACCGGCTGGGCGCGTCAGTGGCCCTGGCCGGCCTGGTCTATTTCGCGGTCGTCATCGGCTGGGTGATGCCCCGCCTCGGCGGCACGCCCCAGATCGACACGCGCTTCGGCGACTACATCGCGCCGGAGACCAGCGGGGCGACGGGCGTGGCGTGGACGCTGTTCACCAATCCCTGGTTCACCGTCGTGCATGTCTTCGGCAACCAGGCCAAGCTCCTCTACCTCCTGCAGATCTTCCTGCCGGTGCTGTTCCTGCCACTGCTGGCCCCTGGCGCGGCGTGGTTGGTGGCGCTGCCCGCGCTTGCCGTGCTTTTGCTCACGAATGCGCACACCCAGTACGACATCACCTATCACTACTCCGCACACCTGTTGCCGTCGGTGTTCTTCCTTGCGGCCCTGGCGCTTGGCCGCATCGCGCGAGACAGGCCTGCGGTCACGCGTGCACTGGCCGCAGCCCTGCTCATCTCGGGCCTTGGCATGAGCTACCTTTGCGGCCAAATCCTCCCCAAAGGAGGTCTGCAGGTCCCACGGCCTACTCCGCACGACCGGGTGGTTGCGGGCTTCTTCGACGAGATTCCGCGTGACGCGGTCGTGAGCACCATGAGCGCGTACGCACCTCACCTGACGACCCGCAAGGACATCTACCTTTTCCCGGATGTCGCTGATTCGGAGTACCTGCTCCTGGACACCGGAATGGATGCCAACTACTGGCCGCACGAGGGCCTCAAGGCACGGGATCGATCCCTGGCTGACATGCTGCCCCATCTGAACAGCGGCGAGTTCGGCGTGGTGCGGGAGGAAGATGGGGTGATTCTCCTGAGGCGGGGCCACGACACTGCGGGCAACGCCCATGCCGTGCAGGTGATGTTTTCGCCTGTCCTGGAGGCAGAGGACCTGCGTTCGGACTTCGAGGGGTCCGTTGTCTCCGACGGCGCGGCCAGCGGCGGACAGGCTCGCGCGGTCACACCGGCACAGCGCCGTGAGGATGGCCGGAACGGCCTGGTCTACGGCCCCTACCTCGACCTCCAGCCCGGCGTCTACCGGGCGACCTTCGTCCTGAAGGCGGGCAGCAGGCCGGAGGAGCGCGTCGTCAAGATAGACGTCTTCACGCATAAGGACGGCTATCCGCGCGTGGAGCGTGAGATCCGGGGCGTCGAGTTCGCCCAGGCCGGTGTCTACGAGGCATTCGTCGTGGAGTTCAACACCAGCGGCCAGGTCCTCGAGGATGTCGAGGTGCGCGCGTTCTCCGACTTCAACGCCGATCTCTTCATCGACCGGGTAGACCTGGAATACCTCGGACAGTAACGGTAGAACAGGCACATCTGGCATGAGGTGACGATGCGGATCCTGATCGTGGGCTGCGGCGCCGTGGGGCAGGTCTATGGGCTCGCGCTCCAGCAAGCCGGGGTGACCCTGGGCTTCCTGGACCGGCCTGGCGTGGGTGAAAAGCTGAGGCAGGCACGTGGGCGGGGCGGGCTGCCTCTTTTTCAGGTTTCGCATAGTCGCCGGAAAGACCCGATCGTCCACCGGCTCAAGGATTACCAGGTGGTCGTGGACGCGGCGGAGGGCCAGCGCTTTGAGCCAGACCAGATCTGGTTCACGACCCCCTCCCATGTCTACTACTCGGATTGGTTCCGTGACTTCCTGCGCCAGGTCCCCTCGAGAAGGGTGGTATGTTTCACGCCCGAAGGGAGCCGGCCCGAGTTTCACACTGAAACGATGGGCGACCGGGTCGTTTTCGGGGGGACCACGTTCATGGCGTGGCAGGGTGACCTGGGTGGCGGCGCCTGGCCCTCAGGCGGCGGAGCCTGGTCCTCAGGTGGCGGCGCAATGCCCGAGGGAGTCAGTTTCTGGCGGCCGCCGCTGGGCATTCCGCTGTCAGGAAGCCCGGATGCATGCCGCGAAGTGGCCCAGCTATTGAAGCAGGTGGGCTTCCGCGTCATGGTTGGCGAACCCGGCTCGCGTTCGCAGGCCGCTGCGACCGCTGCCATGAGCGCTTTCGTGACAGGACTCGAGTTGTCCGGTTGGTCACTGAAGGCCTACCGGCAAAGCCCGTGGCTCAGGCGTGCTGCCGGTGCTGGCCGCGAGGCGGTCATGGGCCAGCTTCCCAGGGCGGGCGTCTTCACGCGGGCACTGCTGAGCGGGCCGGTCCTGGCGGTAGGCTTCTACCTGGTGGCCCTGCTCCTGCCCGTTCTCTTACCCTTTGATGGGGAGAAATATCTCAAGTTCCACTATACGAAGACGCGCGAGCAGACCATTCTGCTGCTGAACCTGTTCATGAAGGACGCGACAGATCGCGGGGTTCCCGTCACCCATCTGCAAAGCCTGCTGCAGGGCCTGCTGAGCGCCGGCTGACCCTCCGCAAACCCTGTCCCTCGAACACGAGCGAACCGCGCTTTGTTGAGGATGCAGCGGCAGCTTGGGGGTTCGCGCTATCGCAGCGTCACGCTGCCCAACAGGATCCTCTGATCCGGGGACGCGGGATCCACGGTCAGGTTCCTGAAGCCCGGAGACTCCCCGGGTCGAACCTCGTACATGCCCGCGGCCAGCTCGAACTGCCCGGCCGATCCTTCGGCGAGCGCCAGCCGGTGGGTGTCCGCGATCAGCTCGCCCTGCATCCAGCGCGTCGTGGGCGTATATCCGCCCACCGGATCGCCATCGTGCTGGGACACGACGGTCCGGCCGGCATCCAGCATGTGCACGAATGTCTTGTAGTTCTGGCTGGTCTCCCGCATCGCAAACCAGTACAGCGTGACATCGAGGCCGCGCTCGCCCCTGGCCGGGGTGATATCGTAGCCGATCAGCTGCGCCACGTCTTCGACCGTGCCTTGCACGGACCCGGGCGTCCATGTCCTGACCCCCAGCCCTGCGCCGTTGGCGAGGATGGCGGCAACGAGCACCACCAGCACCGGCGCAGCGATCGTTACACCGAGCCGATGGCGGCGTCGCATCTGCCAGCGGTGGCTCAACCCGCTCACCGCCCAGAATAAGGTGCTCAGCGCCACGATGAAGCCCGCGGCCATTGCTGCGTGCGAGGGGCCGAAGCGGAGGTCGATCCGCGCGGTTTCGGGCGGCACATCGACGGTCACCAGGCCCATTTTCCCCGAGGGGTAGGCGTCCACGCGTCTGCCGTCGATGTAGGCCCTCCAGGCCGGCAGGTGGAACTGGTGGAGCCGCACTGCCGGCGGCGGGCTAGACTCGAAGGCCAGGGTCAGGCGATCGTACCCGGCTGCCTCTATACGCAGCCGGGGCGAGGGCGAAAGTGCCGGCCCATCCTGCGCTCCCTCGAGGCCGCGTCCCAGCGCCCACCTTTGCTCCGTCACTGCCTGAGGCAGGAACTCGCCCGTCCAGGTCGCGCCCACCTGTCCCGCGGCAGCGTCCTCCTGCCACATGCGTGCGGTCCCCCAGGCTTCCGCTGGCGCCAGCGTAAGCGGTTCAGCCGGTGTGCGCGCCAGCCCGCTGATGATGTAGACCGCGGCCAGGACGACAACCAGCGCGATCTCCCAGGCCGGCCGCGCAGATGAGGCGCCCGGGCGTAGCTCCTCCGCACCATCGCCAGGACGGCTTGGGGGCGGGGAGCCTGCTTCAGCAGGCATGGCGTTGTAGCCTGGGGTTTCAACCCCAGGCGGGACCCCAGGCGCGATGCCGGGCGCGCCACCGTGAGATACCCTCGACGCGCCTTCGCGACCTGACCCGCGCCCGCGGTCCGCAGCCACCACGCCAACAGCGATCGCCAGCCCCAGCGCAACCAGCGTCATGAAGCGCCACGGATACTGGAGCTGCGCCAGGATGGGCTCGAACAGCCGCCAGATCGGGAGCGACGGCGCGCTGGTCATGAAGGCCGCGGCGCCTGCCAGCGCGAGCCCGTACACCGCAGGTGCAGCGCCCGCCGCCTGAGGACCAGGCGCCGCCGCCTGAGGGCCAGGCGCCGCCACCGGTCTTCGCGCGGCCCACCGCCATGCCAGCCATCCTGCAATCCCCACAAGCAGCAGTGCGGCCGGCCAACCCAGGGGATGCTCCGCCATACCGGCTCCATGCGATACGCGATACCGGTACAGGGGCAGCACCTGGATCAACTGCCGGATGGGCGCAAGATGGCCCACATACCCATCCGACGGCCCCAGCCCGATGCCCACGTACTGGCTCTCTGCCAGGAACGGCAGCCACACCCACGCACTCAGCCCCACCGCCAGTGCCACGCCCGCAACTGCACTCCGGATCCGTTGCCACTTGCGAGGCTGTTCCCTGGAGGTAGCTCCCGATCCTGGCGCCTTGCCGCCCGCAAGCGCCATGGCGAGGACCAGGACGATCCAGGCGGCCGCCATCAGCAGCACGGTCAGGTTATGGGTGTATACCAGGCCGGCCCATGCCAGCGCGCCCCAGAGATTCGCAGCCTCGGGATGGATCTCGCGAAACGCGGCAACGGTCGACCAGACGATGAGCGGCAGGAAGACAAACGCCATGTGCTCCGGCAGCGCGCCGCGCAGATAGGCATCGGCCAGGTGATAGGGGAAGTAGGTGTAGGCGATGGCTGCGAGAATCCCGCCCGTCATTCCCCACAGGTATTTGCCCATGCCGTAGGCGGCAAATGAGGCCAGCACGAAACCGAGCGCGATCGTCCACTCCGCGGCAGCCGCGGGAGACATGCCAAGAACGGCCAGCAGTGCGCCCGGTGCGTAGCCCAGGGGCGCGTAGTAGTTAAGGACCGCCTGGCCATACCCAAAGCCGAACTGGGGAAAGAGCCGGGGATAGAGAACGCCGTGCTCCCACGCGTCTGCCAGGGCTGCGATGCGATAGACGTGGAAGAGCCCGTCGTCCGAGACGAGGAACCCTTCACGAAGCAGAGGAACCAGCGCGGGCAGCGCCACCAGCAGCGGCAGCAGCCACCCGGCGCGCGGACGGCACGCCAAGTCGCTGACGATCTGAAAGATCGCCAGACGCCGAAGAAAGCTTGCCTTTTTCGCGGTCTTCGTGGCTTCGCGCGCGCCCTGTGGCTCCAGGTTGGTGGGGTTCATCTGCTACGGCTCCACCACCACTGTGGCTAACTTGACATAATCTCCACCGGGCCCGGTCAGGCGCGGCGCACCTTCGACATCCCCCCGGTACAGGCCGGCGATCAGGCGATAGACGCCCGGAGGCACATCGAGCGCCAAGGCAACATTGTCCGTCACGATCTGCCCCGGCTCCAGTGCCGCGGTCGGGTGCAGTCCGTCTCCCGGCCAGCGGTCTGATTGAGCCTTCACCTGGCCATCCTCGCCCAGCAGTTGCAGGAAGACGGTGTAGTTGGCCTCCGGCTTCCGGTCCGCGCGCCAATCCAGGGAGATCTGCAGCACGCCGCCCGGGCGCCCCCGCACCTCTCCATCCTGCGTTGGCTGCGTGGAGCCCAGGCTGCCTTCAACGCCGAGCCTGGCCTCCACCAGCGTCAGCTCGCCCAACGACTGGGCCGCCTCCACCCGCTCGGCCACCTGTCCTGCAGCCGAGAAAGCGATCAACCGGGCCCAATCGCCGAATCTCTGCTCGCCCAGCTTGTAAGCGTGGCCGGTGAGCCAGCGCTCCCAGTCCCGCCGTTCTTCCCGGTCATCCGCCTCTGCGTTGCGGTCGCGGCCCAGGTAGATCCGGTCGTAGCGCGACATGAGCCGGCCCGCAAGCGCCTCGTCCACCGGCTGCGCCTCCAGCGAGTACCAGGGCAGCGGCGCGGCCAGGTAGTTGAGGAAATAGTCGGTCAGCGCCGGGTCGGGCATCAGGAACACGTCCTGGCACTGAAGCCATCCTCGAGCATTGGCTGCATGCGCCGCGTCAGGCGGGGCACCCTGAGCGGGGCCGCGCAGCGACGCAGTCGACGGGGAGCACCGCGCGGCCTCGAGCTCGGCCATCATCGGCCTCAGGAAACGGTCGACGTCGTACTTGTCATAGCGCGCGTCGCCCTGCCGGTAGATCAGCAGGAGCGCGGACGCGCCCGCGAGCATCACGACTGCCGTCCCCCATCCGAGCGCGCGTGCGATTCCGGGGCGCCGCCAGATCGCCACGAGCGCAACCGCGCCCACGAGGACAAGCGCCAGCGACAGGGCCAACCCACCTGGAAGGACGGCCACTGCGCCCTGCGGCCTCTGCTGTAGCCAGGCGAAGTCGAGCGGCTGCCCCGCCAGCAGCAGCCGCAGGTGCCCCAGCACCGGCGAATGCTCCGGCCGCAGCATCAGGCCCTCGATGGCCTGCCCGAGCCCACCCCAGATCGGGATGTTGTCGAGCAGCCACTTGACCTCCCACGTCACCAGGTCGATCGACACTCCGAGCACCTGGATGAACAGGCTCACGACGATCAGGATCCAGGACGCCACCACGAGGACCCGAAGCCACCAGGCCTTACCGGGTGGCTCCGAAGAGTTCCTTGCGCTTTCCTCTCTTGGCGCCTTTGCGTTCAGTTGGACACCTGCCAGCCGCTCCCAAACCGGCGCGGCGAGCAGCACAAGGAACGGCACGATTGGCAGCAGGTAGCGCATCCCCCACGCGACACCGCCCGACCAGTAGTTGTAGCGGCTGTAGCCGGCCACATGCGCTGCGACGATCAGCAGGCTGGCCCACCCCTCCCAGCGATGCTGCCGGACGAATCGCGGCGCCGCGATCAAGCCGAGCAGCAGTACGGGGCAGTACCAGAACAACCCCTTGTAGGGGCTGATCGTGATTCCCACGAATGCCCGCAGCATCCGCATGGGCACGGTCTGCGACAGCTGCGGGTTGGTCGTGTACTCGATCAGGTTGCGACTGAACGTCTCGACCCCGCTGAGGGTCATCCAGTTGTAGACCTGGTAGAGGAGCAGCAAGATCGCAAAGGGGACGGCTGCGGCCAGGATCATGAGGAGGCGGCTGCGCCACAGCGCCCTGCCGGGATCCGGGCGCCGCCGCCACTCGTACCCGAATGCCAGCAGCGCCAGCCCGGGTATCACGCCCACGCTGATCAGCTTGGTGACGATCGCCAGCCCCAATCCGAACCCCGCAAGCGCAGGCCAGATCCAGCGGCGGACGGAGGGCGGCCTGTACCGCAGCAGAGCATAGAACGCCAGGAGATACGCCAGGGTCGTCAGCGGCTCGCGGAAGAAGGTGCGACTGTACGGCCATGCCAGCGTTGCGAAGGCGAACACCAGCGCACCCAGGAGACCGGTCCGGCGATTGAATCGGAGCTCGACGAAGATCAGGTAGAGGAGCGCCGCGGCAGCAGACAGCACGACAGGGTTGAAGAAGAGCGCGCCCTGCACCCCTGCACCGAGCGCCCGGCCCCACAGGTAGAAGGGGACCGGCGCGACCATCTGGCCCGGCTCGTAGTTCGGCACCATGTCGCCGCTCGTGGTGAGCATGCCCACCGCGGTGTAATCCCAATAGATCTGGTTGGCCGTGAACTCACCGCGCTTGACGAAGCTGTCCATGCCGGAGAAGTAAGCGCGCTCGTCGTTGCTCTTGAACGCGCCGGCGTAGGTGAAGAGGTAGACCCCCAACACCAGGAAGAAGATGCCGGTGGCTCGCAAGCGATCTTGCAGGAGCGGCGCCTGCGCGCGCGGTTGCGGAGCGCTTCTCATCACAGGGAGGTCCTCACTCCACCTGCAGGGATGGCAGCAGGATCGAGCGCCAGAGAATGCTCAGCGGCGCCTCCACCGTCTCGGGCTTCGGCTCCAGCTGCTCGCCCGTTTCGGGATTGAACCAACCTACCTCCAGCAAATACTCGCCGGGCGGGATTTCTGCCGGCAGTTGCAGCAGCACCTGGTCCACATACACCTGGTCGCGCCAGAACTCGACGTTTTCGCGGCCGCCCGGGTTGAAATGCTCGTCCTGCGCCCAGTGGCCGCCCGGATTTTGTGAATTGCCGGGCTGCCCAGGTCCGGGACGGACATGCACGAAGGTGGCCAATTTGACGCCCTCGGAGGCATTGCCCTGCCAGTAGAGCGTCAACAGGACCTGCCCACCGGGCGCCACCTTCTGCTCTGAGATCGTGTATCCCCGCAGATGCGGGCCGCCGGTGAACTCGACGTCCACGATCGCGGCGGCATTGCACAGCAGCTCGCTGTCAGGCAGCGGCTCCTCTCCAGGCATCCTGTATTGTGCCAGAAAATCGTCGTACTGTCCCGTATTCATGGACCAGATGGCGCGCAGCCTCTCCGCGGTGAACAGCGGGCCCCGGGTGATCGCCTGCAGCCGGTCGTAATACCGGGCCAGGCCCTCGTTGCAGATCTTGTTCTCGCCGGAAGCCAAGGTCTCCAGGTAGCCGGCGGGGATGAGACGCTCGAAGTGGCCGATGCGCCAGGGCTTGCCCTCAGGCAGGGGCAGCCGCGCGAGCAGCGGATCGGCCAATGCGTTGAGGTCCACGAGGTGCTTCTGCGGGCCGGCGTAATAGCCGAAGATGCCGGCGACGCCGAAGATGTGCACGGGAAATGGATTCTGCCGTGCCTCCAGGCCCAGCGCCACGAGGCCCTGGTTCGGATAGGGCGGCGCCTTCTGGTTGAGAAGCCCCGTGCCTTCATAGAAACAACTGCGTTCGTCCGACACGCCCGACGGCCCGATCGCTGCGGCGTCACACCCCATCAAGCGCGTGCCGGGAATCGGCGCGTAGGGGCCGGCCAGCCCGACGACAATGATGAGGATGGCCGCGATCACTGTAAGTGCCCGGCACCTGCCAGGTGCCGGGCACTTGGGCCACGCCGGGCACTTATCGACACTCGCGACCACCAACATCGCGCCCAGCACCGGCGCGGCCAGGAAGCGCCCGCTCATGAAGTCGCCGCCGATGGAGACGACATAGCCAAGGTAGAGGATGATCCCCGCGGCCCAGGCCAGCAGGCGGGGCCGTCGCGACCAGGCCGCGACCCCCAGGCCGAAGACGATGAGGAGCGAGCTCAACGGATCGATGGCCGTCGAACGGACGAGATAGGTCAGCCCCTGCCGCACCAGCGCGAGCGGGTCGATCCCGTGGCTGAGCTTGGCGAAATAGGTGTTCGGCGCAAGGAAGCCGTAATAGAGGAGCGAGAAGGCCTCCCACGCCAGCAGCGGCAGGAAGCCCAACAGGATCACCCCGATCGCGCGTGGCGCCTGCCAGCGCATCGCGGTTCGGCTCTGCCAGAGCGCAAGGAGATATGCGGGCGCGACGAAAAGGACGATGTCGGGCCGGTTCAGGGCGAGCAGTGCGGTCAGCAGGGACAGGGCAAAGATGCGGCGCAATACATTGCGGCGCAATACATTGCGGCGCAGTCCAACACCGTCCTGCATCAGGACGATGAAGAAGAGTACCAGCAGCAGGTGCGTCAGCGGGTTCTCCAGGCCCGAGGTGGAGTAGTCGGTGAAGGCCTTGGACAGCGTGAGGCCGAGCACTGCGAGGAGGCATCCCGGCCACGATGCACGCACCCGGGTGACAACCAATCCGATGGTGGCCAGCGAGATGGCTGCGGACACCAGGAGCGTCGTGAAGTATGCATCGCGCGTGATCAGGTAGAAGGCCGAGAGGACCAGCATCCAGAGCGGGTGGGTGTAGGCCTGGACCCGCTCCGCGACGTTCCAGGTCAGGCCGTAGCCGTGCACGAAATTGTCGACCGTGCGCAGCGTGATGTAGGCATCATCGCTCATCCACGCGGTGCGCACGAGCACTGCCGCGAAGATAGCGAGGAGGACCGCTGCGGCCCATTGGGCGGCAGGCCAGGCCCGGGCTCTTGAGATGATGTCCGGCGTTTCCCGATCCTTCATGTCCCTCACTGTGCGGGTGGTCCGACCCGCAGGTTGGGCAGGAGCACCGACCGCCACAGGATGCGCAGCGGCTCCCGCACCGCCTCCGGCGGCACATCGGCCTGCTCCCCTGTTTCGGGGTTGAACCAACCTATCTCCAGGAAGTACTCTCCGGGGGGCATGTCCTCAGGCAGGCGCAGACGGAAAACGTCCCGGTAGAGCTTGCCGGGAACGTAGACGTCGGTCAGCAGCCCGCCGGGGGCAACGTGCTCGTCCTGCGCCCACATGCCGTTTTCGGCCCTGGGGTTGCCGGGCTGTCCTTCGGCCGAGGGACGCACATGCGCGAAACTCCACACTCTGTCTGTCAGGCCTTCGACACCCTCCCAGTAAACTGCCATCTTCACCTGGTCTCCGGGCTTGATGTCGTAGGATTCGACGGAGAAGCCGCGCAGCCGGGGCGCGCCCACAAACGGCACATCCGTCGTCATCTGCGCGCCGCAGACGCTTTCCGGGGTGGATGCGCACCGGAACCATGTGGTGTGTGGATCGATTACGACCAGCTTGAGCAACAGCAGCACCGTCAGGCCCGCGAGCGACCACACCGGGATGCCCGGTTCCGGTCCGGCGGGACATTCCGGGGGTTCGCGGCGTTCATCGGCGCTGGGTTCAGGGGGACTCTTCGTCCGGCGGCGCCACAGCGCCCATCCGCCAGCGACGATCAGCAGGAACGCGGTCAGCCCGCTCAGAACGAGGCCCGCTTGCTCGTAGGCCGTCGTGCCATATCGCAGCGAAAGGGTGTGGTCGCCGGCAGGCACGGCCACCTGGACGTAGCCCGTGTCCTCCTGAGCGGCCAGGGCCACTGGCGCACCATCCAGCTTGGCCCCCCAGCGGGGGTAATACAGCAGGTGCAGCGTCGCCGTGGTTGCACCTGCCGCAGTGATCTCCAGATCCCACGCCTGGTTCCGCACACGGGCCGACCGTAACTGCACATCGCCTGGCGCCAGGGGCGTCCGCGCGGCATCGAAATCCTCACCCAGCTCGGCCAGTACTTTTTCATCGAAGGGTGCGGTGCGTGCCAGCGGCGTGAACTCCCCGAAGGCGGTCAGGGCGGAGCCACCCGAAGCGATTTCTGAGGCTCTGACCTGCTTGAGGTCGACCGGAATCCGGAACTCCGTGTACTGGTGCTGCAGCTCCACGTAGAGCGACGGCACGGCAGTGACAACGAACAGCAGCGCCAGCGCAAGCCCCAGCCCGCGCTGCCAGCGGGGCGATACGACCGCCACGACGAGACCCGCGACGGTCGCGGCTGCCAGGGTCTGCACCCCCATGAGGCGGGTGCGGTACAACAGCCTGGCCAGCAGAGAGCCTCCGAGACGCCAGAACCCATCCCCGAACGGGCTGAAGGACCAGAGAAGGAACAACCCCGCCGCAGCTGCGACGAGCAGCGCGGCCGCGATCCGCCGGTCCCGACGCCAGGCAACGATGGCCGCGGGGATGCCCAGCAGCAGTATGGCCGTGTGCGCGAGCCCCACGCGATCGCCGACATTGTTGTTGTCCCGCGCAACGTCATACACCACCGGGGGAGCCAGGAGCTGGTCCACCGGGATCGGGTTGTCGGCCGGGATGGCCTCCACCTGCGTGAAGTCGCGCTCGACATGCACCCAATCCGTTTCCTGGGCCATCGGCAGCCAGATAAATGCCATCAGCAGGCCGCCCGCGACCAGCGCCAACACAGGCGCCGGCGTGCGATGCCGCCACCAGAGGAAGAGCGCCAGAAGCCCGGCGAAAGGCGCCAGCATCAGCGGCCCGAGCACATGCGATCCGATGCACGCCGCCCACACCAGGGTTGCCAGGAGGAAACGGCCCATCCCCGGCTTCCTGGCAAGCCACAGCAGGCTCCACAGCACCAGCGGGTACAGGAACATGCTGTACGCCTCATTGGATCCGCGCTCGAGCGCGTTGCGCAGGACATAGGGTGCATAAAGGTAGGCCACCGCGGCCACCAGCGCGGGCCAGCGCCGCCCCGTGATCTCCCGCACGAGCAGGTACGCGCCGAGGAAAGCCAGGCCGAACCCCGCCGCCACGAGGAGGCGCCACCCGAGCGGATGCGATAGCCCCAGGCGATGCAACAGGTCCATTCCATAGTACGGAAGCGGCGGCTGGAACGTGAAGAGCGGGCTGCCCAGCCCCCAATGCAGCGACTGCGTCCAGCGCGGATACAACACGCCGTCGTCGATCACGTCGGAGAAGCTGACCCCGCGTAGAACATGTTCTGTTGCCGCATCGTACGCGACCGCAGCGATGTCCTCCGTGAGCGACACCAGGAGGACCGGCGCAGCGAGGAGGAGCAGGAGCCAGATCCAGCGGAGCGAGCTGCTGCCCGAGCGCTGGGTCATTCTCTGTTTGCCAGGTGCGGTTAACGGTGCGTGCATGGTCATCTGGGTATCGAAAAGAGTTGGTCAGCCGCAAGGCCGGCTGCGGGAACCCACGGACCCTCCGGGAAGGGCCGTACGCCGACTTCCGCCCGGGCTGCCTGGGACAATGCCTCTTGTGGGGGCCGGTATGTGTCGGCGACGACGCGGCCCGGCTGCCACCTGTCTGTGCTGAGCCGGCCCGAGCCCGGCGATCGTTTCCATTCCCAAAGCAGGTTGCCTCCCGCATCGAACAGCCGCAATGCCGTGCGCAGATCAACGGTCGTCCGTTGAGTTGCGCGCCAGTAGAGCGTCAGCTGGCCCGGCGCCGGATCATCCCATGCGGTCGCTACCAGCTCGAGGGGTCCGAAGGTTGCATTCACGGGGTGTGCGGCCTCGATTCGCTCCGGCTGGGGTGCGGGGGGCGCGGCAAAGGGCTGCACCAGTCCCGGGATCAGGCTGGCGATGGCGACCAGCGCCATGCCGCCGGCCAATATCCCGCTCCATACCGCAGCCTGGCGCGCGGCTGCCTCGCGGGTGGCGCGCTGCGGGAGCCAGGCGCTCAGGCCCCCCGCGACAAGCAGCGCTAGCGGACCCAGTGCCGGAAACAGCAGCCGTCCCTGGTCTGTGCCGAGCGCCACCTGGGTGTACGAGTAGATGCCTGCCGCGGTCACGAGCGGTGCGCCGAGCAGGATGATCCAGCCGCAAGCGCTCCCGCAGGTGCCCGGCACTTCCGAAGTGCCGGGCACCTTAACCGAGTTGGTGCCGGGCACCTTAGGTTCGCGCGTCTTTCGCGTCAGGTGCAGGATCCATCCTGCGACGGCGGCTGCGCAGATCACGGCCCAGATGACATAAAGTGCCACCGGCAGGGGGATATGGCCCGCGCCGCCGAACTTCCCCCAGAAGCTGAGCCACCATCCCGACACCAGCTGCATCACGTCTGCCAGCCCCATCGGTCCCTGGCGCTGATCGATGGTTGCCAGCACCACCGGCCAGCCGAACGGATCGCCGTACAGCCGCCAGTTGCGCCAGAGCCACGGCGCGGCGATCAGGAAGGCCGCGGCGCCTGCCAGCGCCACCTGCACCACTCCCGGCGCCAGCGCCCGAAGGCCCGGCCAGAGCCCCAGTCTTTCCGGTTGCCGGGAGGCATTCTGCCATGCGGAGACCAGGAAGACGGCCGTCACGATGATGGCCAGCGATCCCGTGCTGGCCTTTGTCACAAATGCCAGCCCGAGGCAGATGCCGGTCAGAACGGCGTTCAGGGCTGCTCCGCGGTTGTGAAGGAATTGTCGGTGTAACGGCAACCCTCTCGCGGCCCCACCACCGCCCGGCGCAAAAGACGCCGGGCTACGAAGCGACGCCCGCTGAAGCGGGCTCGGCGAGCCTGTTGGCGCATCGTAAGCCCCCTTCAGGGGGCGCTGCTCAGAAGCCCGGCGATTGATCGCCGGGCGGTCTGGCTGGCTGGGCTGACCTGCCTGTCGTCCGGTTGATTCGTGAACGCTCATGATCGCCGGGCGGTCTGGCTGGCTGGACATGACTGCCTGGGTCCGGATCCTTGCGCCGCGCAGTGCCAGCCACAGCGCCAGCGTCGACCACATGGCAGCTAACATGTCGTTGCTCATCGCACCGCTGACGAACAAGGATTCCGGAAGAAACGCGGCGAACGCAGCGCCTGCCAATGCGAGCTCCGGCCGTGCGGGCCAGATCGCGCGGCCCAACAGGTAGGTTGCGAGGACGAGTACCAACCCTGCCAGGATCGACACGAAGCGCCCCGCGCGCATAGTGAGCACACCGTCGCGCCAGGGCCAGTCTTCCACCGTCGTGTGAATGAAGAAATTGGTTGCCGGGCTTTCGGGGCCGAAGGCCATGTCTGGATTGGCGCGCAGGAAGCTGCGATCCGGCGAGCCGCCCACAAGCTTGCCCGCCGCGGCTGCAAGGATGTGGTACAGCGGGGGGTGCTTGCCCTGCGTCATCTCCGGGCCGGCGGGCAGTTCGCCTTTCTCCAGGATGTAGGCCGCGTACGCGTAGTGATCCGCCTCATCCGGCGCTTCGCCCAGCGGAGTGGCCAGGCTGAACGCGATCGAGAGGATCAGGCGCACCGCCAACAGCAGAACCAGCGCTCTCCGCGCGTGCACGGTCCCTCCTGCGGCGGGGGATGGCATCAGGGCCGCGCGATCGTGATCGGTTTCGGCCATGTGTAAGTGTCCACACCCGGAGTCAGGGGGAGGCGTTCGTCCGTCTCTTCATCGTAGAAGCCGATCTTGAGCTGATATTCGCCCTCCGGAAGGTCACCGGCAAGCTCGATCAGGTGGGTGTCCGCGATCACCTCGCCAGGCTGCCAGGTGGTTGTCAGAGCTGCGCCGCCCTGGGGATATGCATCGCCTTGCGCCAGCGTCGTCTCCGCTGCATCAGCCAGGTGGATGAACACCTTCCAATTGCCCGCGGTCGGCCGGTCTGCGTGCCAGATGAGCGTCACTGCAATGGTCTCGCCGGCCTGCGCGGATCCGGGTGCTGCGATTCGCGCCAGCTGGATCCCTTCTTGCCATGCGATGCCGGCTGGCTCACCTTCCTCCGGCATTGTGAACACGCGCTCCCGGTCGCGGACCACCAGTGGGCCCAGCGGCAGGCTGAGCAGGCTTTGGTTCTCGCCGGTGCGGGTCAGTACCAGGGATGCGGCATATTCGCCCGGTTTGAGCGTTCCGGGCAAGGCGAATTGGGGCTGCACCCGCACCAGCCTGCCCGGCGCCCACCGGTCGCTCCCATACCAGGGCGGTCCCAGGGGCTGCACCAACGACGACATCTGTCCATCGCGGCTCAGTTCGAGGCGCGCCTCGAGTGGCGGCTGCGGTGAATGCACCTGCCACTGCATCGGCACCGATACCAGGCCGCCTACAGGCACTGAATCCTCCGGCGCGGCGAAGCTGGTGAGAACCAGGCCACCATCCGTCGTCTGCATGCCCGATGGCTGGGCGAGAGGCGCCTCGGGCATGGTCTCAGCAGTGGGTGGTGCGACACCGACATCCATCAACCGGTAGGCGCTTTGCTGTACCTCATCCGTCCCTGTGCGCACCAGTATTGGCTCCCCATCGGGCTTTAGCCAGGCCAACCGCACCTCGTACCGGCCAGGGGGCGTATCGAGCGGTATGTAGAGGGCCTGTCGTTCCCGGCCTGGCGCCGCGTACCAGTCTGCAGGGCTGCACGCGCCGTTGCATGGGGCAGCGACCCGGCTGGCCCACATCCTGCCGTCTTCTCCGACCAGCACCAGGCTGATCAGCGGGGAGGGTTGCTCTGCCGTGCCTTGCCCGGCCTGGTCCGGCTGCGCCAGCTTCTGCCATTCAAACTCCAGTCTCAGCGCGTCGCCGGCAGCAACCTCTGCACCGGATGTCCACCAGCGCACCAACCGGATATCGTCGCCCCACGTCAGGCCGCCGGGCTGCTCGGCCAGCGGGCGATCCGCGAAATAGCGGATGATCCCCCGGTTTCCGGCGAACCATTCGATTTCACCCGGAAAGCCTGCCCGGTCGAACCCGGCTGCCACGTTCTCAGGCTGAAGCTTGGTTGGATAGATGACGAGCCAGGCGGACCCTGCTGCGCCGAGAAGGCCGCGGGCGCGTTCCTCCGCGGCCTCTACACCGACCGGCTCGTCGCCCTCAGGGATGAACTCCGCGGGCAGCCTTCTCGAGTTGTAATACTGATCCAGGTATCTGTCCCAGGTGTATGTGTAGACGACCGGCTCGCCCTCGCGTGCACGCGCCAGAATGTGCTCCATGGGAGGGCTGAATGGTCGCCATTCGCTCTGCAGGGAACTCAGGGCGTCTCTGCCGCCGATGAAGAGTAGGCCTGCCACCAACACTGCTGCGAGCAAGCGGGAACGGCGCCAGCACGCGACGACGCCCAGGGTGATGGCCAACGTGAAAAGACCAAGCACAGCCGAATAGAAGCGTGCCTTGCTGATGACGAAGATGACCGACCCGGCCAGCGGAGGGATGAAGACCAGGAGAGCCAGCAGCCACTGGAGATCTCGCCGCCGCCAGATGCGCGGCTGGATCATGAGGAGGAGGCCCGCTGCAACCAACAGCCAATGCATGCCGGCCAGCGCAACCAGGAATGGTGTGCTCCCTTCATCTGCTGCGCCGCCCAGGGGCCAGCCCAGGAACACCGGCAGCAAGCGCGAGGCGGTCCAGGGCTCGCGCATGGCATCGAGCAGGCCCAGTACGCTGCCGCGCGGCCCCGGCGCAAGCACGATCCACAGCAGTGGGGGCCCCAGCAGGACCAGCAAAACCAGTGCGAATGGCAGCGCGTTGTCCTTGACCTGCCGCCACCGCACGACGAAGAACAGCGCCAGCGCCAGGATCACGAACGCCGCCAGGTAGTTGAAGGCCAGTGCCGCGAGCGCGGCGATGGCGAACAGGAGCCAGTTGACCGGCCGTCGCTCGTGTATCGCGCGATCCAGCAGGTACACCATGAGTGTGACTGCCGCCATGAACCAGGAGTACATCCGCGCATCGCGGCCCAGAAAGAACGCCAGCGGCTGGACCGCGAGCAACACACCCACGAGCAATGCAACGCCCCTGCCGAACCAGCGCCGGGCGACAACCATGGTCAACGTGATGGCCACCAACGCGCCCATCACCGTAAACATGCGCAGCGCGAATTCGCCTGTCCCAAGAACGCGCATCCAGAAGTGCAGCAAGAAGTAGTAACCGGGAGGATGCTCGGCGATATTGGCCGCCGTGTACGCGATGATCTCCAGCGGCGACCGGTTGGCGACGAAGTAGCTGATGGCTTCGTCCAGCCACAGGTCAGACGCACCCAGCTTCCAGACGCGCAGCCAGAACGCCACCAACAGGGTGGTAATCGTCGCGGCTTCGAAGCCAGGACGCGTGTCCAACCACCTGAGTGGTTGTGTCAGCAGTTGCCCGGCTTCGGGCCGGGCGGCTGGATCGTTAGAAGACGCGTTTGTAGCTTTCAGAGGCCCGCCTTGCGGAATGATGGCCATCTTATGTGCCCTGGTGAACAATGAAACACGATACCATTTTATCATGGCTCGGCCAAACGCGCCCGGTCTGCCTGTTCAGGGATGGGATACGTGCAGCGGCCCGATGCCCACCTGCCGGTCGCGTGTTCCATCCGGCAGTGTGACGGGCAGATAGTCGGGTGGGCCTTCTTTGCCCATGGAAAAGACCGTGAGGCTCAGCCACCAATCTCCTTCTGGCGGATCGGCCCCCAGTGGCAGCTCGACCCGCTCGGCGATGTTCCCAAGCTGCGGGGTCCAGCAGGTCGTGGGAAAGAGCTTTGCGAACGGCTGCCAGTCCACGCCCGGCAGTACGCGGCCATCCGGTCCGACCAGGACCGCGGAGAAGTAGTAGGGCCTGGCCATCTGCTGCAAGGCCTCCCATTGCAGCACCACGGTCAGTGTTTCCCCCTCCGTGGTCCCCTCGGCCTGGAACCCGGTTAGCCGCAGCTCGTCACCGAACCGGGCATCTGCCTGCGCGACGGTTTGATCCAACGGGCGGCTTGCCACCTCCGAGTAAGCCGGTCGCGGGCCGAGCCAGGTGTCGACCGGGACCGTGGTGGCGGCCAATGCGAGGAGCCACACTCCCTGCGAGATCAGGAACGCGGCCCTGGTGCGGGAACGGAGCCGGGACAGGCCGCAGGCGGCAAGCAGCGTCACTAGCGGCATGAAGAACAGCCACACCCGGCCCACCTCTCCTTGTGCTGTGCCCGACAGCACGAGGACCAACAGGGTCGAGCCAAGGGATGCCGCCAGCACCTGGGCAGCTTCCGGCCGTGCATTGCGGCGCGACACACCGGTCACGGCCATGATGGCCAGCATCACGAGAGGCAGACCGGCGAACAGGATAAAATCCCACAGATGCAGGCCCACCCCGGTCAGGTAGGCGCGGGCCAACTCAAAGTGAACGTTGAGGGCGACATAGATAACATGCAGAGGCGAGTGTTGGGCGAAAAAGCCGTAGATGGCCATGACCATAACAATGCCCAAACAGAACCACACGCCGGCAATGACGGATCGCGCGATGTTTGTCTTTGCGGGTGTGCGATCCATCCAGGGAAGCCCCAGCATTAGCAGGCCACATAGCATCAGGAGTGGGACATGGGCCAGGCTCAGGATGATCAGGCCGCCCGAAAGCGCGCCTGAGAGAAGGAGCAAGATCGCGGACTGCGGGCCAGCCTTTCGTGTCATGCCCGACCACAGGCCCAGCACGGCAATCGTCGCCAGCAGCGGGTAGGGCGAGTTGAGCGTGCCGGTGAACAGGGCGGCCGCGGGGACCAGGGGCCACAGGAGAACGGTGTGCACGGCGACGGTTTCGCCGGCAGCGCGTCGGGCCAGGCTGAAGAGCGGCAGGACCGTGAGCGCCGACCACAGGGGCGCCAGGACCCCTAGCCAGGCACTGGCCACCTGCGCGCCGGCAAGGGTGTTGAACCCCCACTGGTGGCACTGCAGGCCCCGCAACGGCGCCGCCAGCGATTCGCTCAGACCAGGCATCTGCTCGAGGATCCGGACCAGGCCGGCATAAACCAGCGGCCATCCTGGCAGGCTGATCGAGATATGGGGGAAGGTCGTGCGCCAACCCGCCATGTACGTGGACCAGTTGCGGACCAGCTCAGGGGTCAACTCGACGCTGCGGCTGAAGCCGCCGGTTGCATGGTTGCTGATGGTCCGCATCAGGAGCACTTCGAACGGGTCGCCCAGCACGGACAGGGTCGCGATGGGCAGCAGGATGCCTCCGAGCAGGGACCAGAGCAGCGCAGCGCCGCGCGATCTTGCGGCCAGGGTAAACCCGGCAAGCATGTAGATGGAGAATGCGATTAACGCGGGCCAGAGCCTCGCCAGAGGCGGGTTGAAGATGGGCACCGCATACCAATACGGAACCAACAGTGGCCGCTCGCCAGCCAGCAACAGGATGGCTCCTGCTGTCGCAGTGACCAGCGCCAGAACGGCAAGCCAGCGCGGGACCCCCTTCATGCCATTCTCCATCCGGCGTCTCACCCTTCCACCACGAGCTCGACTGGCAAGCGGAACAGGCCATCGGGCACAGGCTCGCCCTCCGCATCATGGGCAGGGATCCGCTGCAGGGTCGTGGGATCATACCAGCCCGTCGCCAGGGGATACCGCCCCGGGGGCAGGCTCGCAGGCATCTCGATCTCAACCCGGTCGATCAACACCTCGCCCTCAATCCACGAGGCAGCGGGGCAGGCCGCATCGGGCAGGGGAGCCGCCTGTCCAGCGCACGGCACTCCGGCACGCTGCGCTATCGGCCTGCCATCGGGACCGAGCACGTGGACGAAGCGCGCGAGATCGGTTGGGGGCGGCTGCGCCACGATCCACGCAAGCGTGACCGTCACGACCTGCCCCGGCTTGGCGATCATGGAAGATGGAGCATCCACGCCCCGGAGTTCGACCGCGCTGCCAAAAGAAGCGCGCAGGGGCTGGGTCAGCGATGGCGCCTGGAAGGTGTGCGGCCGGCCTCCAACTTGCACCGTACCGAGACTGGCTCGATCTCCTTGCTGCAGGTCTTCGAGCCACAAGGTGTACGCGCCTGCCGGGGCATCCGGCGGCACGCGGAGGTCGGCGTAGGTGTGGACCACGGCAGCGGGTGCGAGATCCGCCGGCACCCGCGTCTCCGCACGGGCCACTGTCTCGCCCAGGGTGATACTGAATAGGCGTGCCGTAGGAGCGGGTTCATCGACCCGCCAATACAGGCGAGTGGACAGAACCTGCCCCGGCGCCACGGGGGCGGGCCACCCATCTGAACCAAGGAGTGTGACGCCCGAGGATAACCTGGCGTCGAGAGGGCGCGCAATCTCGGGCGCCGGGCTTGCCAACGCAGGCGTGACGGTCGGCCCGGCGATGGTTGTCATAAAGGGCGTACAGCCGGTGCAGGTCATATCCGGCGGTTGGCGGAGCAGGACCGGCGCCTGAGTCTGCATGTCGTACACGCGAGCCGCCAGGGTTACCGGACCGGGCGGCTGCGTGGCGGGAACCTGGATCAGATAGTAGGTGCGCAGGGCGGCGCCGGGCTGCCAGGGCCGCTGGCGGGCTGCCAGGTCCATCAGCGGTGCTTCGGCGCTTGCCAGCCGGTGGCCTGCGGCATCGAGAAGGTCGACGGCAGTGCGCAGCTCGGGCTGCGCCTGGTCGAGATGCCAGGTGAGAACCGCCCACAGCGCCGTGCCCGCTGCAACGGAGGGTCCGCTGCGGCCGGCGTTCGGATCGGCTGCGCCCCACTGGGCTCCCACCAGGGTCAGGCCCGGCTCAAAGGACGCGTCCAGCATCTCGACCTGTCCCCGCGCAGTGAACTGCGGACGATCGCCCAGGCGGTACGACTGGAGATCGAAGCCCCGGAAGGAACGCGTGCCCAGGAAGCTCCCCTCCCGGGTCAGGTAGTAAGGGAGAAGTTGCTTTGGATCCGCATCCTGGTTTGCCCCTTCCCCCCACACGGCGGCCATCACCGTCTGGTCTGCGGCCTGGCCCAGGCGGGCGTCCAGCCATGATGCCACATCCGGTTCACCGGCAGGAAGCTGGAAGATGGGTGCGCCCCTAAATGCGTAATCCAGTTGCTTCCCGTATTCGGGATTGAGCGGAACCACGCCCACGGTGCCAGGGCTCTCGGTGATCTGTTCGCCGATCGCCCACAGGTCCTGCTGAAAGTAGGTGTACAGGTCGGTCTCGCGTGCCCAACGAACGAAATAGGCCAGGCCGGTGTGCACCGCTTCGGACACGAGCAGCCCGGCCAGGAGCAGCGCCAGCAGAGAGGTCATCCACGCCATGCAGCGCGGGGACCTCACGCGAAGACGATAACGACCCGCAGGATCGTCATGCTGCGGATCGTCGGACGCGAACGCGGAGAAGACGCGGTGGTGGGCGGCCCAGAAATGGGCCACCGCGAAGCCGAGGGGTAGCGCGGCGATGAGCATGACCGCGGGCAGCGCGCCATACAGGCGCGGGTAGTGAGGCGTGCTGCTGCGCGACAAGATGGCCGGGACGCAGAGCAGCACCCACCAGGCCAGCGCGGTCAGCGCTGCCTGCTTGTGCCTGCTTCGCAGAAGAATGGCCAGCACCCCGGTCACGAGCCCCAGGGCAAAAAGCGCCACCGCGACGGGCGTGAACGATGGCCGATCGGGCAGGTTGTGGCGCGCGATGGGGTCGCCGATGATCCCGAAGAAGGTCTTGAGCGTTCCTTCGATCGACCAGGACCAGGGCTCGGGCTCAGGCGCGCTTCCCTGCACCGCGTCGAAAGTGCTGATCCGGCTGAGGAAGTCGGCCGGGTGCAGGGCGAAATGGATGCCCAAGGGCAGTATGACCGCAACAAAAGCAAGGATGGCGACGGAGAGAGTTGGCCGGAGCGCCATCCGCTTTGCCCGGGGCAGCAGCAGGAACAACGCGAGCCAGAGCAGCGGTGTGATGCGGGCCGCAAGGTAGGTGTAGAGCGTGAGCCCGGCAACGATGCCGAAGATGAGTGCGCGTTTCCTCGTCGGGCGATGGGTATAATTGAGCCAGGTGAGGACGGCGACCGTGAGCATCAGGGGAAACGCGTTGACCTGGAATCCGATCCGGCTGATGCTTTGCGCCCAGAAGTTAGTGCCCCAAAGGATCGCTGCGGTGAGGCCGGCCCACGTGCCTGCAGCGGGTTGATCGACGAACAGGGCGCGGCCGGCGGCGTAAAGTGCCGGAACCATCAGTACGCTGAGCAAGGCGCCTGCCAATCGCACGGCGAAGGGCGAGCCGGGCCACGCCGCAACGAAGGGCGCGGTCAGGTAGATGTAGAGGGGCTCTTTGCCAAGCGCACTGGGGTAGAAAACGCGGAAGTGGCCGGTCAGCAGTTCGGCTGCATCGAGACCCTGCGTCGCCTCATCCCACCACAGGCCGGGAGGAACCGTGTTCAGGCGCCACACGCGGAAACCCAGCACCAAGGCGGTCAACAAGAGCACAAGGATGGGGAGAACGGTGCGTCGGATGGCAGGTGACATGGACCGGGACGCTTGAGTCGGGTGCATCGGGCCTATTATAGCGGGATTGACCGGTGCAGCCAAGGTGGCAGGCCATGGAAACTGGGTAGCAGGTTCCGTCGATAGCAGGGCGGCCTCATGGCGCCCCGGCCAGTTCCGGAGGACCGATCCGCCCGCTGTCTATTCGAGCATGATATCGGCAAGTCCCAGGGTATCCCCCTTGAGACGCTCGCCATCCAGGATGATGGGGAGGCGTTCGCCCGTCACCTCATCTACCATGCCGATGAAGAGGTGATAGATGCCCGGTGGCAGATCCGCCGGCAGGGGAAGCCAGATCCGATCCGCGACGATTTCGCCCACCTGCCACTCTGTGGTGGGATGGCCCCAGTCCCTCGGGACCGCATCGTATTGGGACCAAAGCCTTCCCGAATCGTCGAAGAGGTGGGCAAAGACCTTGCTTCCATGATTCTGCGGCGCCAGCGCCTGCCAGTACAGAGTCCCCTGCAGGGTTCCAACACGGGCTGAGGTGGCCGGAAGATCGTAGCCCAGGAGGCGAATGCCATCGCCGGTCGCTGCAGATCTCGGCTGGGCTGTGGCAGGCAGCGCGTCCGGTGATTGGGCAGCAGCCAGAGAATAGACGTGGTAAACAGGCCTGCCGTCGCGCTGGGTGTAGCTCTTCCACGCCACCGGGCTGAGGCCTTTCCGGTATGCCACGCGCTCGAACAGCTCCCAGTGATCGCGGAAAGCGGTGTATTCCGGCGAGTGGAAAAGATAGAGCAGGCCCGGTTGCCCGGCGAGCTGCTCGAGGTAGGTTTCGGTCTGCCTGCCGGGGGGTCCGTAGACGAACCATTCCTCGGGGTTGAGCCTCCCTGCGGAGAGGAACTGCAGATTGCGCTTGAATCCCCAATCGAGAGCGATCAACCGGCCAGGCGGTGAAGCCATCATGTCCGCGGCCAGGTCACTGATGGCATCCGAAAAATGGCCGGTGCCGCCGGTCCGGGCAAGGTCCTGGTGGTGGCGAGCCGTCGTCCATCCCTGGGCGGCAATCAATGTGACGGCAGCAACCGCTATTAACGTAGAAGCGATCGACCGCACCGGCGCTCTCTGCTGCGCTGCCACATCAACGAGGCTGAACACGGCAACTGCGATCAAGGCTTGAGGCACCGGCCACAGGATGATCAGGTGCTCGGCTCCCTGGCTGATGCTGGTGGCTGCGCTCATGAGCAGGATGCTCGCCAGCAGGATGGCGAGCAGCGCTACGCGCTTGAGATCGTAACTGAGACGCCGGCGTACGCTCAGCCCGGCAATGAGCAGCAGGGACGCAATCAATGCCGGAAGGGCCAGGGAATTGATCGCACGGGTCCCGTAGCGAGGAGCGAACCAGCTTCCGTCCAGCAGGGTGGCCAGATCGGCCAGCGCCACGCGCGGGATGCCCTTCAGCGTCTCCAGTGCGACGAGACGTGCTGTCTCCTGAGACAAGATGGCATCCCTGAAGAATTCGAGCGTTTTCCCGCCCTGCAGGTTGTACACGATCAGAGGGCTGATGCCGATCAGCAGGGCGATCCCGGCTGAGATCAGGCCGCCAGGCGTGATCCGCCCCGGCAATGTTGGCGCTCGCGGCGAAGATTTGCCCTGTCTCAGCCCTGCGTTGAGAAGCAGCCAGGCGATGACGAGGGCCACCCACACCCACAAGAACAACATCTTCGTGTACAGGCCGAAGCCCAGGAAGAAGGCTGCCAGGACCATGAAGGCCTGGTTGCCGGTGCGATGCCAGCGGAAGAGAGACCATAGCGTGAGGACTGTGATGGGCAGCAGCGGCTGGGCCACCCAGGCGCCCATGCGCGACCAGAAGATGTAGGTGGGGTCCAGCGCGAGCAACATCACGCTGAGAGCAGCCACGCGTTCATCGAAGAACTCGCGCAAGAAGCCCCAGATCAGGGCGAGGCTCAGGAGTCCTACGACGACCGTTGTCAGCCGGAGCGCCACCGTATCCACACCCAGGGCTGCGAATCCGGCTGCCATGACATACGATGTGGTCGCGCCGATGTAGGGCATGGTCATCAGCGGCCAGTGACGTCCCCCCAGTTGCAGGCTGCCGGCCGCATCGATGGGCTGTCCCTGGAGGAATTGCATTGCGGGGACTGCATCCAATACTTCATCGTAGTTGATGCCGGGCAGGTCCAGTTGAAACGTGGCGGCAAGCAGGTAGAAGAGCAGTGCAAGGATGGCGGTCCAGCGCCAGAGGTTGTCGTTCCGGTGGTCGGTTCGGCGGGGCATTCTGGCTGTCACGATGCGCTATCCTCCTGTCGTTCGCACCGGGGATCGGCAAAGCCGCATGGCTTGTCGCCATTGATTGTTGTCGTATTTTACACGATGCCTCCATTGTGCAATATTTATGGGAGGGATATATAATCTTAGGCCGGTGCTCGCATCCATCAGACCTGATTTAAGACCAGATCATGACTTCATCATCCCAGCGCCCGGCGCCCGATAAACTCGCGCTGACCGTCATTCTACCCACCTACAACGAGCGGGAGAATGTCCCCGTCCTGATCCGTGACATATTGCGGTCAGTGCGCAGTCCGGTCCAGGTGCTGGTGGTCGACGACAATTCACCGGATGGCACGTGGCAGATCGTGAAGCAGCTCGCCGCAGAGGACGGCCGCGTTCATCTCCTGCACCGCACGGTCGAGCGCGGCCTGACATCGGCAATCTGGGCCGGCATTCGGGCAGCCGGCACGGATGCAGTATCCTGGATGGATGTCGACCTGGCGATGCCCGCGAACGTCATTCCGTTGCTGCTCGAGCGGCTGGAGGCAGGCGCTGATATCGCAGTGGGCTCTCGTTACGTTCCAGGAGGCAGCGACCCGGGACACAGCGCCATGGCGAGTGCCTTCTCGCGGGTGATCAACATGTTTGCTGCCGTGCTGCTCAGGGCCGGCGTGCGCGATTATACGAGCGGCTTCATCGCTGCACGGCGGTCCGTCTTCGATCGCATCGAGCTGCGGGGAGACTACGGCGAGTACTGCATCGATCTGCTCGCACGTGCAGCCTTTGCAGGCATGCGCATCGAAGAGGTGCCCTATGCGTGCGGCGCGCGTCTCAGCGGCGAATCGAAGACGGGTGCAAGCTTCACCGATTATCTGCGCCGGGGCATGGGTTACGTCGTGACCGTCCTCCGGCTGGCTATAAGAAGGAGTTGACTCATCATGCTCAAGCCACGTGAACTGACGCTGGAAGAGCTCGGCGATCTGGCCGAGATCATTCCGGGTCCCGAGCCCACCCTGGAGGTGGCGCTGAATCCCATTCCCCAATTTGAGCCTGTCCCGCGCCGTGAGATCATCCGGGTGTGCGAGCCCACCCTGCGGGGCAACGAGCTGGCCTATATCACCGATGCGGTGCAGACCAACTGGATCTCCTCCGGTGGCAAATACATTCCTCGTTTTGAGGCGCTTTTCGCCGAGAAGATGGGCGCGCGCTACGGCATCGCCTGCATGAACGGTACGATCGCCCTGCACCTGGCGTTGGCCACCTTGGGCCTGGAGCCAGGCGATGAGGTGATCATCCCCGCCTTCACCATGATCGCGACCGCCAATGCGGTCACGTATCTGAATGCGAAGCCGGTGCTCGTCGACAGCGAGATGGCCACCTGGAACATGGACCCGGAACAGATCGAGGCTAAGATCACTCCACGCACGCGCGCCATCTCCGTGGTTCACACCTACGGCCATCCGGTGGACATGGATATCGTGAATGACATTGCCGCACGTCACGGCCTCTTTGTGCTCGAGGATGCAGCCGAGGCGCACGGTGCGGTTTACAAGGGCCGGCCGGTCGGCAGCCTGGGCGATGCCGCTTGCTTCAGCTTCTACGGCAACAAGATCATCACGACGGGCGAAGGCGGCATGATCACCACCAACCGGGAAGATGTCGCGCGGCTCGCCTGGAACCTGCGGGATCATGCCTTCAGCACTGACCGGCACTTCTGGCACAAGTTCGTCGGTTTCAACTACCGCATGACGAACCTGCAGGCAGCCATCGGCCTGGCTCAAACCGAGCAACTGGAGACCTTCGTGGCTGCCCGGCGTGCGCACGCGGCACAGTACACGCGGCTGCTCAGGCAAATCCCGGGAATCGTCACGCCGCCTGAGGCCACCTGGGCCCGCAATGTCTATTGGATGTACGGCATCCTGCTGGATGAGGAATTCGGCCTCTCCCGCGATGAGCTGCGCGGCCGGCTGGCGCGCCGGGGCATCGAGACGCGCACCTTCTTCATCCCAATGCACTGCCAACCGGTGTACTTTGACCAGTATCGCGGCGAACGCTACCCTGTGGCCGAGGATCTTTGCCGCCGGGGTCTCTATCTTCCCTCCGCATCGAGCCTGACCCCGCATGACATCGAAGTCGTGGTCGGCGCGATCAAGGAGAGCCTGACAGAGCCATAAAGGCGGGCATCGCGGCGCACCCGTGTCTGTAATTGAATGCGCCACAAGGCATGGCGGTCACCAAGGCCCACAAAGCCCCGATCTGTCCTTTTTACCGGGTAACGGGCAGATCGGCCCATCCAGCCAGATCGCCGGGCGGTCTGGCTGGATGGGTTGACCTGCGTATTGCCCGGGTAATTTCCGGATGTTCATGATACCGGACGGCGGTTGATCTCCGGGGCGCACGGCGCTTGTCCGGCTTACACTAAGTCGCTATAATCTCCGCATGCGCACGCACACCCGGCTCGTGGTCGTCCTCTTCTGCACAGCCTGGCTTCTCCTGCTATTCCGGCTGGACAGCGTCCCACCGGGCTTCCAGCACGATCAGACATTCGATTCTCTCAATGCCCTCGAAGTCGTCGGGGGACATTTTCCCATCTACTTCCCCGCGAACTTCGGCCTCGATCCTCTGTTCATGTATGCCGCGGCCGGCATCTTCCGCTTGCTCGGCGGGCACTACGTCTGGGGAATCCGCTTCACGTCGGCCATCTTTGCCATGCTCGGCCTGGCATTCACGCTCATTTTCGCCCGCCGGTATCTTGGACGCGGTGGAGCCCTCCTTGCCACCGCACTGACAGCGGGCTCCTTCTGGTTCCTGTTTGCGGGCCGGCTGGGCCTCGAACCCATTGCGCTGCTGCCCCCTGCGCTGGCCTGCTTCTACTTTCTCGCGCGCACCGAGCCCCGTCCGTCCTTCTCCGATTACCTCCTTGCGGGCGTGATGGCGGGTGTAGCGAACTACACTTACCTCGCCGCGCGGACGTTGTACGCACTGCCGTTGATCTTGCTCGGTTACGAGGCTGTGCGTGTCCTGCTGGCCCGGCTGCGCGGTCGCGCTCGTCCGCCGCAGGCGCGCATCCGCATCGCAGGACCGCTGGTCATGCTCGCCTCGATGCTGCTGGTGAGCGGGCCGCTGCTGGCCTATCTGCTGACCCACTCGGCACAGGCCGATGGCCGCATCGGCGAATTGTCCGGCCCCATCAATGCGGCCCTCGGAGAGGGCAATCTCCTGCCCCTGTTCAACAACTTCGTCGATCTTGCGCGCACCCTCTTGTGGGATGGCTCCCCGTGGCTCCCGTATCACTATGCCTTGCCGGGGCGCGCCGTGCTCCAGCCCCTTTGGGCCGCGTCTTTTGTTGTGGGATTGGCGATCACCCTGGCGCGCCTGGGACGCCGTCGTGAGTTCCTGTTGCTTGTGGCGCTCTCGCTGGGACTCGGCCTGACACTCTTGACCAGCACCGATGCGATCCATATGCGCAGCATCTATGCGTTGCCTCTCCTGTTCATCGTTGCGGTGCGCGGCGCCGCAGCCGCGGTCGCATTTGGCCGGCGCCAACTGCACCGATGGTGCGAAGGCCGGGGCATAGCGCTTCGCCCGTTGCCGGCCTGGCTGCCGTCCGTCGTACTGGTGGGGTTGCTGTCCTGGCAAGTGGCTGACACCGCCGTTGCCTATTTCCGAGACTGGGCCACCGCAGAGCGCACGCAGCGCATCTACAATGCGGACTTCCGCCTGGCCGCTCGCCACCTGGACCAGGTCGCCGGTCAGGAAGAGATCTTCATCGGCACAGACCGGCAAATCGGCCTGGACAGCCAGACCTACGCCCTCTATGAGCCTCTGCGGGGAGACGTGAACTGGTATCGCCTGCCGGGCAATCCACCCCTGCCTGAGCGCGGTGGGGCCATCTACCTTGGACCCACGACCGCGGACATCCCGCCTGTGCTTCACTTGCTGCTCGCAGCGGGCGCGCAACAGGAGATGCTGCGTGATTCGCAGGGACGAGCGCTCATGTGGCTGGTTCGAGCTGCACCCGACGTCTTCCAGCGAGCCCAGGCCGGTGCGGGTCTGCAGCCCCTCGCTCTGCCGGTGAACTATGAGTCCGCGTTGCGCCTGGATGCGCTCGGGTGGCAGGATCACGGCGACCAGGCGACCCTTACGACGCAGTGGACCGCGCTTGGTCTCTGGCCCAGGAGTGCGGATCCGGGCACTCCGCTCCTTCAGCCGAAGATGGGCCTTTCGATCACCGACCGCTCTGGCTATCGCTGGCTCTACACGGATGTGTCCCTCATGCTTCCGGTGCACAATGTGCGTGCGGGCCTGCCCATGCTGGAGACGACGCCTGTCGCCCTTCCACCTGACATGCCGCCCGGCTCCTATGAGTTGTACCTGGTGCTGTATGACGACAAGGCCGGTCCGCTCACGATGGCCCAGGGATCCGGCCCATTGAGGCTCACCCCCATCCCTCTTGCGACGGTTGAGGTCGCCTTGCGGCCCCTCGCCGGCGCTCCGGTTCCGCCGTTCGGCAGCGGTGAGGCCTCGGGAGGAACCTCACTCTATGCCGCCGGCTGGTGGGAGAGTTGGGAGAGACTGATCGCCGGGGTGTCTAAGGACCTGCACATCTCGTGGCAGACCCGGCAGCAACTGGACACCGCAGACCTCTCCTTCCGTGCCAGCGCCTATGACGAAAACCTGAACTTGCTCTGGCAGCAGATCGCGACCCCGGAGACCGCGCTGCCGCCTCTGTGGGAGGCGGGCCGGACTCTACGGCTATCCCACGCGGTGAAACCCCCGGAGGGTGCTCCGGGGGCAACTACGGTGCGCCTGGCAGTATGCGCGGAGCAGGCAGGCATTACGCTGGGCTGTGCGACCGCGGATGGGGTGCAGGTCATCAGCCAACCTCCCACCATGGCGCTTTCGCAGCCGCCTGAGCATAGCATCGCCGCGCGGTGGGGCGATTCGCTGACCCTGGTGGGATACGATCTGGACTGGGGCGATGGCGTCCCGGCGCTGACGCTCTACTGGAAGGCCGGCATGGCGCCGGGCGTATCGCTCAAGCGATTCGTGCACCTGCTGGGCGCGGATGGCAGCATCGTGGCCCAATCGGACGAGCCACTCTACAACAACGGCATACCGGTCACGGAATGGCGGAATGGAGAATACGTGCTGGATCATCCCCGATTCGCCTCGCTGCCGGTCACGGGCGTGGAAGCTGTGTGCGTCGGCCTCTATGATGCGGCTACCGAGGACCGCCTCCCTGTGGTCGCAGCATCGGGCGAGGAGGTGCCCGACGCCCGCGTTTGTTTCCACTGAGGCTTCATTAGATCGAAGAGGGCTTAGCTAACGCCAGGCTGGCTAGATCTCAACCCCTAAGCCGCGGTACGCCAGCAGGTGCGCCTGCGCGATCGTCTCCCACTCGAACTGGCGGGACAGCAGGCCGGCCTTTGCGGCGAGCCGCGATCGCAGCGCGGGACCGGTCATCAGCCGGGTGACCGCGCCGGCCATGAGCACCGGTTCTTCCGGTGGTGTGAGCAGTGCGTTTTCACCGTCTTCGAGCATGGGGAACTTCTTCATAGCCTGCGCAGGCACGTTCGTCAGGGTCGTGCTTACGATGGGCAGGCCGTGCGCCAGCGCAGCCATGAGGCTGCCGTGTCGCAGCGATGCGCCCTCGCGATACGGCAAGACCGCGCAGTCGGCCGCAAGCAGGTTTGCCGACACTTCCTCGGGCGATGTGAAGCCGGTCCACTGGACCCGATCGGCCACGTGCAGGTCGTCGATGAGCTTCTCGACTTTCGCCAGGTAAGCCATATTGGTCGGGTCGCTGGAACCCACCTTGCCGCCCACCATCAGCAGGCGCGCAGGCGCCCCGCGCCGGACGAGTTCGGCCAGGCAGCGCACCAGCGTTTCGCCGCCCTTGTTGGCATTGAGAAAGCCGAAATAGGCCAGCAGCCATGTTTCGGGACCTGCACCCCACCTGGCACGCTGGCGTGTCCGGTCATACTCCTTCGGCACCTCGCAGCGTATGTTGCTGCCAATAGGGATGGGCCTGAGCTTTTCGCCCAGCCCGGCTGCATCGAGCCGCTCCCAATCCGCGGGATTCGTGACCACCGACGCGTCGCTCCCGCGGGCCAGCGCCAGGACCGCCTGCCAGCGGAGCGGCCCGGCCTTGGGAAACAGGTAGGGAAACTTGAGATCGTGGAAAGTGGTGAACACGACGGGCCGGCTGCGACGCAATCGCAAGCGATCCGGCAGCAGGTTCACCGCCGGGTGCAGCCCATAGGCCGCGGACTGGTACTGAATGTGCACTACCTGGGGCTGCACCTTGTCGATCGCGGCCAGGGCATGCCTCCACAGGTTCCAGCCGTGCTGCTTGAGCACAGGATACACGGCCGGTTCGTACGGAGTAGCAGCCGCGCGCAGGTGATCGTCGCCAGCATCGGTATGGGTGAGCACATGGACGTCCGCGTCCAGCTCGCCAAGCGCCTCCCCCAAGCGCCGGGTGTAGTCGCCGACCCCACCCTGCATCAGGGGATACTCTCCGGTCACGAACAAGACCCGCATCATCGTAGTCCCGTTCTCAGCAGTTCACCGTACGCCCGCATGCGCTCCGCCCGCAATGCACGGCGAAAGCCCAGCACGTATTTGGCAGCCTCGGTGATCCATTCTATGGCAAACATCGCCAGCAGGGCAAGCCGCAGCAGTTGGGCCTGGACTGCCCCGTGATGCTTGCGAAAATATCGCACCTTGCTCGTGTTGAACCGGATATGCCGCGCAGCGGTCACCTGTTCCGATGACTTGCCCTCGTAGTGCGTGATGACTGCCTGTGGCACATAGACGATCTTCCACCCGGCCTCTTTGACCCGCCGCTGCCAGTCCAGCTCCTCTGAATACATGAAGTACCCTTCATCGAACGCCCCAACCCGCTCCAGGACCTCGCGCCGGGTGAGGAGTGCGGCGCCCACGAGCCAGTCGACCTCCTGCTCGACGTCAGCGGACTGATCGGCCATGTGATAGCGCTGCGCCCACAGGTTTCGCTCGGGGGGCCAATGCCATGCCAGGGGCGTGCTTTCGAGCAGTGCCGTAGCAAGGGTGGGGAAGCGGCGCCGCGATGACTGGAGCGAGCCGTCCGCATATCGAAGCTGTGGCCCCACGACGCCGGCCTCGGGATGGCTGTCGAGGAAGCTCACCAGGATTTCCAGCGCGTTGTCTTGCACGATCGTGTCCGGGTTGAGGAAGAGGATGATGCGGCCTCGCGCCAGCGCCAGGCCCTGGTTGTTGCCTCCTGTGAACCCGCGGTTATCCTGGTTGGCGACGAGCCGCACGGTGGGAAACTCCGCAGCGATCATCGCCGCGCTGCCATCCGAGGAAGCATTATCGACGACGATCACCTCTGCTTCGCGTGGCAGCGATGCCAGGCACGCACGCAACAGTTCGCGCACGTTCCAGCTCACTACCACGATCGACAACCCGGTTAAGTCGGCCATGCGAGGATGATCCATCACCAAGACACAAAGAGGCAAAGGGGCACAAAGAACAGGGGCGTCAGGTGGGGCTCTGTGTCTTTGCTTCTCTGCGGCGAGCTAAACGTGCCTGGATACGACGAAATCCGCCAGTTCCTCCAGCGCCTGCCGGTAGGAACCCTGGGGGAAGGATGCCAGGCGGGCCCTCGCCGATGCCGCGAACCCGACCGCCTCAGCCGCTGCCGACTCGATCGCACCCGACCGGCGCACCTGGCTGATGATCTCACTGACGGCATCGCCAGACTCCCCTGCACCATTCAGCGCGGCGAGAACCTGCTCCGGCTCAGGATGGCCCTGCAGATAATAGAAGAACGGCAGCGTCACGATTCCCTGTCTCAGATCGCCCCCGACCGGCTTGCCCAGCGCCGCCTGCTCGCCACTGTAATCCAGGATATCGTCCACGATCTGGAATGCTATGCCCAGGTCCTTGCCATAGTCGAAGAGCGCCTGCTCCTGCTCCGCGTCCGCTCCTGCCAGGATGGCGCCGCTTTTCGTGGCTGCCGCAAAAAGGGATGCTGTCTTGGCAAAGATGCGGGGATAGTAAGCCTCCTGAGGCTGGTCCCACTGCTTGCTCGAGAAAAGCTGGACCAGCTCGCCCTCCACGATGATCCGCAAGGTATCGGAAAAGAGCTGGATCACCGGTACGTTTTCGGTCTCGGCCGCAAAGCTGGCGGCACGCGCGAAGAGGTAATCGCCAGCCAGCACCGTCGCACCCTTCGTCCATTGTGCGTTGAGCGTGACGATGCCCCGCCGCACCAGGGCGTTGTCGATCAGATCGTCATGTACGAGCGTCGCGGTGTGCAGCATCTCGATGGCAGCTGCCACCGCAACGGCCTTCTCGGAAGCCGGCTCATGAAACAGATTGAAAGCTGCCAACGCTAACGCGGGGCGCAGCCGTTTTCCACCGCTGCCCAGGAGCTGCAAAAAGGCCTCTGCGAGCGGCGAATAGGCGCCGGACGCGATGCCGCGCATCTTTGCTTCGACCCTCTTCAGGTCAGCCTGCACCAGATCAAGTAATGCGACGTCTTTGATCATGCTCATTCCAACGTGAAGCAGCGCCGGGCAGTGGCCGTTGTTTGCGCTGCAATCTGCTCTGCCGTGACTCGATACATGTCGGCCAGCGCGCCGGCAACCAGCGGCAGATACGCCGGTTCGTTGCGCTGCCCACGATACGGGTGCGGCGCGAGATACGGGGCGTCCGTCTCGAGAAGCAGCCGGTCGGCCCGCAGCTGAGGCGCCAGGCTGTGAAGCTGCCGGGCATTCTGAAACGTCACGGGACCACCCAATCCCAACACTAACCCGAGTTCATACGCACGAAAGGCATGGTCCAGTGTTCCGCTGAACGCATGCCACACCCCAAAGATAGCATCGCCGCCTGGCGATGTCCGTATCTCAGGCCACCATCCCCCGCAAGATTGCTGTGCAAGTGCGATTTTGCACAAAAGGTCGTCGATGCACTGCCCATCTCCGTCCCTGGCGTTTCGCGTGTGCAGGATGACGGGCAGTCTCAACTCGCTCGCCAGCGCCAACTGCGCGGCCAGTGCGCTCTTCTGCTGGTCGTGACCCACCTTCTCCCAGTAATAGTCCAGTCCGATCTCGCCGATGGCGACCACCTTCGGGTGTTGCGCCATGTCCCGCAGCGCTGCCAGCGTCTCGTCGTCGAAGTCAGCGCAGTCGTTTGGGTGGACCCCCAACGCGGCATAGACGGCAGGATAGCGATCCGCCAGGGCAAGCACGCGGTGGCACGAGTCCAGGTCGATGGCCGGATTGAGGAACAATGTGACCCCTGAGGCCATCGCCCTCTCGATGACCTGCTCCCGGTCTGCATCGAACTGTCGCAGGTCCAGGTGGCAGTGCGTGTCGATGAGCGTGGGCGTTCCCGGGATCTCAGCCAAGCCCCGCGGCCTTCATGCCGTCAGCCAGGATGGCCTGCATCCTGTCCGCGTGCATCGTCTCGCCATAAACCCGGATGAGCGGCTCGGTTCCCGAGAATCGTACGAGCAGCCAGCCGCCGTCCTCCAGGCCGAACTTGTATCCGTCGGTCGTATCCTTGCCGGTTACCTTGAGTCCGCCCAGCGTCTCGGGCGCCGGTCCATCGAGCCGCGCCCGCGCGGCCTCTTCCATCTCATCATCGCGCAGCCGGGTGTCGATGCGATCGTAGTAGTGCGGGCCGCCCACCAGCGTGAACAGCCGGTGAAGCAGCTCCGACGGTTTTTTCCCGGTCCTGCACATCATATCCAGAAGGTACAGGTTGGCCAGGATGCCATCGCGCTCGGGCACGTGACCGCGGAAGGCAAAGCCCCCGCTCTCCTCGCCGCCGATCAGCCCATCGTGCTTCATCATCGCGGGCGCAACATTCTTGAACCCCACGCCCGTGTTGATGACCGGCACGCCGAACCTTGCGCCGAGCTTCTCCAGCATCGATGTCGTGCTGAGGGTCTTGATGATGGCGCCGCGCTCTCCCCGTATGTCGAGCAGATACATGGCCAGCAGGCCGTACACGCGCAGCTGGTTGATGAATTGACCGTTCTCGTCGCCCAGTCCGCAGCGGTCTGCGTCGCCATCCATGATGCACACAACATCTGCGCCCAGCTCGCGCGCCTTGGCCAGGCCCGCATCTACGTTCGGCGAGATTGGCTCCGGGCGCTTCATCTCGGGGAAGATGGGGTTGCGCTCCGCGTGGATCTCGATTATCTGCGTCTTGCCGCCCCCGATGAGGCGGGTGAGATGGCCGGACCCGTTGCCCCACATATTGTCGACCAGGACCTTGAAGCCTGCGTCTTTGATCCGTTCGAGATCAACCAGCGAGCGGATGCGCGCATCGTACGCCGGCAGGGGGTTGTAGCGCTTGATGAGGCCGGCCTTCTCCGCTTCGTCGAACGGCATCCGCTTGACCCCCGATATGTCCGGCGGGATCTTGGACTCGATGGCCTTCAGTCCTTCAGGATCGATGGCTCCGCCGTTGGGGTCGCGCACTTTGAAGCCGTTGTCACCCGGAGGGTTGTGGCTGGCCGTGATGTTGATCGCGCCCAATGCCTTCGCATGAGTTACGCCGAAGGAGATGATCGGGGTCGGCACGCCACCACCGCAGAAATGGACGGGCACGCCGTTTGCAGCCAGCACCTCGGCGGCAGCTGCGGCGAAGTTCTCCGATAGGAACCGCTTATCTCCGCCGATCACAACACCGCGGCTCACCTCGCCAGGGTACGTTTCCCGAATGTAGTCTGCGAAGCCCTGGGTGCAGCGCCGTACGTTGTCAAACGTGTACTCTTCCGCGATGCCTGCGCGCCACCCGTCAGTTCCAAAGATGATATCGCTCATGCGTTGCCTCCGTCACCCTCTTGCTCTTCACTTCTTACACGCGCGGCGTGTGATCCCCCATCGCCTGCAACGTCACCATATCAGCCTCAACCATGATGCGGACGAGATCGCGGAACGTCACGCTCGGCTCCCAACCCAGCATGCGCTTCGCCTTGCTCGGGTCGCCGACCAACAGATCCACCTCTGCGGGCCGGTAGAATTTGGGATCGACCTTGACATACTTTTCCCAGTCCAGGTCCAGGCATTCGAAGGCCACCTGGCAGAATTCACGCACCGCATGCGTCTCGCCGGTCGCGACGACGTAGTCGTCCGGTCGATCGGCCTGCAGCATCAGCCACATGGCGCGCACGTAATCGGGCGCATAGCCCCAGTCGCGGCGGGCCTCCAGGTTGCCCAGGCGCAACTCGTCGGCCAGCCCCAGCTTGATGCGCGCCGCCTGGTGCGTGATCTTGTGGGTCACAAATTCCAGGCCCCGGCGGGGCGACTCGTGGTTGAAAAGGATGCCCGAGCACCCAAACAGGTCGTAGCTCTCGCGATAATTGACGGTGATCCAGTGCCCATAGAGCTTGGCTGCACCATATGGGCTGCGCGGGTAGAACGGCGTCGTCTCGCGCTGGGGCACTTCCTGCACCTTGCCGAACATCTCCGAGCTGGATGCCTGGTAAAACCGGATGTGCCGGTCCACGATGCGAATCGCGTCGAGCACGCGGGTGACGCCCAGGCCGGTGAACTCGCCGGTCAGGACCGGCTGCTGGAAGCTGGTGGGCACGAAGCTCTGCGCGGCCAGGTTGTACACCTCATCCGGCCGGTGCTCCTGCAGCAGGTTGATCAGGCTCACCTGGTCGAGCAGGTCACCTTGAACGACGGTGATCTTGTCCTGGATATGGCGTATGCGGTCGAAGTTGATCGTGCTGGTGCGCCGCACCATGCCGATCACTTCATATTCCTTTTCCAACAGGAAATCGGCCAGGTACGAGCCGTCCTGACCGGTGATGCCGGTGACGAGTGCTTTTGGCATGCTCCCTCACATAGTTACTTATAGACCTTCGAGGTTTCGGGCCAACCGAAGGTTGGCACAACCTCGAAGGTTCTCAACGTCCTTCGGTCTGAACCTGTGCCCGCCAGTAGTCGAGCACATCAGCCAATGTTTTCTCGAACGGAATGCGCGGCTGCCATCCCGTCCGCCGTCGCAGCTTCGAGCAGTCCGCCACGATCTTCGGTGTGTCGATCGTGCGCATCCGTTCCGGGTCTTGCCGGACCTCGATGGACGCATTCGCGCGCGCCAGCAGCAGGTCGAGCAACTGGCGCACGGTGTGGGCGCTGCACGCGCCGAGGTTATACACCTCGCCCGGCTCGCCCTGCATCAAGGCCAGTACATAGCCGCGAACGATGTCCCGCACATCCGAGAAGTCGCGTGCCACATCGAGCTTCCCTACGGTCATCAGAGGCGGCCGGAGTCCGGCTTCGATCTCGGCGATCTGGCTGGCAAAGTCCGGCGCGACAAAGCCGCGGCGCTGCCGCGGTCCAAGGTGATTGAATGGCCTGACGCGCACGATCCGCAGACCATGGCTCAGATGGTACTGTAAGCCCAAGAAATCCTGGGCGATCTTGCTGACCCCATAGGGAGACGTTGGCCGCAGCGGCGCATCTTCGCGCAGCGGCAGGTCCGCCTCGTTTACCTGGCCGTACTCTTCGCTCGTTCCAACGACCAGCACGGCCGCCTTCGGCGCAACCTGTTTGACGGCCTCCAGGACGTTCAATTGCAGCCGGATGTTGTTCTCCAGCGTGAACCACGGATCGATGCGGCTGAGTGACGGGAGTGGTTGCGCGGCCAGGTGAAAGATGGCATCGGGGCGGCTGTCCACGACGATGTTGCGCACCGTCTCCAACCCCGACAACTCCGCCTCGTACAATTCCAGGTGGTCCCGGAGATGTGCGATGTTTTCAGCGCCGCCGTAGACTGTTCCTGCGACGGTCCATGTGCCAAGATCCAGCAGATGTTCGGCCAGGTGACTGCCCACAAAACCGGAAATTCCCGTGATCAGCGCACGCAAAAGCAGCCCCCCTTGACTTCGGCGACGTTTGTTACGATCTCTCCGATTATACCGCATCACGGGGTGAAACAAAAGAAACCGGCGGCTCCTGGCTGCTCGGATAGTCCGGTTTATACGCGTGGGCCAATCATGTTGATCGAGAACTCCCCGAAGCCCTCGCGCTCTGCCGCGGTTTCCTTGCCAGAGGCCACGGCGATCACTTCGGCGAGGATCCGTTCTCCCACGCTCGCCAACGTCTCCCCTTCGGAGATGATCGTGCCCGCATCCAGATCGATATCGCCCGTCATCCGGCGGGCCAGCGCGGTGTTCGTTGCCAGCTTGATGACCGGCGCGATGGGACAGCCTACTGGCGTGCCGCGGCCGGTGGTGAATGCGACCACCTGCGCACCCCCGGCGACCATGCCGGTGATCGACTCCGGATCGTTGCCGGGCGTGTCCATCAGCACCAGGCCTCGCTGCGAGGGCCGGTAGGCGTAGCCCACCATCTCCCGGACGGGAGAACTCCCGCCTTTCGTGATCGCGCCGAGCGATTTCTCTTCGATGGTGGTCAGACCGCCGGCAATATTGCCCGGAGATGGCTGAGCGCCCCGCATGTCCACGCCCATGCGCCGTGCGGCATCTTCCGCGCGATAGACCGCCTCCAGGATCCTCCCGGCCTGTTCCGGCTGAGCGCGTGCTGCCAGCAGATGTTCCGCGCCGATGAACTCCGAGGTCTCTGACAGGATGGCGGTTCCACCCGCTGCCACCAACAGGTCGCTGGCAATCCCCAGCGCGGGGTTGGCGGTCACGCCCGACCAGGCATCGGACCCGCCGCATTCCAACCCCAGGATCAGCTCCGCCAGGGGGACCTCTGTGCGCTGCGCATGCCGGGCCTGCGCCAGCAACTCGGCCGCAATCGCCGCGCCCCGCCGGGCGGTCTCGGCTGCGCCGCCTTCATCCTGGATATTGAGCAGGCGCACGGTGACCCCGGCAGCCGCCAGGCGCCCGGCCAGCCCTGTCGTATCCAACGACTCGCAGCCCAGTCCGACCAGCAGCACGGCCGCCACGTTCGGATGGGACGCGAAGCCTTCGAGGGTGCGAGTCGTCTGCTCGAGGTCCGAGCCGAGCTGGCTGCAGCCATAGACATGGGGGAGGGGGACGACGCCTGGGACAAGCTGGCCGATGCGGCGCACGACGCCGTTCGCACACTGCACCGAGGGGAGAACCAACACGTGATTGCGCGTCCCCGCCCGACCATCGCCTCTCCGGTAACCGAGAAAGGACCGGTCGTTCGCCACTGCTGTTCCGACAGTCGGAGGCTCTGCAGCAGCGGCCGCAACGCGGCTCCGCGGGAAGGTCAGGGGCGCGTCCAGGTCGCCGCGCGCCCGCAGGCTCTCGGCATTGTGGGTGTGAACGTGTTCCCCCGCAGCGATGGCCGAGGTGGCCCGGCCCACGATTTGTCCGTATTTCACCAGGATCTCGCCTGCGGCGATGGCCCCGCGGGCCAGCTTGTGGCCGGAAGGAATGGGTGCGGGGAGCGTGACCGGAAAACCGCCGGCAAGGGTAACATGTCCGGCCGGCAAGCCGGCGACGGCAAGCAGGACATTGTCGTCCGCGTGCATCAGCAGTGCGTCTGTATGCGGGCCGGTCAGATGGGCGGGCATGGCATCCCTTTCATGTGCTGAAATCGCGGTGCGTTTGCAGCGCAGTGCGTGTATACCGCGGGCCAGTATAGCCCGAGGTCACTCTCCGGGCAACTAATAGTAGGTTCTGGTACTAGACAAAATCCGGGCTTTTGTTACAATAGGAACAACCAACCGCGCCGCGTCCACTCGATGGATCAAGGAGGCAATCATGCCGGAGCTGAAGGATGGCTGTGTAAAGCCAACACGCGGGCCGATACTGCCCGCCCCGCAATCTGAACCCCCCCCGGGGGCGCCACCGCCAAAGGAGGTTAGCACAATGCTTGCAAAGGTCGGCAAAGAGGCCATTGATTTTGAAACTACAGCCTACGTAGAGGGTTTGGGCTTCCAAAACGTAAAGCTTTCGGACTATAAGGGAAAATGGATCGTCCTTTGCTTCTATCCTGGTGATTTCACCTTCGTCTGACCGACGGAACTGGCGGCAGTTGCCGCCCTCTATCCCGAGTTCCAGAAGCTGGACGTGGTCGTGCTCTCCATGAGCACCGATAGCAGGTTTATTCATAAGATGTGGCAGGAACACGAGCTGTCAAAGATGCTGCCCGGTGGGGTGCCTTTCCCCATGCTGTCCGATGCCGGTGGCAAGGTTGGACAGATCTACGGCGTCTACGACGAGGCAGCGGGCGTGGATATTCGCGGTCGCTTCATCATCGATCCCAGTTTCGTGATCCGCGCGATGGAAGTGCTGACTCCCGAGGTCGGCCGGAATCCGGGTGAGCTGCTGCGGCAGGTCAAAGCGTTCCAGCATGTGGTCGCGACAGGCGAGGTGACGCCTTCCGGCTGGGAGCCTGGCCAGGTGACCCTCAAACCCGGCCCGAACCTGGTGGGCAGGGTCTGGGAAGTCTGGAAACCCTAAACATTTAGAGTGGCGCGGTGGCAAGAGGGGGTGGGCTATTTCGCCCACCCCTTTCTTTTGCACGGATGGCAGTCCTTGCCCGCAGCGCGCCGTTACTACGCCAACAACCTGCCAGCTGCGCTCAGCTTGGTCCTTCAGAAGCCAGCGTGACTTTGTAAGCGCCTGTGAGGATTCCCCTTTCACTTGACAATTCCAGCCTGCCGGCTCTATACTTTTTACAGAGCGCGTGGAGGCATCTCGTCTCTTCCC
>Ga0123333_10000407_pt1 | contig 48268 bp, 24 predicted proteins | sample BioC12SIPDNA_3_FD_89957 | JGI IMG/M metagenome (GOLD analysis project Ga0123333, IMG submission 89957) | Anaerobic biogas reactor microbial communites from Washington, USA - Biogas_R2_B C12 SIP DNA | ecosystem: Engineered > Bioreactor > Anaerobic > Unclassified | place: Washington, USA...
CAGCGCGGGATACTGGCCCAGCATCGTAATAAATTCAGAAATGGATGTCGACATGCGTTGCCGTACTCCCCTTCCTCGTTTTTCGGAGCCGTGCCGTGGTGTGCGGTCCAAAACACTTGTCTCTATTATACCATAACGAGCGCGGAGGTTGCGCAAAGAAAAGCGCATTCCTTGCAAGAAAACCGTTAACCGCAGCAGCAATTTGCATGGTATGGCATGCTATTTTTTGACATACTGTCCATTTCGCGCAAATTTTACAGTCTTGTCGGCCCTGTTGCGCGCGCGAGGCGGGGTTTTGGTGCGGTTCAGACACATGCCCGGCGACCGCTGCCGCAGCCAATCAAAACGCGTGTCCGGCGGCTCCTCTCACGACAGCCACCGCCCCCGCGCCGCGCCGCTCGCGCCCTCCCCTCCCACATTCGAAGCCCGCGCCGTTCGGCGCGGGCTCTTCTGTGGTTTTTCGATCCCGTATTCTACGCAATTTCTTTGGAAATCTCGATGCGCTCGGGGAGCTCGGCAAGCGACAGCACGAGCTCTCCGTTCGGGCCGGTCCGCGCATGGACGACCTCGGTCGTTCCGTCGGGCATCCGGCACGCGACGGACACGTCCGTCAGCGGCTGGCCGTAGAGCCGAAGCGTCAATTCGACCGGGCCCGGGAGCTGCACCGCCTGCTCGGCCCCCGTCTCGTCGGTCTTCACGGCGCGCAGGTTCGCGGACACGGGCAGCGACTGCGCGGCGGTTCCCTCCGCCCCGTCCGGCCTCTCGATCTCGACCTCGAGCCGCATGCCCTCGTACGCTCCCTCGGGCGCGGAACCGTCCTTTTCAAAGTCCGCCTGCACGCCGGTGCTCGCGTTGAGCAGGTAGAGCCCCTCGCCGCTCTGCTCGCGGTACGCCCGATACGCCGCCTCGAGGATCGCGAGCGCCTCCTCGGAGGCGTCCATCTGCTCCGAAAGCGTCCAGTTCAGGAACCCGTTGAAGAGCTTGAACACTTCCTCGTAGAGCGCCGGGTCGAGCACGACAAAGTCGCCGAGCTCCGCCGTCTCAAACGCGAGTACGCCGTCCTTCACGATGCCGCCGAACAGCGCGTACCGGCCGTTCACAAAACCGAGAACCAGCAGCGGCAGCCCCTCGTAGCGCGGGTCGACCGGTATGCGCACCTCGACCGTACCGACGAACCCGGGTTCGCCGCCCGGCGCGGTCAGCCGGATGCCGTACGCGAGCACGAGCGCCTCGCTCAACAGCGCCTGCCGTATCCGCGCGGCGAGCGCCTCTCGATCGAGGAGCGTCAGGTTCGCGACGCTCAACACCGCCCTGCGGTGGATGTCCCCGATCACGCTCACGCCCGTCCGCGGGTCGGTCAGCGTGCGCGGGATGTAGTGCTCGGGCCGGAACAGGTTCTTCCAGTAGACCCTCCCGTACGCCGAGGCGATGTTCACGCGGCCCGGCACGTTGATCGCCAGCGGGTCGCCCGCGCTCCCGACGCCGCCCTGCGCGAATATTCGCAGGTTCTTCGCAAAGATCGTTCCGCCGATCACGAAGCCGTCCGCCTCGATATCGACGTATTTGCCCTGGATGTTCAAGACGTCCAGATATCCGGAGCTGTTGTGCAGGAACGCATCCCTGCCCGCCATGTCGAGCGCGCCGACGTGTATGTCGAGCCGGTCGCCGATCGCTGCGATGTTGCCGCTCGCGCGGAGCTTCAGCAGATCGGCGAAGATGTTGGGCGTTCCGCTCCCGGAGATCACGTTCCCGCGGACGGCCAGGTCGACGGTCCCGCCGATGACACCGTCGAGGGTGAGCGAGCGGTCGTTCTCGATGCAGATGTTGTTGCCCATCGCGGTCAGGTTTGCGACGGAGGTCCGGATCGGGCGGTTCGCCGCGCCGACGTCGCCCGTCACGGAGCGGATCGACAGGCTGTTCGCCGCGATGTCGCCCCCCTTCGCGCCGGCGGCGAGTATGCTTCCGATGGCGCTTATGTACACGCTTCCGGCCCGGATCGGCAGCAGGTTCATGCCGCCGGTGCCCTCGATGTCCACGGTGTCGTTGGCCGGGTCGCCGACGCTGAGCGAGACGGTCCCCGCGGCGCGCACGCCGAGCGCGTTTGCGGAGCTTCCGATCGGGCCGCCCGCCGCAATCGTCACGCTGCCGCCGGCCTCGATCGAGTCGCCCGCGCCCATCGCGTCAAAGAGCGCGAGGTGCGCCTGATTCGCCAGCGCCTGCGCGTCGAGCCGGAGCAGATCGGCGGCGCCCTGCAGGTCCTCCGCGTGTTGCCGCGCGAGGTCGATCCGGGCGTTGATGCCGTCGAGCGCGCTTTGCCTGGCGATGCGCTCGAGCTGCGCGGCGTCCACCTTGGCCTGCTGCGCCGCGACCCTGCGCGCGAGCGCGTCGATCTGCTTCGGCGTCGCCTTGGGATTGAGCTTCAGAGCGTCGAGCTGGCTGTTCAGCGCCGCGAGCGAGGCCTGCTGCGCGTCGAGCAGCGCCTGCGCCTGCAGGACCGCCCTCTCCGCCGCGGCCCTTCCGAGCTCCTCCGGCAGCCTTCCGCCGTCGGCCGCGTATGCCTTCGCCGCGTCCGCCGCCGCCTGCGCCTGCTCGGCCCGGGCCGTCGCCTCGATGAAGTCGCGCGCCTTGTCGTTCACGTTCACGACCTTCTGGCCGCCGTCCTCGTCGGTGACGCCGCCCGGCACCGCCAGCACCGCGTCCCCGCCGGTCGCGATCTTCTTCACGATCAGGCCGCCGGTCAGTTCGGTCGCGTACGCGCAACCCGAGGCGAGCGCGGTCAGCGTGCCGCCGGCCTCCGCGTCGGTCTCGATCAATATCGGGGATTCGGGGGTTCCGATGTCGCCGCCCGCCTCGAGCCGTATGCTCGCGCCGACGACCTGCTCCGATCGCCCGAGGCGGTCCCCCGCGACGAGCGAGCCCTGCGCAGCGATCGAGGCGTTGCCGCCCGCGTGCACCGGCCCGATGATCAGGTTTGCATTCGGGTCGGAATTCGAGAGCTCGATGTCCCCGGCCGCGTCCGCGTTGACCTGCCCGTGCGCGGAATCCGCGACGAGCGCGAGGTCCGCGCGGTCCAGTATGTTGATGTCCCCCTCGGCGCGCGCGGTGACCACGCCGCCCACGTCGGTCTCGAGGTAGTCGCCGTTTGTGCCGATCGTGCCGTTATCGGAGGTCAGGCTCGCCTTGCCGACGGCTTCGATGTTCGGGGCGGTCTCGGAATCCCCGCGCACGTCGTAGATCGTTCCGGGGGCGCACAGCGAGACGTCGCCGCCCGCTTCGATGGTCCCGAGGCCGAAGTCCCCGCTCGCCTCCGCGAGGTAGACGCTCCCGCCGGCCTTGGCGTCGAGCCTCGTCGCCTCCGCCGGATAGTCGACGCGCAGCCAGTCGTACGCGACCGCGATGTCGGCCACCCACTCGGTGACCGGGTGCCCGAGCGCGTCGAGCACGGGCCGCTCGACCTCGTGCATCACGGGTTCTCCGAACAGGTCGTACATGGGATCGCCGTTCAGGTCGAGCTCCTGCTCGAGCACGGTTTCGGTGACGGGGCGCTCAAAGAGGCGGAGCGCGTAGTCGCCGCCCGCGTCCTTGACCGGCTTCGTGATGTTCGCGACGAGCGTCGGCCGGTTGGCCTGCTGCTCGGTCGTCAGCGCGCGGCCGCCGGACCCGATGCCGAGCGCCGCGAAGAGCTTGATCCGCCGGGCCTGCACGTTCGGCGCATCGCTCTCGGCGCCGAAGATCGAGCCCTCGCTCGCGCGGATGTCCGCGTCGCCGCGCTCGGAGCGCACGTCCGCGGCGGTGAAGTCGCCGTGGTCCTGTACGATTGCGATGTCGCCCTCGTTCCAGATGTGCGCCGCGCCGGTCGACGTGCCGATCGAGAGGTTCAGCGCGCGCGCCGCGGGGTCGTCCATCGCGGGCACGGAGTGGCCCGCGTAGTCGGCGATGACCCATGCGGCCTCGATCAGCGCGAGTATCTCGTCCTGCGTGAGCAGCGCGCTCAGCGTGCCCGCGAGGTCCGCGACCTTGTCGTCCGCGATCGCGCCCTCGAGCCACTTCAGGGCGACCTCGTCCGCGACCCTGGGAACCGGGAGCCCGGTAATCGGGTCGGGTTGCGTCGCCGGGAGCACCGCGGAGAGCATCGTGCCGAGCGTCGCGTAGTCCTTCGCGAGCAGCATCTGGTTGAGCGCAGCGTCCGTGAAGGTCACGCCGTCGACGAGCAGCGCCTTCAGCGTGTTCGGCGCGATCGCGTTCAGCCCGATCTGGCTGGAAAGCGCGTCGGCGGTGATCATCGATTCCCACCGGCTGCGCGCCATCAGCGAGGCGATCCATGCGGCGATCTGCTCCGGGGTCTGGTTTGCGATCGCCGGGTTCAGCGCCTCGATGCCCGCGGCGCCGAGCCAGTCGCCCGAGAGCGCCTTCCCGCCCTCGGCGCGGCCGCTGCGGATGTCGGCCGACGGCCGCGCGCCGTCGAAGGCCCCGCCGGTCAGCGCGACGCCGTCGAGGTGGAGGTTCGCAACCTTTTCGATGCGCACGATGATGTTCTCGGGCACGTCCGCGATCAGGCGCGCGCCGCTGCGCCCGATGTCCCCGCCCGCCGACAGCGTCAGCGCCGACGCGCCGCGCAGCCGGATGTAGCTCCCGGCGTCCTTTGTGAAGATGTTCCCGTCCCTCGAGCGCAGCGCGACGGTCGAGGAATCCCCCTCGATGATGTCAAACAGTATGTCCCGCCCGGCGAGGAAGTCGAGCGTCGAGCCGTTCAAATCCGCCTCGTACGCCGTGATCGAGCCGTCCGCGTCGAAGTCCAAAAGCGATTTGTTGTCCGCGTCGATGCGGCCGACCGAGATGTCCGCGCCGGAATCGAAGAGGATGTCCGAGTCGTCGGCGAATACGGCCGCGCTGTCGATATCCCCTTTGGCCTCCATCTTGACCGTGGAGCCGGCCCTCGCGTCGACGGCCTGCGCCGAGATCGACATGTCCGCGTGTCCCTCGACCGTCGAACCGCCGTCCGCCGAAATGCTCGCGATTGAGATGCCCCCGTCCGCGGTCAGCGTCACTTCGGAATCGGCCGCCGCGTCAATGGCCAAGGTCACCGTGATCGATCCGCCGGCGCTTCCCGTGACCTTCGAGTCGTTCGCGGAAACGCTCGAGGCCATGATGTGCTGGACCGCCGTCAGCGAGACTTCGGAGCCCTCCGTCGCGCGAACCGTGGTCATCATGATCGTCCCTCCGGCGCCGCCGATCAGCTTGGAATCGGTCAGCGTGACGGACGTGGAAACGATATCCCCGTCCGCGGCAAGCGTCAGCTCGGACTTCTTGTCCGCGAGGATCGCGGCCGCGGAGATCGAGCCGCCGGCGTCGAGCTCCACCTTGGCGTTGATTGCGTCGATCCGGGCAAGCGAGATGCCGCCGTTCGACGCGGTCCAGTCCGCGTACGCCTTGCTGATCGGCGCGCCCCTGAGCACGAGCCCGGTCAGATGGCCGGGGACCGGAGCGGCAAGCTGGGCGATCTCCTCGAGCGCGCGGAAGTCGAGCGCGCCGTTGTTTGAGTCGCCGTCGTCCTCGCTGAGGACCGTGATGTCCGTAAAGCGGATGCTGCCGCCGTTCGCGCTGACCTTGAACAGCACGTCGCGCACGACCGTGCCCGGGGCGATGACGACGTCGCCTTCGTTTGATATGAGGTTGGCGTTCGTCTCAAGCTTCGTCTCACCGGCCAGGTTTTTGAAGATCAACTCTCCGCCGACGACGATGCCGAGCGGGGCCACGGCGGTTCCGATCGAGCCCGTCGAGCTGCTGATGAACGTCGCGTCTCCGAAGGCGTGTATGTTCGGCCCGACCTGGCCGTTGCGCCTCCCGTCCTCGAGGCTTCCGTGCGCGTCCGGCATCGTGACGACGACGTTGTCGCCCTCGAGCATGCCCAGCAGGTACTTGAGCCCATCGACCGATATGAGCTTCTGCGCCTGGGCGGTCGTTCCGCCGCCGGCGATGCTGCCGTCGGAGCCGATCTGCGTGTCGTCGGGGAGCAGGAAGTAGAGCACGTCGTCCTTCGTCCAGATCGTCAGGTGCGTATTCCCACCGTACTGTATCCGGGTCTTCCCGTCGACCGGAACCGCGGTCGCGAGATTCCAGACCGCGCCGTCCCAATACCAGTACCTGCCCTGTACGTCGGTCGCGACGAAATTGGTCAGCCGCTCGAGCGCGACGGACTGCACGTCCTTCTTCAGCTCGATCTGCGGCTGGATCGGCTCGTTCGCCCCGGTGTAGGCGTTCAGAAGCGCGCCGACATTTGCGATGGTCATGAAGTCGGACCGGTAGGTCGCGCCGTTGTACGCGGCGCTGAAATCGATGGTCCTGTCGCCGTCGCTGTCGACGAGCATCAGCACCTGCCCGTTCTTGGCGATGTAGAGCATGTCGTGGATGCGATAGCCCGTGCCGGACTCGTAGCTGTTCGCCGGGAGGTTGTCTTCCTTGATCGGGATGTTCTTGATCGGCCCGTCGAACTCCGCGTAGCTGTTCGCGTTCCCCGGCTCGTCCGTCTCAAAGACGCCAACGTGGTAGCGGGTGTCCTCGTCCTCCGGGTCCACGGGCGTGATCGCGAGCGACGCCGCGCGCTTCGTCGCGTAGAGAACGGTGATGTCCCATTCGCGCAGCATCGGGCCGCTCATGGACAGCCTGTAGTTGCCGCCGTTGTCGATGGCGATATAGCCCCCGTTGTCGTCCCACTCGTCGCGAATGGTCTGGGTGTAGAAGTAGTCGTTCTGGACGGAAATGGCAATCGGGCTCCCGCCGTAATACACATTTTGGAGCACGGTCCCGGAAAGCAGGCAGTGCGCGGTGCCGATATTCTGGTCCGGCAGCAGCTTCATTCTGCTGGTGTACAGGCCGGGGAAATACTCGTACGCTTCGCGATAGTACCACAACCCGGTGGATATTTCGTAATAGGCCCAAAGCCTGTCGATCCCCAGGAAATTACCGATTCCGACGTATTGCACCTCGAGTTTGGGGTTTTCAAAGTCGAGCACGAGGTTGCCGATCTGCTCCTTCGCTTCGTTAAACTCGGCGGGGGTGGCGTTTTTCCACTTGTTCGCGATTCCGTCATCCACCGTGACGGTCTTGTTCTTGTCGTCGTAGTAGGGGTAGAGGCTGTCCTTGTTATAGCCGTGCTGCTCGTTTACCTCGTCCGGCCCGCCGATGACGAACACCTCGAGCGTGTCGCCGGTCTTCCTCAGCAGGTACATCTCGTTCTCGTCCAGCAGGTTGGTCGAGGAGAGGCCGCGGTTGTTCACCCAATAGAGGATGGAGGTTCCGACGGTTATCCACGGGGTCACGCCGACCTCGATGAGCTCCGTCTCCCAGATCGATCCGCCGGTCTCCGGGTCCGTCACGAGCTTGCGCTGCGTGTAGGTGAAGACGAACTTCTTCCCGGCGCCGGTGCCTGTGTTGTTCATCAGCCAGTCCGCGTCGATGACGCTGAGCAGCGCCTCGAAGTTCGCGCCGCTCTCCAGCGTCAGTTCGCCGGTTCCGAGGTTCAGGCTCACGCCGGTGCCGAGGCCCACCTGGGCGATGCCGCTGTCCCCGGGCACGAACGCAAAGTCCTTCAGCGTCGTGCTGACCTCGGTCGCGCCGACCATCTCGGTGACGCGCGCGATCTGGCCGAGCGAGTCGACGTAGATCGTGGTGCCGTTGGGCAGCAGGTAGATGTATACGTCGTCGGCGATGCTGTACCCCTGCAGGTACCTTTCGAGCCCCGCCGTGCTGATCGTCGCGCTCGCGGTCAGGCCCTTCAGCTCGCCGGTGACGTATTCGAGCGTGCCCGGCAGCGGCATCTCGATGACCGTCGAGCCCTTCAGGCTGTAGAGCCGTATGCCGTTTGCGAGGACGAGGTCGTTGTCGCCCGTCGCCATGAGCCTCTCCACGCGAAGCGTCGGCGAGAAGGCGGACGCGTCGGCGGCGTCGGTCACTTCGTCCTTCGTGTTCTTCTCGATGAACAGCACCGGCGTGAGCCGCATGTAGCTCGATCCGGATGTCACGGCGCTGAACGCGCCCTCCTCGGTGCCCAGCAGGAACAGGAACGCGGTGAAGCGGTTGTCGGCGTCGGCGCCGATGTTCGCGGCGTTCTCAATTATGAGCGAGTGCGTCCAGACGGGCGAGACCTTCGCGCCCGCCGCGCTGGCAACCGGCACTTCGCCGTCTGAGGTCAGGTTGCCCCCGTCCCTCCCGGTCCAGCGGAAGATCGTCGTGCCGGTCCGGTTCGAGATCAGCCTCCTGACGTACACGCCGCCGTTCGACCGGCTCTCGATGATGATCGTCGGCGTCCGGTTCAGGCTGGACTCGCGCTTTATGCCGTTGCCGCCCGAGACAGAGGGGTATACGAAGTTGATGTTCTCGACCGTGATGCCCATGATGTCCAGCCGCATGCCGGTGCGGTTGATGATGATGACCTCGGGGATGAACTGCTGGTTGTAGACCTTGTAGCCGCTCCCGTCGTGCACGCCGAGGTACAGGAATCCGGGCAGCGGGTTCGACAGGGGGTTGATCGTGACGACGTCCCCCGATATGCCGACCAGACTCATGTTCTCCTTGGGCAGGCCCACCTGGCGGACGCCGGACGCGGAGATGTCGATGACGATGCCGGCCGCCGCGTCGCCGATGTGGAAGCCGACTCCGGAGTCGACGTACATCTCGCGCTGGTTGCTGAACGATCCCCAGTGGTTGGTATGCGAGGACGCGATGCCCGTGCGGCGCGTATGCGGGTACTGGTTGACGGTGCCGTTGAACCTGAGCGCGTCGATCGTCACCTTCGCGCCGTACACGTTCGTCCCGCCGTAGAGGTGGACGCTGGTTTTGGAGTAGCTGCCGCCCAACTGCGCGGTCGCCGTCGCGTCCCCGATGCCCTGCGCGAACGAGTAGGCGTCGTTCAGTATGTGCGCCGAGCGCCAGCCCGGGCGGGACTCAGCCTGTATCACGACGCTGTCGTAGCCCTTGACGGTCGCGTTGCGCGCGTTGACCTCGCTCGTGAGATAGGCGTACGTCCTGCTCTCCGAGTCGACGTTCACGCCCAGGCCGCGGCCGCGCGAGTAGGACTGCATCGTGAAGTTGAGCTTTCCGAGATAGCTGCGGATGTCGACGTTCTTCCCGACGGCCTCGGCCGTGCCGGAGCCCGCGCTGCCGCCGAGGTTCACCTGCGAGGTCAAGGTCAGCGTGCCCAGCGCCTTCGCGTCCGGCTCGTTGCCGACGCCCGAATTGTAGACGTGCGCGTAGGCGTACGCCCGGTTCATCGAGGCGTCTGTGTAGATCTTCACGTACCCGAACGTGTTCTTGAGCTTCGCGCCGCGCGCGACGTTGGCCTTGACGACGGTGCTCACGTCGATGTAGGCCCGCGCGTCGCCGATGGCGACGAAGCCGGTGCTGTCGCAGCGGGCGTATGTCGTGATTTCGTCCGCCGCGCCGCCGGTCGCCCTGACCGTGAGCGTGCCGAAGTCCGATTCGATGTCCGCGCCGCCCAGTATGTCCGCGGTCACGGTGCGCGCGAGGTAATTCCTCGCCTGCATGGTGCCCGAGCCGTAGAAGATGCTGCCGACGGACGCGTACGTGAGCGCGTACATGTATGCGCTCGATTCGGCCTGGATCAGCACATCTCGCGTCGAGAAGAGCTTCGCGGCGCCGATCTCGACCTTCGTGTCGGTGTAGACGGCGTTGTCTCCGTAGGTCGTCGCGACGTTGACGCCGACGCCCATCGAGGTGTCCATCGCCTCGGACCTCGCGCGCGCGTAGTCCTGCGCGCGGATGCGGATATCCCTGTCGGCCGCGACCCGGCAGCCGTCCTTGACGCCCGCGTAGGTGCTGTAATAGCTGACGGTCGGGAGCGCGGAGACTGCGATCTTCGCGATGGAGTAGCTGCCGCCCTTCTGGATGATCGCCTGGGCGAGGCCGATGTTGTAGGCGTAGAGGTCGACGTCCTCCTTCGCCTTTACGACCGCGCCGTCCGCGATAAAGACCTCCGCGACCTGCCTCCTCCCGGACTTCCCGACGTAGGCCTTCGATTCGGACGTCGTCGCGCCGACAAGGAGCAAGTCGGTGCCGCCCGCGGCCGCCAGCGACTTTGATGTCGACGAATTCTCGGCGTCGAGATCGACCGAGCCCGAGGTCGCCGTGACCTTTCCGCCGCTGATCTTCGCGACCGCCCTGTCGGCCGTGCAGCTCTCGGCGTAGAGGTTGCCGTACGCGAACGCGCCCAGCGCGCTTCCGTTCTCGGCCCGCGCGTCCGCGAGGTTGACCGTGTGCACGTAGAGCTTCACGGAGGCGGCCGTCAGGTCGATGTCCGCGATGTAGCCTATGTTCTCGCTCGCGCTGTTGGCGTAGGCGCTGTTCGTGTACGCGGCGAGCGCGCTGATGGAGCCGCGCGGCCCGCGGGAGATCGCCAGCGCGCCGTGGCCGCCCTCGGAGGCGTTCAGCTTCGAGAGGATTTCGATCTGGCCGGCGATGTTCGCGGAGCCGCTGCCGAACGCGTAGGCGTTCTGCGACGCGTTCAGGTTCGCCGTGACCTCGTTGACGGCCGCGCCGTAGCCCGAGACGCTGAGCGATGGCGAGGCGACATCGGCGATCGCGTCGGCGATCGCGTCGACCATGACGAGCACGTCGCCCGACACCTCGAGCTTGCCGCCGCTTCCGAAGCCCGCGTTGCCCGCGACGGAGGTGTTCGCCGTGGCCTTGTTGAGCTTGGCGTTTGCGAGGCTCAGGTTCAGGCCGCCGGCCGAGCCGGTCTTGGCCCGGCTGTATACCGTGTAGACGGATTTGACGCTGACGCTCCCGACGCTGCTGTCCCCCGGCCCGACCTTGAACGAGGCCGTGAACGTGCCGGCGGCGTCCGCCTCGACCTTTATGAGGCTGACGTTGACGAGCGTGACCGCGGCGGTCGGCTCGATGACCCGCGCCAGCGCGAAGGACTTCGCCTCCGTCAGCACGGTCACCGCGCCCGGGACGCTCGCGAACACCGCGCCGTCGACCTCCGAGGAGACCTTCGCGGTCACGGAGGCCTTCGCGGAGCTCGTGTTGCCACCGACGATGCCGACGCTCGCGCCGCCGTTGCTCCCGACGACCGCGGTCGCGGCGTAGTTTTCCGTGGAGCTTCCGATGTTGAAGTAGGAGCGGACGCTCACGCTGCTCGCCGAGACGGTCGCGCCCCTGACGATCGCCTTCTGCGTGCCGTTGACGACCGCCGTCACGACGTTGACCGCGAGGTTGACGCCGGTGATGCTCAGGTTCACGCCCTGAATTTCCGCGGTCGCCTTCGCGGTTGCGTTCGCGGTCGCGCTGAGCGCGCCGGTCGCGATCGTCCCCGCGCCGTCGATGCCGGCCGTCGAGGAGGCGTCCGTCTCTGCGTAGGCGATGTTGCCCTGGATCGTGGCCAGTTCGAGCTTCGCGCCCCCGTTCGGCTGCGCGGAGACGGCGTTCGCGTTGACCTTGTAGTTGCTGTCGATGGTGATCGACGAGGCGGAGATATTTCCGCCGGCGGTCGCGTTGAAGCCGCCCTTCGCGTAGGCGTAGAGCTCGTTGACGCCGATGCCGACCGCGCCTCCCGTGAAGTCGTCGCCGTTGACGACGGCCTTCGCGTAGGAATCGCCCTTGCTGTTCACCGTCAGCGCGCCCGTCAGAATCAGGTTCGCCGAGATGACCTTCGCGCTGCCCGTCGCGTCCGCGATGGCGACGGCGATGTTGGCCTTCGAGTTCACGCCCGCGAGCGACGCGCTCGCGTTGCCGCCGTTGGAGCCGAGCGTCGCCGAGGCGCCCTTTCCCTTGTCCTTGTTGAGCTCCGAGGTCACGCTCGCGCTTGTGCCGCGGATCGTGATGCTCTGGATGTACGCCTTCTGCGTGGCCGAAAGGAGCGCCGCCATCGCGTTCGCGGCGACGTTGGCCATGCCGCCGGAGACGATGGGCTTGTAGACGGTCGCGTCCGCGTAGGCCTCGCCGATCGCCGAGACGGTGACCTTGTTCGCCGCGATCGCGCCCGCGCCCGCGATGTACGCGTTCGCGGCGGTCGAGTTCCCGGCGACGGCGACGTTGACCTTGATGTTCGCGTAATACGAGAACTCGACGCCGCCCTCCGAGGGCGTGAGCTCCGCCTTCGCGCGGCTCGTGTAGCTGACCTTGACGTCGACGTCGCCGACGGTTCCCTCGGTTTCGACGCTTTCGTCGTTCGGAATCACGAGGTATGCGTCAAACCGCGCCTGCTGGTAGGCGAAGGCCGCGTTGAGCCCCGCCGCGAGCAGGTTGACGTTCGACTGATTCTTGACCTCGGCGAGCGCATTCGCGTGGCCGTCGGAGCGTATGTCGACCTTGCCGCCGGTAATCGCGATCGAGTTCGGGGCGATGCCGGCGATCGAGGCGGACCTTCCGTAGGCGATCGCGACGTTCACGGGCGCGGAGACGAGGGCGAGTATGCCGCAGCCGATGTTGAGCTTCGCGGATGCGGCGTTCGCGCTCGCTTCCTCGCTGCTTAAGTAGGACTTCGCCGCGACGCCGCCGGCGGTCACGTGGCTTCCGTAGAGCACCGCCTCCTGGCGACTCCTGAGCACCGCCGCCGCGAACGATGCGACGATCTTGATGCCGCTGAAGTCGATACCGTGGATCTCCGCCTCCGCGGTCGCCTTGCCGTAGGCGCAGAGGTCGAGCATTGTCGAAGCCGTCAGGAAGCCGTTGCCGACGATATTGGCGAGATTGCGCGCGTCGTTGTCCGCGATCGCGGCGTTCAGGCCGAAGGTCATCATGCCGACGTTGCCCGTCACGGCGTGCGCCGCGGCGGACGCGGTGTTGCGGTTGTCCGAACGGCCCGCGTACACGCCGATGATCGGCGCGGACACGGCCGCGCCGGTCGTGTCGATCAGCGCCTGGTTGCTCGAGCGCAGGTGGACGTAGCTGACCGAGAAGCCGATCGTGACGCTGCCGGCCGCGGCCGCCGCGAGCTTCGACTCCGCGGTGGAGTGCATGAACGCATCGATCAAAATGCTCGTCGCCGCGTCGACGTTCGCGCCCGCGATGCCCGCGACCGCGTCGGTCCTGTTGAACACCAGCAGCACGTTTCCGCTGATCCCGAGCGCACTGGCCGACAGCGTCAGGATCGACGTGCGCGCGGTCGAGGTCACGTCGTTCTTCACAATGACCTTCGGGGCCGTGACCTGGCCCTTGGAGCCGATCGCCGCGCCGTCCGCGTCCTCGCGGTCGCCGGGGGTCTCGCCGATGTAGGTGAGGACCGTCGGGGCGACGATCGCGATCCCTGCCGAGAGGTTCGCCGCCAGGCCGCCGCCGAGCGCGACGCCGAGTATGTACGCCTTCGCGTGCGAATCGACATCCGCATCGACGAGCAGCTCCGCCGCGCCGAGCCGTACGCCCTGCCCGACGAACGTGTCCGCGCGCGTGCGGTTGACCGCCAGCGAGACCGCGCCGTTGACGCCGACTCCGCCCGCCGCGAACGCGGCCGCGCCGGTCAGCGCGCTCATGTTGAGCACGGTCCTGACCGAGACCTTTCCGCCGACGGCGACGGACGCGTCGCCCGCGATCGAGGCCTTCGAATTGCCGCTGACCAGCACGATCGCGACGGAGGCGCCGACGCCCACGATGCCGCCGGAGACGGCGAGCGTCGCCGCGAGGCACAGCGGGTATTCGCTGACCGCCTTGACGGTCAGGTTGTCGGCCCGGGTCACGTCGCCCTCGATATAGGCGAACACGTTCGAATGGACGGCGATCGCGGCGACGGCGCCGGAGACGCCCGCTATCCCGGCCGAGCCGGTGACCGAGATCGCGCGGATCGTCCGGTCGGTCAGGTTGACCGAGGAATCGCCTGTAAACACGTTCTTGAGGTCGTCCGCGCGGCCGGCCTCCCCGTCCGGAACCGGCGTCGAGCCCGCCCTCGCCGATACCTCGATGTCGCCGCCGGCGCTGAGCGCGGCGCCGTCCTCGACATAGGCGAGCACGTTCGAGTAGAGCACGCCGACCGCGACGCCGATGCCGACGCCCGCGTAGAAGCCGCCGGCGACCGTGCCGGTGAACATGTCCGCGATCAGGTTGTCGCAGGCCGTGATCTTGATGTCGCGCTTCGAGTCGACCGTCGCGCCGGCTCCGACGTAGGCGCCGATGCTGTCCATCGGGTCGTAATCGGGCTTCGCCGCGCCGAGGTTTCCGGCCGCCGAGATGTCCTCGTTCTTCGTCTCGTCGATCTCCTGGTCCCCGCCTCGCTCTCCCGCGTCGCCCTTTTCGTCGCTATCCAGATCGCCGCTGCGATAGCCGCTCTCGCCGTCGAACTTGCCGTCCTTGCCGACCTTCGCGTCCGACAGCTTGACGCCGTCGCCCTCAAGCGCCCGGCCCGTGCCGGCCGCCGTATTCTGCCGGTAGCCGCCCGCGGATGCGTGCCCCGCGCCGAACGCGGTACTCATGAAGCTCTCGGAGTTGAAGCCCTTCGAAAGGGCGTCGGAGGTGTCCTTCGTCAGCTTCCCGCCGACGACCGTCACCATGATCGTCGCCGCGACGCCCGCTGCGCCCCCGCCGACCCCTGCCGTCGCCGCGTAGGCGCCGACGTTGCGGTCGGACTTCGCAGCGATCGCGATGTCCCCCGTCAGGCTCTTGATCCGGCTGCCCGCGCCGAAGCCGGCGGTCGTCGTGTTGCGAAGCACGCTGACGATTGCCGTCACGCCGACCGCGGCTTCCCCGCTGACCGCGACGGTTCCGACGACCATGAACGCATCGAGGCCGTCCTCCGCGCGGACGGTGATCGCGCCGGCGGTGATCCTCGCGTTGGCCTCGGTCAGCGCCTCGGTCGTCTGCTTCGAGATCAGAATGTCCACGGTGCCGGAGACGGCGGCCGTGCCCGAGCCCGCGACGCCCGCGGCGTCGGCGGTGATGAACTCCTTCGAATCGGCCGTGAGCGTGAACTTCCCGGCGGCCTCGAAATCCGCGCCCGCGCCGACGACGGCCTTCGTCTTTCCCTCGCAATAGGTCACGACGCCGACCGGCGTGACCGCGGCCGTGCCCGCGCCGGCAAACGCCGCCGCGATGTTGAATATGTCGTTGCGTCCGATGGCCCCGATCGAGATGTCGCCTCCGGCGCGGATCGCGCCGCCCAGTCCCGCGGTGACCCTGTTCTGGAACACGAGCGCGCTCGCGCCGACCGACACCGCGGCCGTGCCGCCGCCGCCGAAGCTCAGCGCGAGCAGCAGCACCGTGTCCTCGGAGGCCGCCGAGGCGGAGACGTCGCCGGTCGCCCTGACCGACCCGAGGCCGCCGATAAGCGCCTCGAGCACTTTGTCGTACACCATGACGACGATCGTCCCGCCGACGCCCGCCGTGCCCCCGACGGCCACGGCGCCGGCAAGGTTGTATAGCTCTGAGTCGTCCTCCGCTTCGACGGCGACCTCCGCGTCCGCGCCGGTCTCGTCGCCGGCCTCCCCGCCCTCGGTCTCCTCGTAGCCGGAGATGATCTTCACGCTGTTTCCGACGACCGCGCGCACGGTGTTCTTGTCGACGAGCGTGTTGACGACGCCCGAGACGCCCGCGGTGCCCGCTCCCCCGCCGCTCATCGACGCGAGCAATATGCGGTTCTCCGCGCTCGCGCGGACGATGACGCCCCTGCGCCGATCGGTGCGGTTCGGAAGCTGGACGCCCGCGCTCAGCCCGTGCTCGGACGAGGCCGCCGCGTGCGCGATCAGCTGCGCCGAGTCGCCGACGAGCGCCTCGACGGTGTTGTTGAGCACCGCCGTGCTCGCGGTGATGCCGACGCCCGCGGTGCTGCCGATGGCGATGCCGCCGGCGACGTCGTAGAGGCCGGTGATCAGCTCCGCGTAGATGACGACCGAATCGCCCGCATAGGCCTTCGCGAAACCGCCGAGGCCCGCGCGCACGGACGACTGGCTCACGATGACCGGGATCGCGCCAGCGATGCCGACGTTTCCGCTGGTCATGCCGCCGGCGACGGTCACGATGATCGTCTGGTCGCCCGCGGTCGCCAGGATGACGACGTTTCTGCCCGCCTCGACCGCGTCCGCGATCAGCTCTGCATGCTCGCCGACGAGCGCGAGCACCTTGTGCTCAAACACGTTTACATTGACCGTCGCGCCGACCGCGGCCTTGCCGGTTCCGCCGGTCACGGCCGCGAGCACGACGACCTGCTTGACCTCGCCGTCCGCGAGGATCGACACGCTGCCGGCGGTCGCGCGGAGCTTCGCGCGGCTCCCGACCTCGGCGCGGGTCTCGGACTGCGAGACCAATACGCCGATCGTCCCGGCGACGGTCAGCGGGTCGCCCGCGGAGCCGGAGAGCGAGGCCAGGACGTTCAGCAGCTTCTCATCGCTCACGGCCTTGACGAGCACGTCGCCGCCCGCGGTGATCTCGGCATAGTCGCCGACGGTCGCCTGCGTGTTGTTCTCCGCGACGATGACGGCCACGGTGCCGCCCAGCGCCGCGCCGTTCGTCGAGAACGCCAGCGAAGTCGAGATAAGCGTCAGGTCGGACAGGTTCTCGGCCTGCGCCGCGAAGATGCCGGACGCGGCGACATGGACGCGCTTTCCGACATCCGCGCGCACGTCGCTGCCGGTGACGATGACATTGATGCCGCCGCCGAGCGCCGCGCCGCCGGACTCGCCCGTCGCGCCCGCGGCGATGGTCACGGCCAGCAGATCGCGGTCCGCCTTCGCGCCGACGAGCACGTCCTTCGCGCCCGAGATCGCCGAATCGTCCCCGATGCTCGCGAAGATCTCGTCGCGGTCGGACACCGAAGCGATGTTTACCCCCGCGCCGACCTTGCCCTTCGTCGCCCCGATCGCGCCGCCGATGATCCGCGCGTTCGTCTTCGAGGCCGCGCTGACCTCCGCGTCGCCGCCGTCGAGCGCAATCAGCGCGTGGTCGCCGATCGAGGCCTCGGTACGGCTCTGGGTAAACAGCATCGCGACCGAGCCCGCAATCGCGACCTTCGCGTCCTGCCCGGCGGCGATCGCGCCGGCGATCGCCTCTGCGTAGTAGCTGACGGACGCGAGGTAGTTCAGCGTGTCGATGACCTTCAGGAGGTCGTCCGCGCCGATCGCGACGTCGACGCCGATGATGCCGCCGGTCTTTTCCTTCGTGTTGATGTTGATGAGGCCCTTCCTGGACGCCTCCTCCACGTTGACCGTGAACAGCGCGTCCCAGCCGAAGGGGAACTTGTAGTCGCTCGCGTCGACGGGCTGCTTTTGCGCGGTGACCTTCAGGCTTTTGGCCGTGACCCTCGCGCGGCTTCCGACGCTCGCGATCAGGCTGTTTTCGGCGTAGATCAGCGCGAACGACGCGCCGATGCCCGCCTGCGCGCCGCCGATCGTGACCGCCCCGGCGCGGACCGCGAGCTTCGACTTGTCGACGGCGCCGACCGAGACGTCGCCGCCCCGGATGATGGCGTCCGCCGCGATCGTCGCGTTTGCGCGCGCCTTCGCGACCAGTATCGCGACCGCGCCTGCGAAGCCGACCTTGCCGCCGCTGCCGGCGACGCTGCCGGCGATGCCCTGCGCGCCCAGGAGTCCCAGGTACTTGCCGTCCATGTTCTGCGTGAGCGTCGAGGTAATGCGCACGCGGCCGTCGTCCTTGGGCGTCGCTTCGTTGCCCTTCGCGGTCAGGTCTCCGGACACGAGCGCGTTCGCCTCGTTGTCGTTGACGGACACCGCGACGCCGATCGAGATGTTGTTGCTGTTCGACTCCATCGGCGTGACCGCCGCGCCGGTTCCGACGGTGCGGTAGTTCGCGCGGTTCTCGGCCGTGACCTCGAGCTCCTCGCAGGAGATCGTCCCGGCGACCTCCGCGGTCGCGATGTGCTCGGTCACGTTGACGGCCGCCGCTGCCGCGATGTTGATCTTCTGGCCGTTCTGCCCGTCCTGGTTCGTCTGCTGCCCGGTCGCGCCGTTCGCGTTCTCCCCGGCCTTGCCGATCGCGCCCCCCGCGGAGCCGGAGCCCGCCGGGTTGGTCGGCAGATTGATGTTGAGCCGCTGCATCAGGGTCGGCAACAGCGGCAGGCCCGATATCGCGCTTCCGCCGGTCTGCATCGCGGGGCCGGCGAACTTGTTGAGCTTCGCGACGATCGAGGCGTTGAGACCGCCGGTCGGGAGCGTCTCGTTGAGGCTGAGCATCCGAAACAGGCTGCGCATCTTCGCCAGATATCGGTCGAGGCTCGCGCCGACGACGGTCGCGAGCGCGATCGCCTCGTCCTCGTTGAGCGTCTTCGCCTCGACCTTCGCGATTCCCTTGACGACGGCGCTTCCCAGGAACGACGCCTTGACGTCGGAGTTCTCGAGGTTTATGGCAATCGCCGCGCCGACGGCGGCCTGCCCGCCGATCGCAAAGCCCGACGACGCCGCGCTCGTCTGGCCGCGCTGGTACGCGCGCAGCCACAGGTTGACCCTCTCGAGCGCGCCCGGCGAGAGCTCGGTCTTCGTTTCAATGATATTGCCGCCGTCGAGCGCGAGCTTCGCGCCGGAGCCGACGAACGCGTGCACGATGTTGTCGATCATCGACAGCGCGACCGACGCGTCGACGGAGATGTCCTTGTGCGAGGTGTTGTTCTGCGGGAGCGTCGAGACGCCGCCGATCTGGGGCGTCGTGACCGCGACGTTGTCCCTGCGCGCGATCGGGTCGCTGCCGGCGACGGACACGGCGTCGATGTCGCTGCGAAGCTCCGAAAGCACCGTCAGCGCGTCGGCCTCGACGAATCGCCTCTCGCCCAAAATCGCCTCGCAGCGCATGTCGACCGTCGAGATCGCCGCGGACGCGCCGACGCCGACGGACTTGCCGCCGGAGTCGCCCTTGCCGTCCTTGTTCTTCTGCGCCATGCCGTTCTTGTCGGCGGAGGCGCTCGCCGTCGTGTAGATCTTCTGCGCGGCCTCGGCGGAGATCGTCACGACGCCGTCGACCACGATGTCCGCGTCCGCCGGGAGCACGGCCTTTCCGGCGATCGTCGCCGCGGTCTCGCCGTTGATGATGGCGATCGCGGCGGAGCCGGCGATGCCGACGTTCGACGCGCCGACGCCCGAGATCGCGGACGTCGAGAACAGGTTTCCGACGCCGTCGAGCTCGCCGGGGTTGCCGAACTTGACGTTCAGCGCGGCGACGACCATATCGCGTATGCGCTGTATCGCGACGCGCCCGGTCAGCCCGTACTGCGCGGCGAGCTCCTCGAACTTCGCCTTCCCGCCGCCGGTGAACAGGCTCAGCAGGAAGTCCGGGTCGGTCAGCTTTGCGACGAACGCGTCGACGACGCTCTCGGCGAGCGCGCCGCCCACCGCGCCCGCGGTGTCGAGCTTCTCGTCCTTGAACTGCGCGACGAGCATGTCGAGCACGAGCTTCGAGACGGCCGCCTTGTCGTCCGCGCCGAGCTTTGCGTACTCCGCCGCGAACGCCGGGTCGGTTGCGAGCAGCTCCTCGAGGCTCGACTTGCCCTTTGCGGACAACAGGGCGTTGAGCAGCAGGTTCCTGCCCTGCACGTCGGCGAAGAACTTCATGAGGCTCGCGAAGATCTCCTCGACGGTCTTCTTTTGCTGAGCCTCGAGTATGTCGGCCTTGACCGTCAAGGACTTCGCGCGGACGGACGCCGCGCCCATATAGGCGGTGTTTTTGTAGCGGACGTAGTTGATCGCGACGCCGACGCCGACGCCGGTCGTCGAGTTCGTCGCGCTCGCGCTCGCGCAGATGACCGCGTCGGTGTCGACAAGCGAGGTCACCTTGACGTCGCCGGTCGCTGTGACCGCCACGCCGTCGCCGATTTCGGCGCTCGAGGTGTTCTTCTGGATGTTCAGCGCAAGCGCCGCCGCGACCTGTATGCTCCCCTCGTTCGTCTGCGCCTTCGGGCGGCCGTTCGCCGCGGCGGTGACGGTGTCGGTGTTCACGTTCTTCGTGTTGATCTTCTCCGACATGTCCTTGGCCGTCTGCGTGTTCTTGTCGGCCAGCTTGTCGGCCTCGCCCTCGTTGAACAGCGCGCGCATGTCGTCGCCGTTCTCGTCGAGCGGGAGGTCGCCGTCCTTGCCGTTCTTGATCGCGTTGTCGTAGTCGTCCTGCGTGCCGGCGGGCGGGTTTGCAGGCATCTGGCCCGGAGGCGCGTTCGGGCTGGGCGCGGGCGCCGCGCCCTTCGCGCTCGCGAGCACCTTCTGCGTAAAGCGGCTGATCGACGACGCATCGACGGCCACGCTCGCGGCCGCCGCGCCGCGCATGAGCGACGCCTCGGCGGAGTCGTTGAGTATCGCGACGCCGAACGCGCCGCCGAAGCCCACGCCGGTCCCGACCGCGGCCGCGTCCACCTGCATCTTGCGGGTGACGCTCGAATTGGCGGCGACCTTGAGGTCCCCCGCGAGGTTCAGGCCCTGCGTGGATGTTCCGAGATACGCCTTGGCGTACACGCCGCCGACAGAGAGCGCCAGCACCGGCACGATCGCCTTGCCGCCGGCCGCTCCCGCGCCCGCCTCGACGTGCTCGGTGCCCGTATACTTCGCGCTGACGAGCGCGGACTGCAGCGCGGCGGCTCCGAAGTTCACGCCGTCCTCGATCTCGGCCGTCACGTCGATGCCGACGAGCGCGACCGCGATGCCCGCGCCGATGCCCTTCGAATCCGACGTCGAGCTGTTCGCGGGCGCGAGCGGTATCGTGATGCCGCCGACCGAGAAGCTGTTGCGCGCGCGCTTGCCGGACGCGTCGCCGACGGTTACGTAGCTGCCGCGGCCGGAGGAGCTCGACTGCACGGAGCCGCCGCCGATCGCGTAGGTCGCGCCCTTGCCGATCAGCGAGCTGTTGACGGTCTTGACCAGGTGCACGGCGATCGCGCCGGCGAGCCCGAACTCCGCCGTCTCCGGCACGTGGCCGGCCTTGACGACGTCCGAGGCGGCGGTGAAGCCCATGTCCGCGTCGACCTTGAGCCCGTTCGCCGCGATCGAACCCTTCAATATCTCCGCGGCGTTGTCGTGGTTGAACACGTGCACGCCGATCGCGACGCCGAACGCCTTCTTCGGGGCGTCCTCGGGGGTTCCGCCGCCGGGCAGCAGCGGCGGCGTCTTGTAGAGCGAGCCGTCCGCGCGCATGTTCGAGGCCGTCTCGCCGCGCGCGAGCACCTTGAGCGCGCCGCCCGCGACGACCGCGCCGCTGGTGTTGATCCTGGCCGCGTTGTTGTTCTCGATGTACCCGAGCGCGAGCGCGCCCATGAACTGCTTCGAGGACTGCTCCGGCTCCGCGGGCTTGACCGCGTTCTTGAGCGTGTCCTGCATGCTCGCGCCGGTCACGATGTTCTTCAGCGTCCCCGTGATGTTGAGCTTGACGCCCAGCAGCTTCTGGACGAAGCCCATCGCCTTCGTCGCGGAGACCTTGCCCTCGGCGTCCTTGTCGGAGGGGATGCACACGGAGATCGTGTCCGCATAGACGCGCGAGGTCGAGTCGAGCCGCAGCTCGCCCCCCAGCGCCTTCACGCTCGCGCTGTCGAGGATTTCGACCGAGGTGTCATTGTCGACGAAGCCCGCCGCGATGAATACGCCGGACTGCGCCTTGACGTTCAGTATGTTCGGCGGCTTGCCCGCCGAGACCGCGGAGGAGCGGACGTAGCTGTTCGCGACGAGGTGGGCGCTTGTGTCCGCCTCGATCCGCGCGCTGTCCCGGACGGTGACGCGGGTGTCGATCGCCGCGACCGCGAGCGCGATCGCGAACTTCAGGCTCCCGCCGGGGGCCTCCGCGTACACGCGCGTATCGGACAGCGCGTCGAGCACGGCGCCCGCGCCGGCGTCGATCTTCGCGCTGCCGGACACGGTCACGGTCGAGCTTCCCACGGCGATGCCGACGGCGAGCGGCACGACGACCTTCAGCATGCCGTTCGTCGCCTCGATGTCGATCTTGAGCTCGCTCGCCGCGCGGATCGAACCCCCGGCGACGAGCTGCCCCCGAACGTCGACGACGGCGTTGCCGATCTTCAAAATAAACGGATCGAAATCGATCGGCACTATGTCCGGGATCGGCATAAAGCCCTTGTCGAGCTTCAGGCTCGCGAGCACGTCGATCGCCTCGGCGGCGACGATCCTGCCAAGCGCCGAAATCTCGATCTTCCGCTCGCTCTTCGCCTCGTAGAGGCCCACTCCGACGGACAGATCGTCCTCCGAGGTGTCGTCGTCGACGATTTGGAGCTCTCCCCCGACGACCACGTCGTCGGTGCCGACCGCGTGCACGAGCACGTTTTTGCCGGTCACGCCGCCGGTGATCTCGATGTGGCCGCCCAGGATCACGACGTTCAGGCCGGGCGCGGCGAGCTTCATGATCTCGATGCGGCCCGCCTCGTCCGCGGCCTCGGCGATGATGTTCGTGAGCAGCACGCCGCCCGCGGGAATCGTCAGCGCGGATTCAAAGTCGACCGTGCGGTAGGCGTCGCCCTCCTCGCCCTTCGAGCCGTAGCCGACGATCTCATAGTTCGTAAACGGGAGCGCCTCGGCGGTCAGGGCCTCGCCCTCGAGCTTGATCGTGCGCTTGTTCTCGAGCTCGTCCGTGAACGCGTCGACGCCGACGGCCGCGATGTCGAACTGCCGCTCGAAGCCCAGCGAGAGCAGGTCGCCCGCGATGTCGCCCAGGAGCGTGATCTCGGCGAGCGCCTCGATGGAGATCTCGACGGAACTCGTGAGCATCCGGGCGGTGATCCGCTCGGCGACGTCCCTGTGCTTGTTGAGCTTGCCGGTCAGGTGCAGCCGGTCGAAGCCCGCGTCGCCGATGACGTCGGTCGAGATGCCGCCCAGGGTCGAAAACGCCGCGGTCATGTCGACGGTCAGCACATCGTCGCCCGCGCCGCCAACGAGGGTAAGCGTCGTCTCGGGGCAGTCGAGGTCGAGCGCAGAGATGTGGTCGACGAGGAACTTTATTACCTCCTGCGCGAGGCTCAGCGAGCGCCCGCCGGAGATCGAAATCCTGTCGCTCCCCGCGCCGCCCGCGATCGACACGTCCGCGGCGCCGAGGTCTATGCCGAAGCCGTAGCTGATCGTACCCAACTCGATGTTCGGCGTGCCGAGCTTGAGATCGGTCGAGTCGATGAGCTTGAACTCGGCCAGGTCGTTTCCGAGGCCTAAGTCGATGTCGATTGCGATGGGCTCAAGATCGAGCGAGGGATCGAGCACCAGGTCGTCTATGTTGTTGATGATCGTGGTGATGGCATTCTGAATCTCGGTCGGGAGCGCGGCGAATTCCGCGGAGGTCAGGCTCGTGAGCGACTGGAACGCCTGCTGATAGCCCTCCTGCAGGTCTATCTGGGCCTTGACGGTCGGCTTCTTCGTGACCTTGACGCTGACCTTGTCGTCGCCCGCGCCCGTGCGCACGACGATCTCCTTTTCGACGTTGCTGAGCTCAAGGTCCACGACGTCGTCCTGCGTCGTGCCGTAGAAGCTAAAGCTCTCGGCGCCGTTGACGTTGATGAGGCCGCGCGTGGAAAAATAGAGCCCGGCGAGCACGACGTTCAGCCCCTCGAACTCGACCTTCACGTCGCCCTCGAGCTGCGCGCCGCCCGCGCCGTTTTCGTGGATGTTGCCGCCCTCGTCGATCGCGTCCTCGGCGACGATGTTGAGCCGCATGGTGCTCGCGCTGTCCGCCCCGCTGAGGCCGAGGATCTCGTCGATCAGGTTCTTGAGCACTGTGTCGGCGTCGCTGCCCGCGATGCTCAGGCCGTTTTGGTAGACGCCGTTTCCGACGACGATCGTCGCCGTCTTCTCGCTCGGGGTTCCGGGCTCCTGGTAGAGGCTCTTTATGTAGGTCAGCGCGTCCTTCAGCGCGTTTGTGATCGCGTTGTTCGTCGCGTCGTTCGCGTAGGAGATGTCCGCGCCGATCTCCTTTATGTACGCCTTGCCGGCGGGGATCGCGTAGGCCTCGACGACGTCGCCCGACCCGATCGGCTCGTCCAGCGCGCCCATCAGCATCGGCTCCTCCGCGCCGAGCGCGCTCATCATCATCGGGCCGTTCGAGAGGCCGGCCGACATCGGCTCGGCGGAGATTCCGCCGCCGTCCGCCCCGTCGCCGCCGTCCGGAGCGAGCCCGGACGGGAGAAGGTCCTCGGTCAGGCCGCCGCTCTGCTCTTCTTCCGGAATCTCATCCCCGGGTTCGCCTTCGGGTTCTCCCTCGGGCTGCTGTTCGGTCTGCTCGCCCTCGGGCTGTTCTTCGGGCAGTTCGCCCTCGGGATCGGGCTCGCCTTCGGATTCCAAGACTTCGGTCGGTTCTCCGGTGCTCCCGGAATTGCCGCTTCCCGGCGCGGGGCCGGACGGAAGAAGCTCCTCCTCCGGAAGCGCATCGTCTTCTTCCTTTTCGGGGGTCTCCTCGGGGACTTCCTCCTCGGGGGTCTCCTCCTCGGGGACTTCCTCCTCGGGGACTTCCTCCTCGGGAATCTCCTCCTCGGGGACTTCCTCCTCGGGGGTCTCCTCCTCGGGGACTTCCTCCTCGGGGACTTCCTCCTCGGGGACTTCCTCCTCGGGGGTCTCCTCCTCGATGAGAGGTGCCTCCCCTTCGGGCTGCGATCCGGAGCCGCCGGAAGACAAGCCGCCGGAAGGTTCCGGAGGAGGAGAGTCCGTTTGCACTGTCTCGGCGGACGCCTTGGAGGAAATCGCAATCGTCCCTCCGGACGCGCCGAGCAGCATGCCCACCATCAGCGCGAACATCAGCGCGAGGCAGACCAGGCTTACGCCGTTCTTGGTCAGCCGCCGCATGCACCGCTTCTCTTGCTTCAACAGCCTCTTCATGGTGCGGACCCTCCCCCAACGGTCGCGGGGTTACTCGAGAGTGCCCGGGATCACTCGATGATCTGCTCGGCCTCGATCCCCTGATTTGCGGCGAGTTTCTGGTTTTCGTAGTACTGCGCGAGCTGCCAGAGTATGTTCGTGGCGGCGTCCTTCAAAGACTTCTCGTCGCCGCTCGTGAGCGTCGCCTCCATGTCGTCGAGCGCGCTCTCGTAGTCGAGCAGCTGCACGTGGCAGACGCCGCGGTTGTAGTAGCAGAACTGCACGAGGTAGCCCTGTTCGATCGACCGGGTGAAGTCCTCGATCGCCTCCTGCTGGCGCTCGAGCGCGAGCAGGCTGACGCCGCGGTAGTAGGCGTTGCCGATCAATTCCGGGTTCGCCTCGATCGACTTCGTCAGGTAGCCGACGGCCTCTTCGTACCGCTCCAGGGACATCGCCGCGACGCCCATGCGCTGGTAGAGCGTGTCGAGCGCGGTCGACGCGCTGTTGAGCGCGAGCAGCCGCTCGCCGGCCTCGAGCGCGGCCTCGAAGTTCTCCTCGGCGTAGTGGTTCGTCACGAGCTGCTCGAGGCACATCGCCTCGTCGTAGCCGTAGAGGATCGCGCTCTCAAAGTCCGCGGCCGCCTCCTCATACCGGGTCAGCTGCGTCTTGCACGCGGCGCGCAGGAAGTACGCGGTTGCCTTCAGCGAATCCTTGGCGGGCGCCGCGGCCCCCGGCGCTTCGCTCGCCTCCGCGTCCGCGGGCTCGGTCGCGGCCGGGAGTTCTTCCCCGACTTCGGTCGATTGGACCGGAGTCTGTTCTGTCGAATCCCCGAGAAACGCGTCGAAGCCGGCGAGCGCCTCCTCGTAGCTGCCCGCGAGGAACAGGCAGCGCAACGCGTTCAGCCGGTAGCTCGGGTCCTCGGGGCGCAGCGCGTAGATCGCCTCGTAGCACTCGGAGGCGTCCACAAAGCGCCCGAGCTGCTCGTAGACCTGCGCGAGCGTCGCGCGCAGCGACACATCCTCCGGCACGAGCTCGAGGTAGCTCTCCATGTCGCGCGCCGCGGGCAAAAACTCCTCGCGGTCGAGCTCGATCTGCGCCCGCAGCAGCAGCGCCTGCGAGGACGCGGGGTCAAGCGAAAGCGCGCTTTCCAAGGCCGGAAGCGCGCTGTCATAGTCCTGCATCAGCATGTAAAGCGAGGCCTTCTTGAGCGACAGGTCGGTAAGCGCCGCGGTGTCGCCCTCCTCGGCCAGCTCCGCGCACTTTTCGAGGTGCTCGAGCGCCTGCTCGTATTCGCCCTTTCCGATGGCGATGCTCGCCAGCTGATAGTAGTCGTCGTAGGTCTTGGGCTCCGATATCTCGCCCTGGAGGATCGAGTAGATTCTGGAGAGCGGGTCGTCCTCGGCGATGACGCTTACGAAGCGGGAAATCTCGTCAAACCGCGTGGCGACCACCGAGCACAGCAGCGTGATGACCAGCGCGAGCGAGATGATCCTCAAAATAGGCTTCTTTTTTCCGTTTCTCTCCGCGGACATGAAATTCCGCCTCCTTGCATGCGTCATTTTTCGCCGATTTCCCGCCGGAGAGCACCCGCCGCGTTTTCCGATGGGTACTTTCAGGCAGTCTACAGACATTACATGGAAATCATATCATAAAATGCTTGTAAAGTCATCCCCCCGGCGCGCGTTTTTGGAAAAAAAGTTCGCGCAAAACACGGCCAAAACAGAGGGCGGGGCGCCTGTGTGCGCCCCGCGAAAGGATCGTCAGCGGCCCGTCCCCCGCAGCTCCTTCCACCGCCTGTTGACGGAGACCCAGAGCGCGACCGAGATCGCGAACATCAGCCCCGACAGGATCACGGCCTCGACCGCGACCTCCGGATTCGGGGCGAGCACGCGGAGGATTCTGTGCCATGCCGGCATCTCGGCGCCCGGCCCCCACGCGGCCACGCACACGAGCAGCGGGAGCGCCGCCAGCATGGACGACGCAAACAGCAGCGCGTTGCACAGCCGGAAGTGCCGCCTCCTGCGCGCGTCGTCGCGTTTGCCCTTCATCGCGCTCCCCCTCTTCCCCTCGATTGTCGCCCCCGCGTTCTATATGCCTGTCCCGGCCGGGATATGCCTTTTTTCGGGGATTTGTCAGCCGAGCAGCGCCTCGACGTTGGCGTGGAAGATGCGCTCCTTCTCCGAGGCCGTCAGCGGCAGCGCCTCGAGCCGGTCGACCTCCTCCTTCGGCGTCCACATCGGATAGTCGGTTCCGAAGAACGCGCGGTCGACGCCGAACGCGCGGATCAGCTCCGCCGCGTAGTCCGGCTTCAGCCGGTAGAGCGAGCTCGAAGTATCGACGTATATCCTGCGCCCGGCGAGGAGCTTGCGCGCCTCCTCGTAGACGCTCCAGCCGGCAAGGTGCGCGCAGATCGCCGTCAGCTCCGGCAGCTCGTCGAGCAGGTGTGCAACCCGGTTCGGGTTCGAGTAGTCGTAGCGGTAGTCGCCGGTGTGCAGAAGCACCGGCAGCTTCCCCGCGAGCAGCGAGAACATCCGAAGCGCCCGCGGCTCGTCGACCGCGAACTCCTGAAAGTCCGGGTGCAGCTTGACGCCCCGGAAGCCCGCGGCGACGATCCCTTTGACGGCGTTCTCCATGTCCGGCGTGTCCGGGTGCAGCGCGGCGAAGGGGATGATGCGGTCGGGATACCGGTCGCGGACCGACAGTATGAACTCGTTGATGTGATCGACCTGCGCGGGCGTCGTGGCGACCGAGTGCGCGACGACGCGCGAGACGCCGGCGAGGCCCTCCTCCTCGAGAAGCCCGGTCAGGCTTCCGTCGTGGTGCGTTGGAATATCGTAAAACCTGCCGATGCCCTCGGAGGCCTTCGCGGCGATTCTGTCCGGGAAGATGTGCGCGTGCGCGTCGATTCTGACCATTGCCAAACCATACCTTTTCTTTTGGAATGCCCTTATTTTAGCACGGGCCCCGGAAGCTGTCTGCTCACATTGTGTTAGGTTCCGGGCAATTGATGAGCTTCCAGACGCCGGGCGCGAAGCCGAGCCTCTGAAGCGCGAGCAGCGCGCGGGAGAGTATCTCGACGCCGACCGAGGCGAGCGTCCTCCCCGCAGGGATCGGCCAGCCGGCCTCGTCGAACGCGAACGCCTCCGGCGAGTGCGCGTTCGTGCCCGGAACCTGCCTGACGAAGAACCGCTCCTCCGGATGGTAGAGCAGCGCGCCGATCAGGTCGCCCGCAACGACGTAGTTGACCGCGCCTGCCCGCATCCGCGCCCTCTGCTCTCGCGAAATCCCGTCGCGCGCGAAGCCCTGCGCGTTGAACACAGCCGCGCGCGCGAGCGGGTTTTCGGCGCCCCCCTGCGCGTGCAGCGCGACGTTTCCGCCCTTCGAGTGCCCGGTCAGGATGAGCGACCCCTCCGGAAACCGGTCGGCGAACGCGATCGCGTCCGCGTACTGCACAGAGCCCGCGAGCGGCCCGCAGATGTTGTCCCGCCAATCGATGTTGCTCGGGACGCAGCGGTTTCGCATCTCCGAGCCGCGCACGGCGACGATCGCCTCGCGCCCGGGTGCCAGAAACGCGTAGGCGACGAAGCCCGTCATCCGGTTGTTGTCTATGTAGCCGACGATCCCTATGCGCGACTGCCCGAGCGCATCGAGCAGCGGCCCGACGCGCTCGAGGTACGCGCCGCAGTTCAGCGCGCCCAGGTCGTTCACCCGCCTGAGCTCGCGCGCGACCTCCGAAAGCGGCACCGCCTCGCCCGCGGCGAGCCGCCTTTGGTACCGCTCCGGCAGGTCCAGATACGCGAACGACGCGAGCTCCAGAAGCGTCCTCGGGTTCATATCGATCCCTCCCCGGGCATACTATGCACGGCGGGCGGCGGGGTCACCAGAGGTTCGCGAGCGTGACCTCCTCGGTCTCGCGGATGTGCGTCAAAATCTCGCCGAGCTGCGAGAGCGCCCGGCAGGTTTCGGTCAGATCTCCGAACTCCAGGTAGACCTGCGCGTCGACGACCTGCTTGATCGCGTCGTGCAGGTCCTCGTGCGAGGTAAGCATCTCGAGAAACGGCCGCGCGTCCTCCATGCGGTTGGCGATCTTGACCAGCCGCTCCATCGCCAGGTCGCCGTCGCCCGCGCGCGCAAAGCCGTCGGCCTCGACGCGCAGGTCGTCCATCTCGCGGACGGCGCGCTGCACCGACACGCGCGAGAGCACGCATAGCGAGAGCGACAGCGCGAGCACAACGATCAGCGCGATTGCGGTCGCGCGCATTACCAGACCACCTTCCCGGGGTCGATGGCCTCGATCTCGATCATGCCGCCGCCCTTCAGCTGCATCGAGAGCTTCCCGTGCGTGTCGATGCTCGCGAGGTACACCCCGGAGACGGCGAGGCCGCGGCCGGTCATGAGGCCGTCCAGCCAGTCCTCGCTCTTGCCGGTCTGCCGGAGGTTGTTCCGCTGCACGCGGCCGTCCATGATGAGCGTCAGCGGAAGCCCCTCGTAGCCGGGGTCGATGCCGAGCTCGCCGGTCGTCGGCGGGCGCTTCCGGGCGTCCGGGAAGGCCGTCAGCCTCCCGTTCGCCTCGATGACGGCGGTGCCGACCTCGGTCGGGTCCATGATGCCGACCTCGCGGAGCCCCTCGAGCAGGTCGGCGATGCTCAGGCACAGGCGCTTCAATTCCTGCTGGTCGATCACGCCCTTCGAGATCACGACCGAGGGCTTTCCGGAGATGAACGCGCGCACCTTGTCAAACTTCAGGCACAGAAGCGTGATCAGGCTGTGCACCGCAAACAGCGCCGCGACCGGGAGGATGCCGTAGAGCAGCGGGGTCGAGATCGACTCCATCGGCGTCGCGATCAGGTCCGCGAGCAATATCGCGATCGCGAACTCGTAGGGCTGGAACTGCCCGAGCTGGCGCTTCCCGAGCCCCCGCATCGTGATGATCATCACGACGTACAGAATCAACGCGCGCAAAAACAGCGTGAACATTCCATCACCCCTTGCCTACCTTTCCCAGCGGCGGGGCGGGACATGCGCAGACCGAGAATTTACTTGCTTTTCTCGGGAAAAGGTATTATCATGGGAGGAGAATCAGGGGTTCTCTATCTTCCGTCCGAGCATGATCGACCGAGAAAGGGGAGAATGCAATGGCTTCTTTTTTCAGCGATATTGGAAAACAGTTCCAGAGCGCCGCGAAGTCCGTGCAGAAGATGACCAAGGACAGCCTCGAGGCATCCAGGCTGAACGGGGAGATACGCGCGCTTCGCGACGAACAGAAAAAGCTGCTCGTCACGCTTGGCGAGGCATACTATGAATCCCGCGGGCGCGCGCAGGTGACCGAGCAGCTCGACCTGATCGTCAAGCGGATCGACCAGATCAACGAGCGCGCGAAGGCGATCACCGCGGAGCTGGACCAGCTGAGCGAGCGGAAGCGTTGCCCGAAGTGCGACGCGGTCCTCCCCCGCGACACGAAGTTCTGCCCCTCCTGCGGCACGAAGCTGCCCGAGCCGGAGCCGCCGAAGGAGCCGGAGCCCGAGCCCGCGAAGGCCGAGCCCGAGAAGCCGGCCGCGGAGTTCTGCACAGAGTGCGGCGCGCTCAGGCAGGAGAACGGCAGGTTCTGCGTCGTCTGCGGCCATCCGTTCGCCGCGGACGCGCGCAAGCCCGAGGTCGAGATCAACTGGCCCGAGGCCGGCCAGGAGACGCTGCCCGCGGAGGAGCCGCAGGCGGAGGAACCCCCGGCGGAGGAGCCGAACGAGGAGCATGCGGAAGAATAGCGCCGCAAAGACAGTTTAGGGGAATCTTCCGCGCGGGCGCGGGGGGTTCCCCTGCGTTTAAAAGGCGCTGCGGAGGAATCCCGATGAAGCGACGGTCCCCCGGTCCCTGGAGGCGCTGCTGTGCGGCGCTTTTTGCGCTGCTCCTGTGCCTGAGCATGTTCCCCTGGGCGCTCGCCGCGGGGGACGTCCTTCCGACCGAGGAACCGCTCCGGACGTCCGCGCCCGCCGCCCCCACCGCGACGCCGCCGGTCGACCGGGCGTGCCGCGCGTGGCCCACGATGGAGGCGCCGACGCCCGAGCCCCGGTTCTCGCCGCGCACGGCCACGATCCGCGCCGTCGGCGACCTGATGATGCACAAAAAGCAGCTCGACATCGCGCGCCAACCGGACGGCACGTACTCGTTCGACGAGCAGTATGCCTTTGTCGTCGGCTCGCTCTCGAGCGCCGACTACACGATCGGCAACCTCGAGACGACGGTCGGCCCCGTCGGGAAGGAGGGGTTCTCCGGATATCCGCGCTTCAACGCGCCGGAGGCGATGCTCGAGGCGGTCAAGGACTCCGGCATAGACTTCCTGACGCTCGCGAACAACCACATGCTCGACCGCTACTTCGACGGCATGGTGCAGACGGTGTCCCTCGTCGAAAAGCACGGCTTCGACTTCGGCGGCGCGAACCGCTCGCAGGCCGAGATGGACGCCCCGAACGTCGTCGAGGTCAACGGGATCAAGCTCGGCATGCTCTGCTACGCGCAGCACACGAACGGCATGGAGCGCCACTCGAGCGTGCGCGCGAAGGAATACGGCATCAACTATCTCGGCAAGGCGGACTTCGCCGCGGACGTCAAAAAGCTCCGCGACGCGGGCGCGGAGGTCGTCATCGCGATCCCGCACTGGGGCGCGGAGTACGAGCGCCAGCCGGGGACCTACGCGCTCACGATGGCGCGGCGCATGGCGGAGGCGGGCGTCGACGTGATCTTGGGAAGCCACCCGCACGTCGTGCAGCCGGTGCGCTTCCTCGAGGTCAAGCTGCCCTCCGGCGAGGCGCACCGGACGCTCGTCGCCTACAGCCTCGGAAACTTCATCAGCAACATGTCCAGGCCCTTTACCGACATGGGGATCATCTTGGAATTCACGCTCGTCGAAAAGGGGACCGGGGGCTTCTCGATCGAAGACGTCGGCTACGTGCCCGTCTACTGCTGGCGCAGCGGGAAGTCGATACAGTCGCTTCCGGCGCCCAAGTACCTCGATTCCCCGCCCGCGGGCATGTCCTCGACCCGCGTCTCGCAGATGCGCTCGGGTTGTCAGGCGCTTCAAAAGCTCATCGGGAGCGGTTTCCCGCAGTGGACGGAATAGGTCACATCGTCCACGTGAAGATTGCGCCCGGCAGGGCTTCCAGCGCCGCGAGCGCCTCGGCCGCGGTGCGGAACGCGCCGAACACCGCCGAGCCGCTGCCCGTCATCCGGACGGCGCGCGCGCCCGCGGCCCGGAGCGCGTCCATCGCGCGGCCGACCTCCGGGTTCAGCGCGATCGCCGGCGCCTCGAGCGCGTTGCCGGACAAGGCATGGATCGCCTCGAAGTCGCGCCTGAGGATCGCCTCCGAGAGCGCGCTCAAGTCGAGGCCCAGCGGCCCGGCTCCCATCCGGTCGAACTCCTGAAACACCTGCGCGGTCGAGAGCCCGCGCCCGGCGCAGAGGATCAGCAGCGGGAACCGCTCCGCGCCGGGAACGCGCTCGATCCTCTCCCCGACGCCCGAGACGCGCGCGAAGCCGCCCGAGAGGCAGTACGGCACGTCCGCGCCGAGCGCCTTCCCGATCTCCATCAGCTTTTCGAGCGGCAGCTTCAATTCCCACAGCCTGTTCAGCGCGATGAGCGCCGCGGCGCAGTCCGCGCTTCCGCCGCCGAGCCCCGCGCGGATCGGAATGCGCTTCAAGAGCGTGATCCGCGCGCCGTGCCGCTTTCCCATGTATTCGTTCAGCGCGTTCGCCGCGCGCACGACGAGGTTGCGCCCGCCGACCGGCAGCGCCCGGCCGTTGACCGTAAGCGTCAGCCAGCGCGCGCGCTGAAAGGTCAGTTCGTCGCAGAGCTCGATGTTCTGCATCAGCATGTTCAGCTCGTGATAGCCGTCGTCGCGGCCCGAAAGCACGTCGAGCGACCAGTTGATCTTCGCGTGCGCTCTTCCGGAAATACCCATGCGCCCTCCCATGCCCGCCCGCGCGGAAGTAGCCCAATTATAGCACGAGGCGTGTTAAAAATCGACGCGAGGCTTGCATATTCCCGAATTCTGTTTATAATGAAGTCACTGCGACGACGGGAACGGTCGGACAGGGGCGCTCTCAGAGAGCCGGCGTGCGGTGCGAGCCGGAAGCGCGCCTCTTCGATTTCCATCCCCGAGCATCCCCGCGAAAGCGGGGCGGGTGCGCCCGATAGCGCGCGAATGAGGAGCTTCTGCTTGAATCCGGGTGGCACCACGGCGCTGGCCGTCCCCGTATCGGCGGGGGCGTATTTTTTGGGGAGGGATAACGATGCTTGATCTCAACTTGATCCGCTCAAACCCGGACTTCGTCCGCGACGCGCTGAAAAAGCGCCAGTACGACGTCGACCTCTCGGAGCTGCTCTCCTGGGACCAGCGCCGCCGCGCGCTTTTGGCCGAAAACGAGGCGATGAAGGCCGACCGCAACCGCATGAGCAAGGAGATTCCGCTCATCAAGAAGCGGGGCGAGGACGCGACCGCCGCCCTTGCGACGCTCAAGGAGATGGCCGAGCGCATCAAGGAGATGGACGAGGAGCAGGGCGCGCTCGAGGAGAAGATCAACCGCTTCGTGCTGGCGCTTCCGAACCTGCCCGCGGAGGACGTCGTCGCCGGCGGCAAGGAGGCGAACGCGGTCGTCAGGACGTTCGGGGAGAAGCCGAGGTTCGACTGGGAGCCGAAAAACCACGTCGACCTGTGCGTGGACTTGGGCCTCATCGACTACGAGCGCGGCGTCAAGATGGGCGGCAACGGCTATTGGCTGTACACCGGCCTCGGCGCGCGGCTCGAGTGGGCGCTTCTCAACTACTTCGTGGCCGAGCACATCAGGGACGGCTACACGTTCATGCTGCCGCCGCACATCCTGACCTACGAGTGCGGGCTGACCGCCGGGCAGTTCCCGAAGTTCGAGGAGGACGTCTACAGGCTCTCGGAGGAGGGCTTCCACTTCCTGCTGCCGACCGCCGAGACGGCGCTCATCAATCTCTACCGCGGCGAGATACTCTCAGAGGACGAGCTCCCGAAGAAGCTGTTCGCCTACACCCCCTGCTACCGCCGCGAGGCCGGCGCCTACCGCGCGAGCGAGCGCGGCATGATCCGCGGCCACCAGTTCAACAAGGTCGAGATGTTCGGCTACACGCGCCCGGAGGACAGCGACCGGATGCTCCGGGAGCTGATCGAGAAGGCGTGCCGGCTCGTCGAGGGACTCGGGCTCCACTACCAGCTCTCGAAGCTCGCCGCGGGCGACTGCTCGGCGTCGATGGCGACGACCTACGACATCGAGCTGTGGCTCCCGAGCATGAACGAGTACAAGGAGTGCTCTTCGGTTTCGAACGCCCGCGACTACCAGGCGCGCCGCGGCGGCATCCGCTTCCGCCGGAACGAGACGAAGAAGCTCGAGTTCGTGCACACGCTGAACGGCTCCGGGCTCGCGACGAGCCGGCTGCTCCCGGCGATCGTCGAGCAGCACCAGCAGAGCGACGGCAGCGTCATCATCCCCGAGGCGCTCCGGGCGTTCGTCGGAACGGACAGAATTTCCCCGAGGCGATAGGACCATCGACAGGGCCCGCAGTCCGCATTGGACGGACGGCGGGCCCTCTTTTATTCTCTTTTCAAGGATTCGTCGACAGAAAATCGATCGCGCGCCGCGCCGCCCGGACGTCGGCGGCGGACACCGCATCCCCCGCGCGTATGCGGCGCTCGACGCCGAGCGCAAACCAGCGCAGCGCCTCCGCGGCGCGAACCCAGGTCGCCTCGCATTGCAGCTCGTGCTTCACGCACCGCCGGACGTCGCCCGCGACGAGCAGGTTGACGCCCATGCAGTTCTCGCAGATTCCGCGCAGGCGGCAGCGCAGGCACCGCCCGTCCTCGATCATCCCGTCGGGAACGCATGAATCGCAGCCGGCGAACCGCTCCGCCCTCTCCCCGGCCGCGACCGGCAGCAGCATGTGGCAGGGGTAGACGCGGCCGTCGACATCGTACACGGCGCGGCTGCTCCCCGGCGGGCAGCAGCTCTCCGGGATGTTGCAGGGCATGCCGTAGGCCAGGTGCTCCCAGAACGCGGGCGAATACAGCGACGATACCGGCCGCACATCGGGATTCCGGAGGTAGTATTCGGTCAGCGCCCGCATGCCGTCGCGCAGGGCTTCGCAGGCTTGATGCCCCCAAACAACCCCGTCCGCGAGGTGGACCGCGACCGGCATCCGCCGCTCGTGCAGAGGCAATATCGACTCCGCGAGCAGCGCGGCCGTGTCCGGCCAGATCGTCGCGCGGACCGGCGCGCCCGGCCAGTTTTCGACGAAAAAGCCGAGGTCGGCCGCGGGGCCGCCGCGGTTTTTCCGGTGCATCTCGCCGAGGCCGTCGGCGCTCAGCGAGAGCTTAATCCCGCCCCGGCGCCCGGCGAAATAGCGGCGCATCTCCTCCGTCAGCAGCGTGCCGTTCGTCGGAATCTCAAACCGGCAGCGCCCCGATTCGAGCCCGAAATCGCAGAGGATTCGGATCGTCTCGAAGCGCAGGAGCGGCTCCCCGCCCATCAGCACGATGTCGAGGCCGTCCGCCGCGCGCGCGATCTCCGATTGAAGGATGCCCAGCGCGGTCTCCGTCTCCATGCCCCGCCCGGACTTGTGCGCCTCGTAGCAGTATACGCAGTCGAGGTTGCACGCCTCCGTCAGGACGAGCATGACGCTGCGCGCCACGTCAGTACTTGAAGTGGTGCCTGCAATGCGTGTCGGAGCCGCACTCGCCGCTGCAGTCGAAGCACAGCGCGATGAGCGGCGCGGCGTCCGGCAGCACCGGGCCGTTCTCCTCCTCGTAGCCGTCGAGCGCGGCGCGGAGCCTGTCGAGCTCCTCCGCGTCGATTTGGATGTCCCAGGTCAATTCCTCCGCCCGATTCATCGAAAAACCTCCTCTATCCGTCCGTCCGGTAGGGCGCGTTCCCGCGCAATCGGGCGAGGACGCGCGCGGCCTCGAGCACTTCCTTCGCCCGAAGCGCGCCCTCGGCGTTGAGGCCGCCGCCGTGCCGCGCGAGAAGCGCCAGTTGGTATTCGCACGCGACGACGCAGCGCGCGAGGATCATCCCGCAGAACCGGTGGTCGCGCAGCCGCGTCCCGCCCCTATGTTTATAGTTGACGCCGACGCAGGTCGAGCAGATGCGGTACAGCGCGCAGCCGTCGCAGAACGGGTCGCGGGCGTCGTACTCGCCGGGCGCGAGCCGGTGGTCGAGCGGCAAGGCGCGCTCCCCCTGCACGATCGGCGCGAACATGTGGCAGGCGTAGCGGCGCCCGTCGACATCGTAGGCCGCCATGTTGCGCCCGGTGCCGCAGTACATGTTGCCCGGCTCGGAGCCGAACAGCAGCCGGCCCCTGAGAAGCCGTATCGCCGGCAGCGTTTCGTCTTCGAGAAACGCGTCCTTGAGCTTTCGCAATCCTTTCTTGAACAGCTCCGCGTCGCTGGCGTCCCAGTCCTCCCCCTGCGCGGCGACGGCCTCGACGGGGTAGCCGCCGCGGAAGAGCTCCAGCGCCCCGTCCGCGAAGGTTCCGACCGTCGCCTTCGAGACCGTCATCCGGACCGGCTGAAACGGCCAGCACTCGCGGAAGAACTCGAGCGGGACCGCGCCCGGGTCGGTGCCGCGGTTGCTCCTCTGCGCACCCAAAGCGCCGTCGTAGCTCGCGCCGAGCACGACGCTTTTCCGGTGCTTCCGGAACCAGTCCGTCTTCTCCGAATCCAACAGCGTCCCGTTCGTCGCGGCGAAGCAGGTGATCGGCTTTCGCCGCTCCCGCGCCTTCGCCCAGCCGACGACCTCCCGGATCAGCGGGAAATTCAGAAGCGGCTCGCCGCCCATGAAGTCGATCAAAAACCCGTCGTAGTCGGAGCTTTCGCACGCGAAGGCGTACTCCTCCTCGAGTATGCGCCGCGCGGTATCGAAGTCCATGTTCTCCGGACCCTTGAACTCCTCGTAGCAGTATCGGCAGTTCAAATTGCAGTCGCGGGTCACGATCAGCGTGCAGACGCGCCGCCGAAGCGCGGAGGAGTCCCAGCCCCAGTCGATTCCGTCCATCGGCTACGCGCCGCCGACGCGCGCGACGATCGCGTCCATGCGCTTGACGAGCGCGTCGACGTGCTTCAGGTGCTCCTCGCCCTCCGCGCGGGACATGGCGTTCGCCCTCGTCTGCTCGCGCACGCTCTCGATGTCGGCGAGCATCCCGGCGACGTCCGCCTCGTAGAGCGCGCGCACGTCGGCCGTGATCCGCTCGAACGCGTCGTCGTAGATTTTGTCGACGGCATTGAATACGTCGAGCCGTATGCCGAACAGCTTCTCGAGCATCGGCTTTACGATGTCCACCTGCTTGCCCGCGAGCTCCTTGCGCCGGAGCGCGCCGCCGACGACGTTCGCGATCGGGCGGAAGATCGAGAGAATCGACACCTGCGTCGCGACCTGATCGACGACGAGCATGCCGGTGTCGTACTTCGTCCAGTCCTGGTCCTGTATGCGTATGTTCGCGTTGAACTGCGCGGCGCTGACGGACAACTCGGGAACCTCGATCCCCTCCTTCTTCGCGAGCGCCCCGATCGCCTCAAGCATCGCGGGCCTGTGCGCCTCGACGCACCTCTCCAGCGCCTCGCGCAGCATGTCCATCATGTAGAACTGCAGGTGCTTCCGCAAATCCTCGGCGGGATGATTCTCGAGAGATGCGATCTCCGCGCCGAGGCGCTCGACGAACTCGTCCATCCACGCCTTCGCCTCGGTCTTCATGCGCAGCATGTCGCGGCCGAACTGCTCCCGGATGTCGAGCATGCGGTTCAGCAGGTTCTCGCGCCGCTCGACGCAGGAAACGCGCATCTGCTCGAGCTCGTCGTCGCGCTTGCCGAGCAGCTCCCGGACGGTCCCGGCCTTGCGCCGGATGCCGTCGACGATCCCGCGCATCATGCGCACGATCCGCTCGCTCTTGATGACCTCCCTCTGCAAAAGCACGTCCTCGCGGAGCGCGGTGCGGAAGTCCTCGAACGCGCCGTCGAGGAAGTCCTCCGCTCCGCCGCCTTGCCGCCGCGAGAGCTCGTGCAGCGCGCTCAGCGGGAACACGGCGCTGTTGGGCGTCACCTGCGCCGCGCGCTCGGCGATCAGCCGCTCGAGGCCCTTGACCTCCTCCGCCGAGTCGATCAGGTCGATCATGTTCATCACGACGAACAGCCGCGAAAAGCCGTTCGGAAGGATCACCGAGCGCAGCGCGTGCTGCTCGCTTAACGAGAGCGGCGCCAAGGCGCTCGTCACATAGACGACCGCGTCCGCGCGCGCGATGAAGTTCGCGACCATCTCGTCGTAGCGCGCGAAGATGTCGCCCATGCCGGGCGTGTCGACGATCATCACGTCCATCAGCCACGCAAGCGGCCGTCTGATCTCGAGAAAGCGCGCCGGCTCGCCGATCTGCTCGAGGATAGGCTCGAGCTTGCGCCGGTTCAGCTCGCCCTCGTCGAGCCTGTAGCGCCTTCCGCTCTCGCCGACGACCGTCGCGGACGGCTTTTCGGCGTAGGCAATCCGGTTGATCGTGATCGTCTCGGGCGTCGCGGCGCTCGGGACGACGTTTTCTCCCAGCAGCGCGTTGATCAGCGTGCTCTTGCCGCGCTTGAACTCGCCCAATACGACGATCGAGAACGGCTCCGCGAGCTTCTCCCTAAGCGCCGAAAGCGACGCCGCGATCTCCGAACACGCGGCCTCCGGGAGCATCTTGAGCAAAAAGTCGTTCGCGGTGAGCTGCGCGCCGATCGCCTGAAACTCCTCCGCCTGCGCTTCGATATAGGACAGGTCGGCCCACTGTCTGTCGCTTGTATTCATGCGGATATCCCCCTCAGTCTTCGTTCAGTATCGACACGAACTTGCCGCAGCGCGCCTCGAGCGTGCCGCGGTCGATCGGCTCGAAGTCCCCCGTGCGCGCCGCGGGGTTCCACGAGAGGAACAGCTCGCTGCGCGCGAACTCCTGCACGGCGTACATCCTTCGAATCTGCAGCGGGCTCGACTGCGCGATCTCGAGAAGCCTGACCGGCGTCTCGCGGACGCTCGCGAGCTGCTCCATCAGCGCGGCGGCGCTCATCTCCCCGCCGTTGTTCAAGAGCGCGCCCGAGGTGCGCTTCGCAAGCGCGGACAGCGCCGGCTTTTCGCCCCCGCAGCAGATGACGCCCGCGCGGTCGGCGGTGATCTCCGCGGCGCGAACCCACGCCTTCAGCGCGATGTCGAGCCCCGCGCCGACGAGCCCCGTGCCCGCGGCGAGCGCCTCGCCCGCCTTCATGTAGACGCCGTGGTTGTTCTGTATGTGCCCGCACTCGTGGCCGATGATGTAGAAAAGCTCGTCGTCGGTCATCCTTTCGACGATCGCGGACGTCAAGACGATCAGCGGCGAGACGTCGTCGCAGGCGAAGCTGTCGGAGTCGAGCCTCTGCGGGGCGGGCATGATGTAAAGCGTCGGCGCGCCGATGCCGAGCCTGTGCGCGCATTGCAGCGCCATCTCGTTGAGCTTCGGGTACTGCGAGGGGCCGGTGCGCAAATACTGCATCTGGGCGACGCGCTTCTCGCGCGGCACGATGTGCGCCGCGTACGCCCTCGCCGCCGCGCGCATCGGCCGCATGCCGTCGAGCTTCAGGCGCACGCGCCGGTCGCCGGAAAAGAGGTAGTCCGGCGCGCCGCCGTCCAGATGCCTCTCAATCGACTGCATGCGCTTCGCGACGTAGCCGTCAAAGCCGGTGAGGACCCCCTCGGTCGGATTGTCCATGCGAAACCCCCTATAGGCGGACGTAGCCCGCGCAGAGCTGGTCGAGCCGCTCCTTGTCGATCGGGTTTGCGGCGCCCCGTTCCGGGTGCGCGCGGGAAAAGACCTCGCTTTCGGCGAACGCCTTCGCGGCCAGTATCCGCCGGGCCGGGATCGGGTGGTCGTACGAGAGCTCCAGCAGCCGAACCGGCGTCTCCTTGACGGACTCGAGCTGCCCCGCGGCCTCCTCCGGCGAGAGCTCGCCCTCGCCGAAAATCGCGCCGGACATGAACTTCGAGAGCGTCGTGAGCGCCGGCCCGGCGTCCCCGACGCACAGCATGCCGGCGCGGTCGCAGGTGACCTCGGCGGCGCGTATCCACGACAAAAGCGCCAGCCGCATCGAGACCGACAGAAGCGCCGCCAGCCCCGCGCCGAGCCCGCCCGCGCCGAGCGTGCCGGCCATCTCGAGGATCGACGCCGCGGTCGAGTAGACGCCGTGGCGGCAGTGTATGTGGCCGCACTCGTGGCCGATTGTGAACTTCAATTCGTCCCTCGTGAACCGCTCGACGAGCGCGGACGTGATGAACACGACCGGCGCCTCGTCGTCGAACGCGTACGTCCACGCGTTGACGAGCGCCGCGTCCGAGAGCAGGTAGACGTCCGGCACGCCGATGCCGAGCGTCCGCGCGCAGTCGAGCGTCATCTGGTAGATTTCGCCGAACTGCGAGGGCGACACGCGCGTCGAATTCATCTGCGCCATGCGCTTCTGCCGGGGAATCTCTCCGGCGCAGTACGCCCTGCACAGCCTGTAGAGCCCCGGGACGCGGTCGAGCCTCTTGCGAAGGCTCTCGTCAAGCGAAAACGAGTAGGCGGCCGGTCCCATGCCCGACCCGCCGCGCGTCTCGCAGTAGCCCGGGAAATTCAGCGCGATTTCCGCGGTCGGGTTGTTCACAGCTCCTCCCCCTTCCCGGCGGGCGCGAGCAGGCCGCGCAGCTCGGCGATCTCTTTGCGGACCTCCCCGGCGGACTGCTCCACCTGGGCGAACAGCTCCTCGGTCTCCTTCCGCTCCTCCTCGTTGCCCTCCATGTCGGACGCGATCGCGTCGAGCGTCGCCTTCGTCGAGTTCATCATACGCTCCGTCTCGGACAGGAGCCGCTCCTTGATCCCGTCGAACGCGCCGTACACGGCCTCCTTCAACCGCTTCTCCTGCTCCCGGCGCACCTCGTTCGACGTCAGCCGCTCGAGCACGGAGTCGCGGAACTTCGCGATGAACTTCGCCGACATGTCCGGCTGCAGGAATTTGTTGACCGCCTTCATCGCCATCTTGCCGGCGAACAGGTAGACGATCGCGGTTCCGGCGATGACGATCGGCCCGCCCAGCGCGATGCCCGCGGCCGCGATCAAGGAGTTCAGCGCGTAAAACGACGCGGCCGCGGTCAGCCCGCCGACGCCGCCGCCGAGCAGCAGCCCCTTGATGCCCGCCTGCCGGTAGCCCAGGTACGCCGCGCCGATGCCCGGGATGCCGCCGCCCATGCCCATCGCGACGTCGATCGCCGTCGAGAGCACGGTGTTCCCCGGGTCCTTCGTCGTCAAGCTCATCTCGATGCCGCTGAGCTTCGAAAGGAACTCTCCCTCGAAGCCCTCGAGCCGCGTGATCTCGGTCGAGGTGCACTTCTCGATCGCCGACTGAAGCCGCTGGACGTACTCGACCGAGCAGTTCTTCGAGACGTCCTCGACGATGCCGATCAGCCGCTTGCTCGTCGCCTCCTTGTTCTCCTTCGAGAGGTCGTCCTTCGACAGTTTGACCCCCTCGAGCGCCGCGGTCACGCTCTTTTTCAATTCGTCTATGTACTCCTGTATCCGCGGGAGCAGCTCCTGGCAGGCGTTCTTCGCCGAGACGTCGACGTTCTCGAGCTCCCGGTCGCGCTTCTTCTTCAATTCCTCGAGCACGGCGACGCCCTCGTCGTACTTCTTCTGGAAGACGTCCTTGTCGGCGCTGAACTGCCTTCTGCGCATCTCGATCGCGCCGAGCATCGTGTCGACCGCGGACTGCATGCGGCCCAAGTACGTATACAGCGCGATGCCGCCGCGCTCCTGCGTGAGCGTGTACTCGATCGACCGCTCGAGCTCGGAAAAATTGCTCTCCTCGACGAGCGACGGGTTGTTCCTGAGCTTCCCGCGCAGCGCGTTCCTGGCCGAGATGCCGACGACGCGCGGCTTCCCGATCGCGCGCAGGAATTTCTGGTATTCCTCGGAGTCCGCGCCGTAGAGCCGCTTCGCCTTGCCGACGACCATCTCCTGTATCCGCCCGGCGATGAATTCGAGCACATCCCTCGCCTCGTCCTCGTCGAGCACGTCGATCGCATTGACGACGAAGATCACGCGCCCGAGGTCGGAGGCGATCATCTTGTTGACGAGGAAATCGCGCTCGGTCTCGGAAAACGGCGAGGTCGCCATCAATACGAACAGCGCCGCGTCGGTCTTCGGGAGCATCGACAGCGTGATCTCGGTCATCGTGTCCTCGTCGTTGAGGCCGGGCGTGTCGATGATGTCGACGTTGTTTTTGCAATACGAGAGCGGATACCGGACGACCACCTCGCTGACGGTCTCGGCCATGCCGCGCGAGGCCTCGTCGAGCTTCGTCACGTAGGCGCGCAGGTGGTCCATGTCGACCTCCTCGGACTTCCCGTCCTTGAAGTGGACGACGACCGCGGGGCTCTCGCCGTAGACGACGCGGTTCAGGGCGGCCGTCGCCGGGAGCCTATCGGCCGGGCAGATCTCGGCGCCCAGCAGCGCGTTGATGATCGTGCTCTTGCCGCGCTTGAACTCGCCGATCACGGAGATGTTGAAGCGGTCATTGCGAATCTTCCGGACGTTCTCGCGGAGCATCGAGGAGAGGTCCGCGAGGTTGAGCGCCTGGCTGCCGGACGAGAGCTCCTCCATCCTGCCGGCCAGATGGGCGGTCGCCCGGGTATACCCCTCTACCGTGGAAACGTCGAACCTGTTGGCCTCCATCAAAATTCCTCCCTTGCTGTAGGATCGCTACGCCTGCTTGACGATCAGCCGGCATGTCTCGACGAGCAGCCGCGCCTTGGCCGCGTCCGCGGTGGAAAAAAGGATGTATCTGGATGGCATGCGGTGCTTGATCAGGATTTCCGCGCGCGTGGGCAGCTCCTCGTTGAGCGCGATCCAGCGGATGTCCCCGAACGGCATCGCGATCGCCGGGCCGATCAGCGGGCTGAAGCGCAGCGCGCCGCTTCCGAACAGCAGCTCGCCGTTCTGGTCGTTCTTCCAGCTCTTCAAGAAGTTGCCCGCCGCGCCGGACGCCTGGTCCCACTGGTTGTGCGTCTGCTTGAGCACGCAGCGCAGGCTCATGAAGTCGTGCACGGCCTGATAGCCACCACAGTGCGGGCAGTAGTTGACGGACTGGGGGATCGACTCCTTGCACGCGACGCACTTCTTGACCTCCTCGTGCCGGGCGTTCTTCGCGCCGCACTCGGGGCAGATCGACACCCCGTCGCTCAATATCTTCCCGCAACTCGAACATATGTACATGCTATATCTCCATTTCCGAGCGGATGCTCTCGAACATCAGATCGCTCCGGGCGCGGTTGCGGCGGTAGCTCATCTTCAAAAATTCCGCCGCCTCGCACCGCTCCTCGTAGGCGCACTCGAGCGCGAGCTGGTACTCCTGCAGATACGCGCTGTCGAGCCGCTTAAACGCGCGGCAGAAGTCCCCGCGCATCTCGGTCAGCCAGCGGTCGAGCCGGTCCGCGACCGCCGACATCTGCGCAAACGCCGCCTGTTCCAGCGCGATGAACAGCCCCCCCTCGCGCACCGGCCCGCCGAGGCGAAGCGGCGCGAGGTCGTATGCGCCGGGCGGCGGCGCGTCCGTCACGATCTCGTAGAGCTCCGCCGCCGGCGTTTTTCCGCCCGGGGACGGGAGCGCGACGCCCTTGAGCGCCGAGACGCCCTCCAGAAAGGCCGCCCGCATGTCCGCGGCCGCCGCCTTGTACTGCGCGCGCAGATGGTCGTCGACCGCCCGGCAGGCCGCCGCGCACTGTGCCGGGACGTCCTCCGGCGAGCGCACGCGCGCGGCCCGGTCGAGGATCATCGAGCGTATCGGCAGAAAATGCTCGCCGCGGAAGCGGAACGCGTCGATGCGCTCCCAGCACCGGCGGGAAATCTCGTCGAGCCGGCCGTCGACGTACGCGCCCATCTGCTCTCGGATACGGATCATCCCGCGCAGCGCGCGCTCGGTCGTCTCGGTCTCGGCCTGCAGGCGAAGCATGCGCGCGTTGTAGCGCCCCTCGAGCTCGGCGATCGAATCCCGCACGAAGGCGAGCACCTTCGCGATCATGTTCGTCGTCTGCGCGGAGGTCACGATCTTGTAGAGCTCGTCCTGAAAGCCCGGAAAGCGGCTCTTTTTCAGCAGATTCCGGTCGTTCGTGCGCATCGCGGCGAGCGCCTCCTTCGGGGAAATGCCGAAGATGCGCATATGGTCGAGTATCCTGTGCGCGCGGGCGATGGTCTCCTCGTCGTCGAGCGCCTGAAACGCATAGTGGCGGACCTTCTCCTCGACGCTTTTGAGCACGCGGCCTATGTCCTCCTCGCCGTCGAGGCAGTCGATGAAGTTGACCGCGAACACGATGTCGTGTATGTTGCGGCTCTTCAGGAGCCGGACGATCAGCTCGCACTCGCTCTGGCTGCACGGCGAAAGCGCGGACATGACGACGATCGCCGCGTCGATCTCCTCGATCCGCTTCAGCGTGATCTCGGTCATCCGCTCGTCGTCCTCGAGCCCGGGGGTATCGATGATGTCGATGTAATTCTGGCAGAAAACGGAGGGGTAGCCGACGACGACCTCGTCGATCTCCGCGGCGTTGCGCCGCCCGACCTCGCCGACCTTCGAGACATAGTCGTCGAGCTGGTCGATCTCGATCTCGCGGGTCGTCCCGTCCTTGAAGAACACCTCCGCGAATTCCGTCGGCGAAAACGTCACGCGATTGACGGTCGCCGTCGCGGGCCGGACGTCCGCGGGGAGCACGCCGTGGCCGAGCAGCGCGTTCAAAAGGCTCGATTTTCCGCGCTTGAACACGCCGATCAGCGCAATCTTGTAGTACCGGGTCTTGACCAGCTCGACGTACTCGCCGATCCCGGCGATGATGTCCTCCGCGTCGAGAGAATCGTAAAACGAGCGCAGGTTGATCAGGTATTCATACAGCTTGAACTCGACGCTCTTGAGCCTTGCAGCCTTCACGGTAGAAAATCCTCCATGCGGGATTTCATCAACCTCTGGGCATTATAGCATGTTTTGTCGTTATTAGGAATATTTTAACATGAAATTTTCAAACGCCGCGGCCGCGCGCGAAAAAAAGCGGCCCCTGCTTCGGCGCCGCGGGGCCGCTCTTTCATGGATATCCGGACCGGGAATCTACTGCACGGGAACCCGGTAAATCGCAAAGGTCTCGCTCGGCACGATCACGCCCTTGGGGGTCCTGTACATAAGGTTGTCCCCGGTCAAAAAGGGCTCCATCCCGGAGAGCTTTCTGAAGTCCTGCGACGTGTTGATCTGGGCGTAGAGGACGTAAACATATTCGGCGCCGGGCTTCGTTTCCCGCGCCCACGCGCACAGGGCTTCATAGCCGCCGATGCTCTGTTCCTTCCTCTCCCAGCTCACATAGGTTACCTTTTCGCCGCCGTAGATGCTGTAAATCCCGTCGCTGTCGAGGTAGGATACCACGCCCGCGATCGTGGGCTCCCAGGCGGCGAGAAGCAGCGAATCCTCCGGAATCTCCTCCCGCACGAAGGCCGCGCAGTCCTTCGCGCCGGAATAGGGTTGGCGCAAATCGCGGACTGCCGTGATGTACGAGCCGAAGGACGCGAGGAGTATGACCGCGAGCATCGCGTACCGGAGCCGCCGGAGGCGCGCCTCGCCCCACGCCGTCCACAAGAACCAGAGGACGATGAACGTCCACGCGCTGACGTGGTAGGGCATGATCGAGTAAAAGGCAACGCCGATGAGGACTCCGAAGCATATGCCGAACGCCGCGATCAGGGCGGCCTTGAGAGTCCCCGGATTCCGGTTTTTCGCGAGATGAAATATCAGAAGGGCGGCGCAGAGGGCGGCGGCGGAGGCCGGACATGCGGGAGATTTTCAGGCTGGCGCGCAGGCTTGACCTGCGCGCGCTGTTCGTGGCGCCCACCCAAAACGTCCCGCTGCAGTTTCTGCGCTATGCGTTTGTCGGCGGCGCGGCCGCGCTGGCGGACGCGGGCGTGCTGTGGGGGCTGGAGCGAATGGGGCCGAACTACCTCGTCGCGGCGGTGTTCGGCTTTTTCGCGGGGCTGGCGGTCAACTTCGCGCTCTCGAAGGCGCTGGTCTTTCGGTACGAGGCCCCGCGCGCGGGCGCGCTCGGGGAGTTCCTCGGCTACGGCGCGATCGGCGGGGTCGGGCTGCTGTTGACGCTGGGGCTCATGTACTTCCTCACGGAGTTTCTCGGGCTGCACTTCATGCTGTCGAAGGCCGTGTCCACGGCGATCGTGCTTTTATGGAACTTTGCGGGAAGAAAATACCTGCTGTACAGCCATCGCCCGGGAGCCTCGCCGGCCGGAGGGGCGGAATGATCCGCCCTATCCGTTCGGGATATGCAGGCCCTTGCGCACGTTGACGACGAAGTCCTGCACGTTTGTCCGTATGCTCTTCGCGGACAGGCTCCCGCGGTCGCCGAGCTTGTTCACCGCAAATTCGGAGATGTCGACGCAGTAGATGTAGACCTGCCGGAGCGTCCCGAAAACGCCGTCTCGCGCGATCTCCGCCGGCGGAAGGCGAACAGCTCCTCCGAATCCTGCCGCCCGGCCGAAAACCCGTGCGGATAGACGTAGATGCCCTCGCTCGCGTCCTCGGTCCGGCCGAGGATCACCGGGTCGCCCCTGCGCACGTTCCGGAACTCGAGCACGTCGATGCGCCCGCCCCGGCAGACCGCGACGCAGTCCATGCGGCTCTCTCCCCGGCGAGCATCCATTCGCCGCCGATCTTGAAGTACTCCGGGAAGATGGTCGTCGCGTGATAGCCGTCCGGGACGACGCCGTCCATCGGCGCGGGCAGCATCCGGGCGTCCGGCGCGCTCCGCAAAAACGCCTGCGAGAAATCCGGCGGATTGTATTTCGTCAGACAGAATCCCATCGCCATTCCTCCCATATCGCCGCAGGGCGGTCCGGTCGCCCCGCCCTATTCCCGCGACAGAACGATACCCAGGTCCATCAAATAGGGAAACACGACGGCCGGCATGTCCGACGTCGGCAACACCTCCGGCGCGAGCTCGATGCCCAACTCCGCCTTCATGAACAGGCGGCGCGCCTCGATGCGCGCGTATCCCTCCGGCGCGACGCGCTTCAGGGCGTCCCTGAGCGCCGCGTCCGCCAGCAGCACGCCGTCCTCCGCGTGCACCGTCAGCCCGCGCGCCGGCCGGGAGGCCGTAAAGTCGCACTGTATCGCCATGCCCGAGCGCAGCGGCGCGTCGCAGTCCTCGGCGAACGGGCTGTTCGACCACTCCTCCGTGTGGATGAGGTGCCCCGGGTTGAGCCCTATGCCGAACGCGCGCAGATCCCCGATCTCGCCCCGCACCGCCCGGTATACTTCTTTGCCGGGCGCGCCGATCTCAAGCGCCTCATACCACGCGGCGACCGCGCGGAAATAATCGTCGAAGAATGTGCGGCGCTCCTCCGTTTCCTCGCGCGCGTCCAGGATGTAATTCGAGACCTTGTGGCACAGCGAGCGCCTATACGCCATGCCCGCGCCCACGACGTCCCCGCGCCGCAGCGCGCTCGCCATGGTCGGGCTCGCCAGGCCGTAGAACGCGTTGTCCGCGAAGTTCACGTTCGGGTGGGCGCTCAGGGGCATGCCGCTGATGCGAAGCTCTCTGGACGCCTCCTCCTCGCTCATCCCCTCTTTGAGCGCGCGGAGCACGGCGTACACGCTTCGCGAGGTCATCGTGCCGGCGATTTCGCACAGCGCCATGTCCTCCGCCTCCAGACTGTGGCGAAGGCCGCGCTCGTTGCCGATCATGATCTCATTCGCGCCCGAAATGCGCCCGCGCGCGACGGCCCTCTCGAGCGCGCGCACGATGAAATACGGCGCGTCGAGCGCATCCTCCGCGCGCACCGGGTCCTTCGGCCCGAACAGCTTCCAGCCCGCCAGCCCGACCCTGTCGCCTTCGCGGATGCCGCTCGCGCGGAAAATCTCCTCCAGCGTCAAGGAGCTCTCCCGCGGCTGTCCCGGCAGGCTGAAGGTCGGATAGATGACTTTTTTGAACGGAAACGGAATCTTGTTCGCGTAGTCGTCCCCCTCGTTTCCGACGACCAGCGTCACCTCCCCTTCCCTGGGCACGATGAGCAGCGCCTCCTCGAACCGGGGGTCGAAGCCCGTAAAATATTCCACATTCGAAAAATGCTCGCGGTCCGCGTAAAACACCAAATGGGAATGGTCGCCGAACCGGTCCCGCAGCGCCGCGAGCCTCCTTGCATAGGTGTCCGCGGCCAGTTCCGGAACCGCCTGCAGGCTCCCCTCCCACGGAAGATTCGGCAGCGCGGCAATTCTTTTTCGGGCAATCGTGCTCATGTCTCTTCTCTCCTCAATCCGCTGAAACGAAATATGAACCGTTTCAACTCTGTGAAAAGTATATCATCCACCCTCCGAACATGTCAATACGGGAATTCATATTTGCGCCTGTTCGCGGAACAATCCCGGCAATGCCGGCCCGTTCCGCAGCGTTTCCGGAAAAGCGCGACGGGAAAAACACGCGCGCCGGAATTGTCGAAA
>Ga0123333_10000408_pt1 | contig 48219 bp, 41 predicted proteins | sample BioC12SIPDNA_3_FD_89957 | JGI IMG/M metagenome (GOLD analysis project Ga0123333, IMG submission 89957) | Anaerobic biogas reactor microbial communites from Washington, USA - Biogas_R2_B C12 SIP DNA | ecosystem: Engineered > Bioreactor > Anaerobic > Unclassified | place: Washington, USA...
CAACGGGATAAGATACCTTATCCCGCTGTTGGATATCAGATTGAGCCGGCGCTAGTCTTGAGTCTCTTCTTCTTCGTTGCTGCGGCGCTGCTTGAAACGGTAGACGATGCGTCCGCGCGAAAGATCAAAGGGCGAAAGCTCGACGCGCACCCGGTCGCCCAGGAGGATGCGGATATAGTACTTGCGCATCCGGCCCGAAATATAGGCCAGCACTTCGTGGTCGTTTTCCAAACGCACGCGGAACTGGGTGTTGGGCAACGCTTCGATCACGGTGCCTTCGACTTCGACTTTTTGTTGGCTTGGTTTGGTCATAAACCCTGAACACACTCCTTGAAACACAACTGTACCGCGGTTTACCAATCGTCCGAAGCATTATCAAATATATTATACTGTAAATCAGAATACATAACAAATACCACCGACATAGCCATCTGCTCAGCCTTGACAGGCCCGGGCATTCGCCTAGACTGAAGTCAGCTCGGTTACCGGAGGTGAGGTATGGCATTTGTCTCTGCGATCTTGGGCAAGGCCGTTACCGACCTGGAGGGCGTGCGCATCGGCACCGTCAAGGATGTCCTGGCGCTGGAGCGTGCGTCTCTTACCCACCCCGAGATCACCGCACTGGCGGTGCGCAACGACAAAGCCACCCGCCTGATCCAGATCGCCGATGTCGCGGTGCTGATCGCGCCGGCTATCCCCCTCTCGCGCCGCAGCGCTGACCTCGAAGAGCATGTACCCGCCGAAAATGAGCTGTGGCTGGCGCGCGATGTGCTCGACAAGCAGATCATCGATACCGATGGCATGCGCGTCGTGCGCGTGAACGACCTCGAGCTGGCGCGCATTATGGATCGCTTCTATGTCGCCAACGTCGACATCGGCTCAGCTGCGCTGATGCGCCGGCTGGGCTTGGGCGCGCTGGGCAAGATCATACCAGGCCGCAAATCAGCCCCCAACGAGGGCATTATCTCGTGGGATAACGTCGAGCTTCTGCCCGAGACCGGCTCGATGCGCCTCAAAGTCCCAACCAGCAGCCTGGGCGAACTGCACCCTGCCGACCTGGCCGAGATCATCTCTGACCTATCGCTGGCTGATTCGACGGCCGTGCTCGAGACCCTGGATGCCAAGATAGTGGCGGATACCCTCGAGGCGGTCGAGCCCGAGTTCCAGGCTAGCCTGGTGGAAAACCTCGACGACGAGATGGTGGCTGATGTGCTGGAGGAGATGGCCCCCGACGAGGCCGCCGACCTGCTGGCCGAGCTGCCCGACGAGCGCTCCGACAGCCTGCTGGAGTTGATGGAGCCCGAGCAGGCCGATGACGTGCGCATGCTGCTGCGATATCCCGAGGATTCGGCCGGCGGTATCATGACGACCGACTTTGTGCTGGTGCGCCCGCACATGACGTCCGCCGAGGTGATCGAGTACATCCGCGAAGAGGCTTCCGATTATGATACGATCACCTATCTGTACGTTGCAGATGCCAAAGGTCGCCTGATCGGCTGTTTTTCGCTGCACGACCTCGTATTGGCCGCTCCCGGCAGCGAGGTATCGGACTTTATGGATGACCACGTGATCACCTGCCAGCCCACCGATACCCAAAACGATGTAGCGCAGATGGTCAGCAAGTATAATCTGACGGTCATCCCCGTGGTAGATGAACAGGAGCACCTGATCGGTTTGGTGACAGCCGACGACGCACTCGACAAGATCATCCCGACCGCCTGGAAAAAGCGCCTGCCGCGCTTTTACCATTAACCTTTTCCAAGGCATAACAAACACGTGCCAGCAAACCGGCGCGTGTTTTTGTGTGTCTCTATTTATTTACAGGGCGTGCCGGTGCCAGGTGGCGCAGCATACGGCAGGTGGGCTGCTCGCGCAGTTCTAGCCAGCTTGCGGTAGGCACCTGCAAACAGGCGATATGCGCCGTGCCCATCTCCGTCGCCTGGCCCGTCAAGAAACTGACCAGCTCACTGAAATCTGGATTGTGGCCAACGATCATCACGCGCTCTTCAGCGAGGCCTGTGTTCGCCAGCCCCACCAGAATGCGCTCCCAGCCTTGCATATAGAGCGCCGGCAGGATGACCACCTCGCCGCGATATCCGCTGCCGCGCGCCACACGCTTGGCCGTCGAGCGCGCGCGTTTGGCAGGTGAGGAGACGATCACATCCGGGATCAGACCCAGCTGGTTGAGCAGCTCGCCCTGTGCCAGGGCGTCGCACTTGCCGCGCTTGCTCAGTGGGCGCTCGATATCCGGCACCACCTCGCCGGGAGCGCTCTCCCAGTCGGATTGTGCGTGGCGCATCACCAGCAGCTCTAGCATGGCGCTAGCCCCGCACCAGGCTGATCAGCTCGTGCAAGCCGGCCGCCGGATCAGTCCCCAGGTTGATGCTCAGCGTCCGCCGACCGGCTGCATGAAGGGCTGCGAGGTCGCCCAGAGCTTGCGAGCGTTTGAGCACGCCAAAGGTATAGACGCGCCCCGGAATTTCCAAGTCGTTGGCTTCGTCCTGCACCAGCTGAATAAAGGTGCCGTCGTTGGGTCCTCCCTTGTGCAGCTGGCCGGTCGAGTGTAAAAAGCGCGGTCCAAACCCGATCGTCACCGGCGTGCCGAGGCGATCCGCCAGAGCGCTGGCCAGTTCGCTCAGCAGCGCATCATTGGCCGGGCTGCGGTCGATATAAGCCATCAGGGCGGCATAGCCGCTGGCGGGCGTGGCGTTCAGAATCGTATCCATCAGCGCACGCGCGTCGTCAGCGGGTTGCTCGGCATAGAACTGCAGCGATCCGAGCCTGGCAACCGGCTCGCCGATCTCGAGTTTGCGCTCGGATTCGTAGCGTGCTAACGCACTGCGTGCTGCGGCCTTGGCCGATTCGACATCTGGCTGGTCAAACGGGTTAATGCGCAGCACAATACCCGCCACCGCTGTGGCAAATTCCCACAGCATGAACTGGGCGGCGATGTCATAGCCATCGCTCAGGGTAGCCGTCAGCGAGGGCAAGCCCTCGGCGCAGATGGCGGCCATGCGCGCATCCAGGGCAGTGTTATCATCGCCATCGAGGCGCAGGCAGGCATACAGGCGGTTCTGCGGGTTGCGCGCCTGGCGCGGCAGCTCTTCATCCACCACCGGCAGGATGCCGACCCCATCTTTGCCGGTGCTCTCGGCGATCAGCTGCTCTAGCCAGCTGCCAAAGGCGGATAGCTGAGGCGAGGTCAGAAGCGTCAGTTTGTTAACGCTGGGCGAGGTCTGTGCCGCCAGGACGCCCATCAGCGCCCCCACCAGCAGGCCCGGGTTGCATTCCGGCGCGCTTTGCTGGCAGGCTTTTGCCATGGCGGCGCCGCGATCCAGCAGCCTGACCAGATCGAGCCCCAGCAACGCCGCCGGCAGCAAGCCAAAGAGCGAGAGGGCCGAAAAGCGCCCGCCGATATCGGCCGGGTTGATGAAATAGGGCAGCTCTTCATCGATCGCCAGAGCCGTCAGGGCGGTGCCCGGGTCGGTGATCACACAAAAATGCTCCGGGATAGCCTCGTCGCCCAATTCGGCACGTACACGCTCGCGAAAGTAGGTGTACAGGTTGAGCGTCTCGGCGGTGGTGCCCGACTTGCTGGCCACTATAAAGAGCGTCTCGCGCAGGCTGCCGGCCGCCTCCACGCGGCGGATCTGAGCCGGGTCGGTGCTATCCAGTACATCAAGTTCCAGCCAACCGGGCGCGACCCTCAGCACCAGGCGCAGGGTTTCGGGCGCCAGGCTGCTGCCGCCCATTCCCAGGTGCACCACGCGCTTGAGCCCGCTCTCGCGCGCCTGTCTGGCAAAGACCTCAACGCTGAGCAGTTCGGCACGCATATTTTCGGGCAGGCGCAGCCATCCCAGGCGATTGCGGATCTCGGCATCGTACTCGGCGCTCAGCTTCCATGCCACTGGGTCGTTCGCCCAGATGCGCTCGACCGCGCCGGCTTGCGCAAGTGTTGCGAGCATATCGCGCAGCAACTCGGTATAGGCAGCCGGCTGCACGGCGAGGTGCCCGCCGGGGATTTCGCATTTGAAAACGTTCATAATGTCCCCTTGGATCGACCAATTAAAGCTGTCCCTGCCTCCTGAGCCGCCTCGCGCACGCGCGCGAGGGACGCGCCGGAACGCTGTGCCAGGGCAGCACAATCATCATATTCAGGTTTGAGCGATACGACCTGCCCATTGAGCAGTTTAAGCTTGACTCTGACCTCGCCAAAAGCCGTGCTGACCTTTGCCTCAGCCCGTTCAGCCACCAGGCGCTCTGCCAGATGCCAGCGCACCCCCAGCGTCGAACTGGCGCGTAATAGCAGCTGGCAAAAGCGCTCGCGTTCGCTGGCGGCGCACAGCACCGTCAGGAGAGTGCCCGGCCGGCTCTTTTTCATCTGAATGGGGGTAAACCACACGTCCAGCGCGCCGGCTGCCAGCAGGGTTTCCATGAGGTGCCCCAGCTCTTCACCGGTCATGTCATCCAAGTTGCAGGCGATCTCGGCGACCTGGTCAGGAGCCTCTTGCATGGGCCTCCTCTGCAGCGCCGCGGCGCGCCTCGGCACAACGGTTGGCGATCAAGCCGGCCATAGCGCCGGCGCCGATGCCGTTATCGATATTGACCACCGCCAGACCCGGAGCGCATGTCTGCAGCATCGAATAGAGCGCTGCCAGACCCTCGCCGCCCATGCCATAACCCACGGAGGTGGGCAGGCCGATCACGGGCACATCCACCAGGCCAGAGACGACCGAGGGCAGCGCGCCATCCATGCCGGCCGCCACGATGATCACATCCACTTTAGCCTCGTTGAGCAGCACCTCGAGCGGCTGGAACAGGCGATGCAGCCCCGCTACACCCACATCATAGACTGTATGGAGCGTGCAGCCCATCTCCTGGCAGATAATGGCGGCCTCTTCGCAGCGCGGCTGGTCGGAAGTACCGGCCGAGATGATCCCGACCACCCCGCCCCCAGTGGGTACTGCCGTGCTGTCGTGGCGCACGACTGCCATGCGCGAGACCGGATACCATATCAGTTCACCAGCACCCCAGCGCTCGTGCAAGGCAGCCTCGAGTGCAGGCGGCACACGGCTTAGAATGGCGCGGCTGGTGCGCTCCAGAAAGGCCTCGCTGATCGCCATACACTGCTCGGTGGTCTTGGTGGCTGCCAGGATCACCTCGGGCACACCCTTGCGGCTTGAGCGTGCATAGTCGGGCCGAGCAAAGGCCGCCAGTCCGGCTCGGCCGTGGGCATCAGACTTGCTCATTACTGCTCCCCATGCGGTATCCTTCCAGGTCGAGGGTGATGTAACGGTAACCCAGTTCGCGCAGCAACACTGTGATCTGGCTGCGCTGCGGCTCAGAAGCCACCCAGCCCACCTCTGCGGCGGTTACCTCCAGGCGTGCCAGGTCGCCATGGTCGCGCAGGCGAAACTGGCGCTTGTCCAACAGGCCGCGCAGTGCTTCTTCGGCATGGCCGACACGTAACAGGCCTTCTGCCGTCAGCGGCGTGTTGGTGAGAAAGCGCGTCGCCAGACAGGCACCCGCCGGCGCGTCCCAGTTGGGCAAGTTAAGTGACTGCGCCAACGCGCGGATGGAGGCCTTTTTAAGGCCCGCTTCAACCAGCGGCGCACGCACGCCCAGCTCCATGGCGGCGCGGCTTCCGGGGCGATAATCGAGGGCATCATCGGTGTTTTCGCCGTGTATCAGCACCGCACCCTCGGCAGCGGCAAGTTCGCGCAGCGCACTAAAGCGCGCGTGTTTACATGCATAACAACGCTGCGCATCGTTGCGCGCCACATCCTCCAACGCGAGCTCGTTAAAGGGCATCCAACACACTGCCACCCCCAACTGCTCCGCCACGAGTTCGGCGTTGCGCCGATCGTGGGCGGTCATCAGGGGGGAATCAACCGTCAGCGCCAGCACGTTGGCGGGCCCCAGCGCCCGCAGGCTGGCCGCCAGGAGCAGGCTCGAATCGATCCCTCCCGAAAAAGCCAGTGCCACGCGCTGCAGCGGCTTGATGGTCTCGACCAGACGTTGATAAAGTCCTTGATTCATATTATCTGGCATAGTATGATTATAGGATGTGACTCTGTTGAGTCAATCACAGGCCATCTCCAGACGACCTGCGTACTGGTTTAGTGTTTCTTGTACATCCACCACTAAGGGGTGTATGTTGCGAATCGGTATCTTTACCAACTCGTATCATCCCGCCATCCATGGCGTGGTGCGCTCGGTCGACATTTTTCGTCGTGAGCTCGTGCGCTTGGGACACGATGTCTTTGTTTTTTGCCCTGCTGACGAGACTTATATAGATAACGACCCGCAGGTCTATCGTTACCCCTCCCTGGCAAATTATCGCGCTATGGATTGCCGCATCTCGGTACCGCACTCGTTCAAGATGGATAGAGTCATCAAGGGTCTCGATCTGGACATCATCCATACCCAGCACCCGATCTTTATCGGCTACGAGGCCAGCCGGCAGGCCAGACGCTGCGGTATCCCGCTGGTGCTGACGTATCATTCGCAGTACGAGAACGTGCTGCGTACCTATTTCGACTGGTCGGAAGGTTTTTTCCGTGCGATCTTTCGAATCCTTTACCAGCGCTATTTCGGCCGTACCGACTGCGTCATTACTCCCACCGAGTCGATTCGGCGCATGGAACTGGCGCGCTCGCCCGACAACGAAGGACATTTCGTGGTACTGCCCACCCCGCTGGATGGCGATATGCTGCTTGACCCTCACCCCGAGCCGGTGATCGAGCGCTACGGCCTGGCTGGGCACTTTACCTTTGTTAGCACCAATCGTCTGGGCCCCGAAAAGAACCTCTACACCATGATCGATGCGTTTGGGCTGATCGCCGAGCGTGACCCATCTACACGCCTGCTACTGGTAGGGGATGGCCCGATCCGGCAGGATCTGGAACGCTACATCGGCGCACGCAAACTCAGCCACCAGGTAGTGATGACGGGCATGGTGCCGATGCGCGACATCCGAAATTACCTGGCGGCCGGGGACGCTTATGTGTGCGCCTCTCTCACCGAGACACAGGGGCTGGCGCTGCTGGAGGCGATGGCGATGGGACTGCCGGTCGTGGCGACCCAGGCGCCCGGCAATTCGGACTCTGTCACCCACGAGGTGGATGGCCTGCTGACCGAACCAAATACTGATTCATTGGCAAGCGGGATGCTCACCCTGCTGCAGGACGCGGATCTGCGCATCCGCCTTGGGCAGGCTGCCCGTGAGGTGCTAGTTCGTTATGACCCGGCTACGCTGGCCAAGAGGCTGTTGGCGATCTACCAGGCGGTCATCGCCGGTAAGCCCTATCCGCCAGACCTGTCTTTCAATCCTTCAGCGCGAGCGGGATAAAGACCGCCTCTTTTTTACCCAGCACTACAATCTGATCGAGCCCCAGGCTCTCGCCCTCGACGCCGTGATATCGCCAGATCACGCGCACTGTCTGGCCTGCATAGTCTGCCAGGTTTAAGCTGACTTGCCGATACTTGAGGCTTGGCCACGACTGGTCGGCCAGGCGCCACACCGACGTGGTGACGCTGCCCGCCTGGATGTATACCGTCACCGTGGCTGTCGGGTAGTTGGTACTTGTAAGTACCCAAAAGCTCAGCGCCACGTCTTGGTCGTCGACTGGCACGCGAAACGGCGATGAAAACAGCCACTCATCCTGCGCCTCGCTGCTATAGTTCACCCAGGCAGCATATGGGCCGCTGTGCACGTAATCCGGGAATTGTTCGGCCGACACAGTGCTCCACTTGCGGGCCGTACCACTCGAGTAGCTGAGCGTTTCCCAGTGCGCGGGGGGCATGGCATCGTTCGGGAAATCCTGCGTCATAACCGGCACCACCGCCAGGATTTGCAGGCCGGCACCGCCAGTGCTCGCCACTGGCTCGCGTGTGGTAAAGGCTGGCGTCTGCGCGCTGGAGTGTATCCCCAGCAGGCACAGCATTACCAGCAGGCAGGTCAGGCATCGCCCCAGTATGCGCATGGCGCTCAGCTAGTCCGCATCAGAATAGCCCGGGATGTGCTGGAAGGGTACCGCCCAGCTCGGGTCCTGGATCAGCAGTCCGGCATCGGGGTCAGCCGGCATCCGTGGCTGATCGTAGAGCCGCCACCCGTCGCCATCCAGCGGCTCTTCATAGCCGTCGTCGCGCAGCCTCCCCTGCATGCGTTCGCGCATACGCCGCAGATCGCCCTGGGTAAAGGACAGTCCGGCACGGCTGCGCAGTTCCTGCGGATCCTGCTGCCGCTCAAAGAGGTATTCCTGACGGTCGGCGGCCGAGTAGTAATACTTCCACTGCCGGTCAAGCGCCATATAGAGCGCATCCGGCCCCTGCGACCACTGGCTGTAGACGGTGCGGTCGGCGCTCGCGCCCTCAGCCAGCTCGGCCAGGTCGATACCATCCAGCCCCTCGGGCCGCGGTATACCGGCGGCAGCCATCAGGGTTGGGTAGATATCCACCAAGCTGGCAGGCGTATCGCAGACCTGGCCTACTGCAAAATGCCCTGGCCAGCGCGCCAGCAGCGGGATATTAGCCGGCGGATTGAGCATGCCGCGCTTACCAAAGCAATTATAGTCGCCAAGGTATTCGCCGTGGTCGGAGCTGTAGACAATCAGGGTGTTATCCAGCTGCCCGAGCTCTTCGAGGGCTTGCAGCAGGCGGCCCACCTGGTAGTCAACAAACGAGATGCAGGCATAGTAGTAAGCCTTCATCACGCGGAACAGGTTCAGGTCGCGCCCCTGATCGCGGTACTTGTAGCGGTTCTGATAACGGTTGATATGCGTCATCAGAAAGGCGCTCTCCTCGGGCACGTGCGGGGGCGGCATCAGCGCCGCACGGTAGAGCTTGTTCCAGGGCGTGGGCGGCGAAAAGGGCGGGTGAGGATGGATAAAGCTGGTCCACAAGAAAAAGGGCTCATCCGCGGGCTGCTCGCGTAAAAACGCCAGCGAGCGCTCCGCCACCCAATTGGTGGCATGGTGTTCGGCAGCCATCTGAGCCGGCTGAGGGATATAGTACATCTCACCGCGCGGCCCCATGGCATCATATATGTGCCCGAGCCCTGCACGCCGCAGGTAGGCAAGGTAATGGTCGTGGTCGCCGGCAACCCCCACCTCTTCCTGAATCTCACGGCTCTGCAGACCGCGCAGCGCGGCGATATCCGGGGTAAAGTGCAGCTTGCCGACTGCGTGCGTGCGGTAGCCGGCCTCCGTCAGGCGCTGCATCAGGGTGCCCTCGTCACTGGGCATGGGGTTGGCGTTGGAAAAGCACCCCGTGCGATGCGGGTAGCGCCCATAGATGAGCGAGCACCGCGCCGGCACGCATTCAGGCGAGGGCGTGTAGGCGCTGGAGAAGCGCACACCATCGCGGCACAGCCGGTCGAGGGCAGGGGTCTTGATGACCGGGTTACCGCCGGCGGCGATGGTATCAGCACGCTGCTGATCGGTAATAATAAACAGAATGTTGGGTCGACGTTGCAGCATATCAGGCTCCTTGGGTGCTGACGCCATCATAGAGTGTTTGAAGACCGCCTGCAAACTGCTTGCGCGGATGCTCAAAGACGCTCATAATACATAAAACAGCTGCCCAGGAGGTGGGTATGAAGATCGGTGCAAGCTATTGGATGTTTGAGCACGGCCTGGCAGGCACTGAGCCGATCGAGCGCGCCATGCAGCAGGCCAAAGACCTGGGCTATGATGCCATCGAGCTGTGTATCGCCTCTGAGGGCGTGCTGACCGACCGCACCAGCCAGGCGGAATGTGAGGCTATCGTCGCAACGGCGCACCGCATCGGCATCGAGATCGCCTCGGTAGCTTCCGGCGAAAGCTGGGCGGCCTCGCCCACTGCCAACGATCCAGCCGTGCGCGAGCGCATCCTGAGCTTTACCGAGCGCGCCCTGCAGGTGACACGCTGGCTGGGCACCGATGCTTACCTGTTTGTGCCGGGGGCTGTCTCGGTATTCTTTAACCCGGATTCAGAAGTGATCCCTTATGATGTGTGCTACCAGCGCGCGCAAGAGGCCGTCGCCAGGCTCAAGCCAACCGCCGAAAGGCTGCAAGTGCGCCTGGGAATCGAGAATGTATGGAACATGTTCCTGCTCAGCCCGCTGGAGATGCGCGATTTTATCGATTCGTTCAAATCACTGTGGATCGCCTGCTATTTTGATGTCGGCAACGTGATGCAGTTCGGCTATCCCGAGCAATGGATCCGGATCCTGGGCACACGCATCGCGCGGGTACACATCAAGGATTTCAAGCGCGCTATCGGCACCGCGAATGGCTTTGTCGATCTGCTGCAGGGCGATGTGGATTTCACCGCCGTACGCGAGGCCCTGATCGCAGCCGGTTATGACGGCTATGTCACGGCAGAGATGATGCCGTGGACGCCCGAGCGCCCGCGCGTGACGGCTGAGGCGCTCACCAGGATATTCAAGTCTCAGGAGGCAGTATGTTGCGAGTAGGGATCATCGGGCTTGGCTTTATTGGGCATGTGCATTACAAGGCTTACCGCGCGCTCAAGGACAAAGTAACGATCGCCGCGATATGCGATATCGAGCGCGAGCGGCTCGACCATCCCGGCGCGATCCTGGGCAACATTGACGCCGGTCCGGATGGCGTCGACCTGAGCGAGGCAGCGCTCTACACCGACGCCGCCAAAATGCTCGCAGAGCAAAAGCTCGATCTGGTCTCGATCGGTTTGCCCACCTATCTGCACGCCAAATACACGCGCATGGCGCTCGAGGCCGGCGTGCATGTCTTTTGCGAAAAGCCTATGGCGCTTAACCCGGCCGAGTGCGACAGCATGATCGCGGCGGCTGAGGCTAACGGCAAGCTGCTGCAGATCGGGCATGTGATCCGCTTTTGGCCCGAATATGGTTGGGCACGCGATGCCGTCCAGGACGGGCGCTATGGCAAGCTGCTGGCAGCGCATTTTCAGCGCCTGTCGCAAACTCCCAATTGGAGCTGGCAGAACTGGCTGTTGGATAGCACCAAGTCGGGCGGGGCAGCTCTCGACCTGCATATTCACGATGCCGACTATGTGCACTATCTGTTCGGCATGCCCAATGCCGTCTTTAGCACCGGCGCCACCCGGGTATCGGGCGGCAGCGACCATCTGCTCACTCAGTACCTCTACTGCGGCAATCTGGCGGTGAGCGCCGTCGGTGGCTGGATCATGAGCAAAGCTTTTGGCTTCCGACAGGCTTTTGATCTGGTGTTTGAGCGCGCCAATATCCAGTACGACTCGACGCACAGCCCCAGTCTGGTGGTACAGCCGCACGATAAGGAGCCCTTTAGCCCCGAGGTATCGAGCGATTCCGGCTATGATATCGAGATCTCCCACTTTGTGGAGCGCATCCTGGGCGCCGAATTGCCCATCGTGCTGACGCCGCAGGAATCGCGCGAATCGGTGCGCCTGATCCTGGCAGAAGTCGAATCGGCCGCTACTGGCAAGGTCGTCGCCCTCTGACATATTTATGTCAACACCCGCTTACGGCGTTGAATGCCGTAAGCGGGTGTTTTGTTGTGCTTGCGTTACAGCAGGATGCGCGAGTAAAACTCGGGCACGCCGCGCACACCCGGACGCAGCACAAAGAGCCCGCCGGCGCCCTCGCCTTCACCTGCCTTGCCCTTGTCGCCGATAGCGGTCGTGATGTACAAGTCAGCAAGGTCGTCGCCGCCAAAGATCACGCTGGTGATTTTGCGCGCCGGCAGCTCAATGCGCGCCAACTCGCGCCCATCCGGCGCGTACTTGAACACTGCGCTGCCATCCCAGCGCGCCGACCAGACGTTGCCCTCGGCGTCGACGGTCATGCCATCCGGCAGCCCTTCGGTGGCCGGATCCACACTCACAAAATCGCGCTGGTTGCTGAGCGCCCCAGTGGCGCGGTCATAGTCGAAAAGATAGATCCTGCCGACCGTCGAATCGGTATAGTACATCTGCGTCAAGCCCGCGGTAAAGCCCATGCCGTTCGAGCAGCCGATGCCCCCGACCAGCTTGGTGACGGAGCCGTCGCGATCCAGGCGATATAGGCTTCCCAGATGGCCTTTGCCCGGCAAAGTACCGCAAAAGACCCTTCCTTCTGGGTCGGCGATCACGTCATTAAAGCGCGCGCCCTCCTCGCCGGGGATGCTCTCGATTACCGACTCGATCACCCCATCGTGCCAGGTGCGCACCGAGCCGTTATCGCCAAACAGGAGCAGCTTGCCATCCGCCTGGATGGTAAAGCCGCCCAGTACTTTGCCGTCGATCACCTGTTCGTGAGTTTCGCTGTGCGGGTCGTAGCGAAACACGCGTGCAGAGGCGATATCAGCCCAGTAGAGCTTTTTCTCGAGCGGGTGCCAAAGCGGTCCCTCTCCGCAGATGCAGTCATAGTTGGCGATCATACGCGGTTGCATATCAACTTACTCCTCGATAAATACAAGCTTTGATGCCCTCGGCAGCACGTTTGAACAGCTTCCATTCGGCATCCGGCGGGATCAGATGGTCAAAAGCAGCGATATAGCGCCCGCCTTTCAGCATTTCGTCTGCACGCGCGATCTCGGCATCTACCGCTGCCTCATTGGCCGACAGGGCACGCTTATCGAGCCCGCCGTAAATGCCCAGGCTCGGGTACTGCGCCCGATAAACCCTCACATCGTTGCCGGCCTGCACCTCAAAGGGCATAAAGGCGTTCACGCCGTAGCGCATCATCAGCGGCACCAGCTCACTGCAGTCGCCGTCGCTATCCACCGAGATCACGTGCACACCGTGCGCGCGCGCAAACCCGGCTATGCGCGCGTACTGCGGCATCATAAAGCGTTCGATCATGTGCGGCGAGATCAGCGAGCCCTGTTTGCCGGACATATCCTCCCAAATGTGGATATGGTCGATCTGTACCACCTGAGCAACCGCCTCCCACAGATGGAGCCACAGGCTGGTGAGGTGCTGCATCATATCGGCGACCATCTCGGGCTCGTCATAGAGCGCGACCAGTAGGGCTTCGACACCCAAAAGATCGCGCACCGATCCAAACACGCCCCAAGGGTACGCCCCCACCTGCACCGCCTCACCGCTGGCGCGTACACGCCTGGCAAAGGCATTCAGATCCTCGGCAATGCGCGTCGGGTCGCCGATCTGCAATCGCTCGTGCTTTAAAGAACGCCACTCGTCGGGCGTGTGTACCGGATAATCGAGCCATTCCGGCATGCTGGCACCATCGCGGCGGTTACGCAGCGTGATGCCACGCCCGTCGCGTGCGGTATAGGTCTCGTCATCTTCACACAGCAGGGTCGTCTCAAAAGGCGGCCAGATCCCGCTGTGCAGCTCAGGGATGGCAAACCCCAAGTCATAGCCAAAACACTCTGCAGGGTCGAGTGTGCCGATACCGCTATCGCGCTGCCAGTTAGCCAGCGCATCGCCCCAGGGCTGCCATCCCAAACCAACCCCAAAAGGCGCACGATCGATGGGTACTCCCGTCAGGCAGCGCACCAGCCGTTCGCCTGGAGCAAGGCCGTTCATCAGGCGCCGCGCAGCAAACGGATATAGTCGCGCGCCACCTGCAGATCCTGCAGCGCTTCGACCGAATCGGTCATCGGCTTGATCTCGCCCTTGACAGCGCGCACAAAGTTAATCGCCTGTTGGCGCATGGCGTGCACCCACGGCAGGGTCGGCACGAGCGTCTGCGGGATCTTGCCGTTGCTCGGGTCGCTGAACACCTCGACACGGCCGGGACGGTTGATCGCCATCGGTGCAGGCAGCTCGATCTTGATATAACCGTGTTCAAAGGCTACGAACGCGGATTCGTGCCAATCGAGTGTGCTGGTATAGGGCGACATCTCAATCACTCCCGCTGCACCGCTTGGCGTCGTGGCAACCAGCAGCACGCCAGAGGGATCGGCATAGGTCACACGGTAGGGTTCGCCCAGCAGGTGACGAAGCAGGTTGACCTGGTGGATGTAATAGTTCACAAAGCCGATGTATTCCTGATACAGCTCGGGCGACATGTCGTCGGGGGCGGGGTCGCCTGCCAACTCGGGGTAGGATTCCTTTGACTGCACCAAGTCGACAAAGCCATTGGCGACCCAGTCGCCGGCCGGCATCAGCACGCGCACATACTTTAACTTGCCCAGCTCACCGCTCGCTTGCAGGCGCTCAATCTCGGCCTTGGCATACATGGTGGCTGGGTCGGAGCGCTTGTGGTAGCCCAGCATCTGCCAGGTGCCGGACGCTTTGGCGGCTGCCACCACCTTTTCGCCCATCGCAATCGACCCTGCCAGCGGCTTTTCGGTCATAACCGGCACACCAGCCTGCAGCAGCTCGGGGATAATCGTACCGTGGCGCGTAAAGGGCTGTGCCGAGACGAGCGCATCCACCTTTTCGGCCACCAACAGCTCAGTGTGGCTGGCATAGGTACGCGGGATGTGATATTTGGCTGCAACCAGTTTGCGCAGCTCGGGCCGGATCTCGGCGATCGCCACTACTTCGCACTCTGGCACGGTGCAATAGTTCTTCAGATGGGCGTTCTGCCCCATACCGCCTACACCGATAAACCCGATCTTGATCTTGTCCACGATGCCTCCTGAAAGAATGTTGATCTGCTAAACCTAATGGTAATACTGGCTGGCCGGCGCGGCCGGCTCGTTGGGCGAGCGCCCGGCCGGGTCGTTGGCAATGGCACCCTCGGGGGCACGCACCAGGTCGCCCGCGAGGAGAGGGTCGGTGGTCGCCTCCATCCAGGCCTGCAGGCGTGTGCGCATATCCGCGAGCAGGTCCGCTTGGGCAGCATCATCAGCCACGTTGCAGCTTTCGGTGGGATCAGCGGCCAAGTCATAGAGCGCCTCGCGTGGTAGCGCGCGCTCTCCGCCGCCCTGCTCAAGCCACACGGTCTTGGAGGGCGAATCGTCGCAGTTGGGCAGCACCGGCAGCTCTCGGCTGCCGTAACGACGGATGTAGTTGTGGCGCAAGGTGCGCACAGCGCGCTGCGGCTCGTAAGCCGCGTGGTAGGTGACCTCGGCGGTGATCTGGTCGCGAACAGAATCCGCTGTATCCTCGATCAGAGGCCAAAGACTGACCCCCTCGCACCACGCGGGGATAGATAAACCGGCGAGCTCGCACAGGGTTGGCATAACATCGAGGTGCGAGACAAGGGCGTCGCACACCCGCCCGCCCCGCATGCCGCGCGGTCCGCGCATGATCATTGCCACACCGATGCCGTGGTCTGTCAGGGTGCACTTGCAGCCCGGGAAAGCAAGGCCGTGGTCGGTGGTGTAGAACACCAGCGTGTCATCCGCCTGTCCACTGCGTTCGAGCGCCTCCAGCACCTGCCCGATGCCGGTATCCAACTCGGCGGCACTGGCATGGTAGCCGGCCATATCATCGCGGCTGGCGAGGCTGATAGCGACCGGTGTGGGCGGCCGCAGATAGCGTCCCGCGCCAGGCTCGACAGCTGGATATTCGCGATGAGTCTCGAAAAAGCCAACCGAGAGAAACCAGGGTTGGCAAAGTGCCTGATCGAGCCAGGTACTGGCAGCAGCAGAGACCTCGCCCCTGCGCATGGCTGCGGCCGGCAACACCTCTGTATAACCGAGTCTGCGGGGGTCAGAGGTGGTCTCGTGCTGGATGCCGCACAGCACGCTGCGGTAACCGCCCTGCGCCAGAACGTTGGCCAGATGACGCTCGGGGCGGCTCAAAGCAAAGCCGCGATGCGCCAGGCCGAGCATCCCACTGGCATGCGCACATTGCCCGGTGAGCATGGCAGCGCGCGAAGGCGAGCAAGTCGGCGCGGTGCTAAAGGCGTTGCTAAAGAGCACGCCCTGCTCAGCCAGGCGCTGCAGGTTGGGAGTGGGCACGGCGGCGCCATAGGGCTGCAGATAGCGGCCGGAATCGTGCGAATGAATGTACAATATATTGGACGGCATGGCAGCACCTCTGGCTGGGCAGTATAGCGCCGGCATATCTTTGCTGCAAGGCAATCCGATGCCGGCAGGGCGCTTGCCAGATCACCACACCACGCTACACTGTAGTAAGGGAGGCCCTGCATGAGCGTCGAACTGATCTTGGCACCACCAGCAGGCGGCAAAACGAGCGAATGTCTGCGCAGAGTTCAGATGCTGCGCAGCCGCGCGCCGCTCGCCCCTGTGCGGGTGGTGGTCTCGAATGCCCTGCAGGCCACCGACTGGCGCCACCGTCTGGCGCTCAGCGGCGGGGCAATCGGCACAGAAATCGGCCTCTTTGACGACCTTTACCGCCAGATACTGCAGCACAGCCCAACTCCCACTCCGCAGCTGCACCGTGTCGGTGCCGCGCGCATGGTGCGTGCCGCAATCCGCGCGCAGGAGGAGGCGGGGACGTTGCAGCATTATGGGCAGATCGCACAGCTTCCGGGTTTTGTGCAGGTGCTTGGGAATGCGTTTGCCGAGCTAAAGCGCAGCATGGTCGATCCGCAGTACATGCTGGAGGTCACCCGCAGCCGATCGCGTGCCGAATACGAGCTGGCCCTGTTCTATGACGCCTATCAGACCAGGCTGCAGGCACTGGGATGGGCCGATCAGGAAGGACTGAGCTGGCTGGCGGTCGAAGCGCTCGAGCGCACTGGTGGTTCACAGCTGTGGCGTATGCTAATCATCGACGGCTTTGATACTTTTACCGGAGCCCAGCTGGCGGGCATGGAGGCGCTGCGTAATGTAGAACAAGTCATCATCACCTTGCCTGTGAGCGGCGATGAGCCCCCGCGCGAGGTCGAACAGCGTATGCATACGAGCCTGGCGGCCTTGCGCGAGAAGCTAACGCCCAGAGAAACTCGTCTAAAACCCGCTCCTGCCCAGCGCACGCCTTTGAGCGCCCTGCTCGAACGCCTCTACGTCTCCAGCGCTGCGCGCCTGGAGGCCTTGCCCGCCGTGGAACTGGTTGAGGCGCGTTCGGCGGCCGAGGAGGCGCGCGAGGCACTGCGCTGGATCAAGGCACGCTTTGTACGCGACAGCATTCCGCTGGGAAGCTGTGCTGTCTTTATGCCCTCACCAGGCTACCGCCCCTATCTGCAGGCTGCTGCACGCGAGTTTGGTATCCCGCTGCGCTTTGCCCAGCGCGAGCCTCTCAGCCGCTCGATGGCGTTATATGCTTTGTTAGGCTATCTAAATCTTTCCATAGATAATACCCCGCACTCCCTCTTGGCCTGCCTGACTTCGCCCTATCTGCAGCTCGGGTTTACGCGCAACGACGCCGATGCCCTGGCGCGGGTCGCCGAGCACGCGCGCATTACCGGCGGAATCGAACAGTGGGAGGCAGCGCTGCATTCGTTGGCCCTCAGGAGGCCGCCAGAGCGCTTTGAGGACGAGCCCAACGAGGGCGGCGCTGTAGCGCCGTTGCTCCGCGGCGAAGAGGCCGAGCGCCTGCTTGAGAATCTGCGGGGGCTTTATGCGCATTTACCTGCCCCCACCGACGTAGCCAGCACGGCCAGATGGATCCAAACGACGGAAGCACTGACCGACTGGTGCCGGTTTAGCACGACGCTCAGCAGCCAGGAGGAAGTGGCCGCCTATCACGAGCTAGTCGAGATCTGGCGTGCCATGTTTTCAGCCGACCAACTGGCGGGCGAGCGGCAGCTCACTTGGTCGGAATTTTGCGCCGAACTGCGCGTACTGGTGGTCACCAGCCCCAATGTCGATGATCCTTCCGTCGGGCGTGACGAGGCCGTCGTGGTGAGTAACGTTGCCAGTGCGCGCGGCGTGCGTTTTAACGCCGTCGTGTTGCTGGGCCTCTCGGAGGGCAGCTGGCCGGAGGTTGAGCATCCGGATCCATTCCTCGGCGAAGCGCTGCGTTTGGAACTGGGACTTGATGCACGTCTTGGGCGCAATCAGCAGAGCCTGTTTTACCAGGCAGTCGCACGTGCCGATCTCAAGCTCCTTCTCACGCGCCCCTATCTGGCAGAGGGCGGTGAAGACTGGGAGGAATCGCCCTTCTGGTCTGAGCTGCGGCGCCTCCTGCCGGAGGACTACCGCCCGCAACGTGTGCGCCACGATGGCGCGGTCGCCCTGCATGACGCAGCCTCGGCCAGCGAGCTCTTGTTCTATGCCGTCCGTCAGGGACACCTGCCCCTCGATGACGCCATCCTGCAGGAGCGTTGGCAGGCGATCGACCACGGCGGTCAAGTGCTGGCCAGCCGGCGTGAACGGCGCAGCAGGGGCGTCTATGAGGGCGACCTGAGTTCGGTGCAGCGCCAGTTGCGCGCGCGTCTGGAGGGCGCCAGTTCCTGGAGCACCTCGCATCTGGAGACCCTCAGCCAGTGCGCCATGCAATACTACTTTGCGTATCTGCTCGAACTGACCGCTCCGCGCCCTCGTGAGCCGATGCTGGATGTCAGCATCCGCGGCTCACTCCTGCACGAGATCCTCGCAGAGCTGTTCAAGTGCTTCCCGGATATGGCCGACGCGGAGAGAATCCGCAGCGCCTTGCCCGATATCGCCAGACCGATTCTGGCAGCCGCTCCGCAGCGCTACCAGTTCCGGCCGGGACCGCTTTGGGAGAGCGAGTGCACCCAGATGCTGGACCTGCTGGCTAGTAATATCCCAGCCATCACGTGTATGGCCAAGGGTTTTACCGCGAAAGCTTTTGAAACCAGCTTTGGACGCGATGGTGCCCAACCGTTGGTGCTGGAGTTTGAAGACGGCACACGCCTGACGCTGCGCGGCGTGATCGACCGCATCGACTGTAATGACGCCTGTGAGCTGCGCATCATCGACTACAAATCGGGCTCAAAGGGCGTGACCCTGGAAGAGATGAAGCTCGGTAAAGGCCTGCAGCTGCCGATCTATGCTCTGGCAGCCGAGCGTGCCCTTGATCGGGGCACGGTCGTGGAGGGCTACTATTGGCAGCTGGGCAGTCAAAAACCTTCGCCGGCAACCCTGAGCGGATACCAAGATGACACCAAAAGCGGCGTAGAGGGAGCTATCGCCAACATGCTCAGCCAGGTGAACAAGCTCGTGGACGGTTACGCATCCGGCAAGCTGTATCCCGCTCCGCCTGCCGGAGGCTGCCCATTTTACTGCGCCGCCGCACAATTCTGTTGGCGCTATCATGCTGCGGGGTGGCGGTGATGAACAACAAGAGCGCTACTGAGCGCGCCATCGAGGGCTTTGGTCTGACGGACGTTCAGCGCCAGGCCGCACTTGAGCGCAACTGCGACGTCTACCTGACGGCCGGCGCCGGCTCTGGCAAGACCCGCACCCTGGTAGCGCGTTATATCAGCCTGCTGGCCGAAGAGGGCTATGGCCCGCGCAACATCCTGGCGGTGACGTTTACCAAAAAGGCGGCCCGCGAGATGCGCTCCAGGGTGCGCCGCGAGCTCCTGAAGCTAGCCGAGACGGGAGCGTCCGACGAGTGCGCCCGCTGGCGAGACCTCGTATTCAAGCTGGATGCCGCGCGCATCAGCACGATCCATTCGCTGTGCGCCGAGATCCTGCGCGCGCACCCCGCCGAGGCACGCATCGATCCCGCGTTTGGGGCTTATGAAGAGGTCGAAGCCACCCTGCTGCGCGGCGAGGTTATCGAGGCGTCGCTGCAGGATCTGGCGGCAGACCCGCGCTTCCGCGAGCTGCTGGATGCCACCGACCCCAGGGATTTGATCAATGCGCTGGACGAGGGCATCAAGGCCAGGCTCAAGCTCGAGCGCATGACCAGTGAGAACGTGAACGAGCTCGTATGCGGTGAATTGCTGGCCATCTGCAACGACGAACGCCTGACAGCGCCTGTAAACGAGCTGTCGGGTTGGTCCCGCCGTGATTTGGTTGACGACGCGAACCAGACTCTGGCGGATCAGATCAGCGCGCTTATCGATACGTGGCGGGCTGCGCGATCAGCCCTTGAGAGCAGCGACCTGGCTGCGTTCGATCACTGCCTGCCAGAACTAAAGCGCTGTCTGACCACCAACACAGGCAAGAAAACCAGCCGTGCGAAACTCGTGCTTAAAGAGATGCGGGTTGCTCATGACGAGCTGTTGTTGCCGTTGCTGGATACCAAGCCCACAGATACGCCCACTCCCAAACTGGCACCAGCCCTCGAGGATGCCATGCGCCTGGTGATCGCCCGTTACCAGAGCGCTCTCGATGAGCGCGGCGCGCTGGATTTCGACAGCCTGGAGAGCCGCACTGTCGAGCTGCTGGAAGACCCCGCCGTGCGCGCGAGCTGGCAAAACGAGTTCGGCGCCGTGTTGGTGGACGAGTTTCAGGATACCAACGCCCGCCAATACAGCATCGTGAGGGCTTTGGCAGGCACCAAACCCGGGCGCCTCTTTGTCGTGGGCGACGCGCAGCAATCGATCTATCGCTTCCGCCAGGCTGACGTGCGGGTGTTTCATAGCCTGACAAGCCCGCATCCGCCCGCCGGCGCGCTGGGTTTGCGCCTCGACCAGACCTATCGCACCCATACAGAGCTGCTGCAGGCCACCAGCGCCCTGTTCAGCCAGATCCTCGCCGACGATGAGGAATACCTGCAAACCTACGAGATCCCTTACGAGCCGATGACCTCAGCCCGCGGCGCCCTCCCCGAGCCCCCTGCCAGCCCCAGCATCGAATTCCTGCTGGGCAGCGGCAGGGAAGCCGAAGACGCCCGCCCCAATGCAGCCGAATTGCTCGCCCACCGACTGACCGACCTCAAGGCATCCGGTGAAATCGGCGAGTGGCACGAGGTGGCCCTGTTAGCGCGTGCTTCGGGCAGTTTCAGCACCTACGAAGACGCTTTCGAGCGCTGGGGCATCCCTTATGTCACCCAGTCGGGGCGCGGCATGTATCAGCGCCCCGAGATCCGCGATACCATCAACCTGCTGCGCGCGCTGGCCAACCCGGCCGACGACCTGGCCATGGCGGGCGCGCTGCGCTCGCCGGCATTTGGGCTCTCGGATGCTGCCCTCTACCAGCTGCGCTGGAGTTCGGCCAGCGCGCAGCCTCAGCAGCTATGGTACGCGCTGCAGCATCGCACAGAGCTGCTGGCGGGAGCAGACCGCACAGCGGGTGCCAGGGCGGTCGAGATTCTCAGCCGCCTGCTGGATCAGGCCGACCGCGTCAGTGCTGCCGAGTTGCTCCAGGAGCTGATCGCAGCGAGCGATTATCGCGCCATCCTCGCGCGCGACCCGCACCAGGGCACCGCCGGCAGGCTGTGGCGCAACCTCGACAAACTACTTGACGACATCCTGCCCAACGAGCGTCTGGGCTTGCGCGAACTGCTCGAATATCTTGAACACCTCAACAGCCGCACAGTGCGCGAAAGCGAGGCTGAAGCCGAGGTGATCGGCGCTATCAGGCTGATGACGATCCATGCCGCCAAAGGGCTCGAGTTCAAGGTGGTGGTGCTGGGGGATGCTTCACGCGCTGAAAACCGCCGCACCAGCACAGGACCGCTGATCTCTTCAGACTATGGGGTACATCCGGCTGCGAGCAAAGAGATCGTGGCACGCTATGCGCGGCTGCAGGAAGCCCGCCAGGATGCTGCCGAAACCAAACGCCTGCTATATGTAGCCCTCACGCGCGCCCGCGACAAGCTGATCATCAGCGGCCATGTAACACATGGGAAAGGCGAGGTACCGAAATACACACTAGAAGGTTATGCCAGTGTATTACTTGATGCTGCCAGCCTCAAGCCCCTGCTGCCTGATCTCGCGCGCGATCAGCTGCAGCATGTCAAGCTGCCGAATGGCAGCACAGCCGGTATCTGGCTGGCCAGCCCGACCGAAGAGGGCGTCAGCGAACCGCCGCTGCCAGCCCTCGCTGCCGACGCCACCTTGCCCTTTGTGGCCAAAGACGCCCTGTGGCAACCGCTCCCGCTGAGCCAGGAGGCTGAGGAGGCCCCTGAAGAGGGGCTGCAGATGCCCCACCCCGCCAGCCAGGCACCCGCTGAGGCAGCCGGCGTGCTGGTACATGCGGCAATTCAGGCATGGTGTTTTCCCGGCGACGCCCGTTTGCCCGAGCTGCTGCGCGAGCGCTCGCGTGGCTTGGGGATCATCGAGCCCGAGCAAGCCAATGCGCTATATGCGCGCGCAGTTGAGCTGCTCGAGCGGTTGCGAGCCCATCCGCTGTACACAGAGATCGCCCAAGCTGACGAACGCTGGCATGAACTGCCCTACGTGCTGGCACCCTACAAAGGCACCTCACGCAGCGGATATATCGATCTGCTATACCGCCGCGGAAAGGCGTGGCATGTGATCGACTTTAAGACAGATGCGCTGGCCGCATTGCCGGATGGCGCCGCCGTGCGAGACAGGTATGTCAAACAGGTCGGGCGTTACATCATGGCAGTGCGTGCTTTGCTCGGTCACAACCCATCCGCCGCGATCTGCTATCTGGACGACGCCGGCCAGGTCACCCTTCAGGAGGTGACATAGGCGCCTGACGATCGAGGCGTTTGTTGCGGTAAAACACCGCCAGGTTGAGGAGCAGCATCGTCAGGTTAAAGACGTAGACCGCCACCACATAGTTGGGGTTAAAGAGCAGTTTGCCCGCCAGGCCCAGCGCATAACCGATCGCAATCAGCCACAAAAACACCTCGCTGACCCCCTGCGCGGTGCGCGAACGCCAGGCCTTGCGCAGCGAGACGGGCCACGAAATCCCAAAACAAATCAGCATACCAGCTTCTAGGATCTCTTTCATACCAGCCCCCGTCAGAAAGGTAGCGTCAGGCGATCCTGGGCGCGAAACTGAGCGCCGTAGGCCTCCATGCGGCGCATCTCGGGCTCTGTGAGGGTCATCTTCCGGCACAGACCCGCCACCGTGCGGCGAAAACGATCGACATCCCGCAGGCCCATCATCGCCACATGCGGAGCCGGATGGGTGAGCACGTAGCGGTAAAAGTCGGTCTCATCGGGTTTGAAGGGCGCCCCCGGGTTGGCGTACAACACCGTCGAGCGCGCCACGCTCATCAGCGTCACTCCCATATTCTGCTCTGCAGCTACCGGAAAGACCATACCCTCGGGCTCGCGCATGGCGCAGTTATACCAGCACAGCACCACATCAAACACGCCAGTAGAGAGGGCCTCGTGCAGCACCGACCAATCGTGCCCGGTAACGCCGATAAAGCGCACCAACCCCTCCTTTTTGGCCTTGAGCTGGGCTTCCAGACCGCCGCCGGGCCCCATCTGCCTGGCCAGTTCGGCGCGCGTCATCACCGCGTGGCTGTGCCAGATGTCGAGATAATCGGTCTGCAGATCGCGCAGCGAGATCTCGAGTTCCTTGCGCATCTCCTCGGCAGTGCGTTTGCCCGACTTGGTGGCGATGATCACATCCTGCCGTGAGCGCCCCTTCAAGGCCTCTCCAACGATCTTTTCGTTTTCACCCCGCAGATATTCGCGCGCCAGGTCAATGTAGTTGACCCCGCAATCCAGGGCTTGGCGGTACATATCGGGCTCTTTGCCGTAGGCGCCGCCGATCCCCAGGCGGGTCACCTGCAGACCGGTGCGTCCCAATGTGATGGTGGGCATCAAATCTCTCAAGAGATCACCTCCGTTGGAAACTTTGACAATCATAAGAGCATCTCGCGCAGATGACAAGTGCAAATCCGCTTGCCCACCGCGCGTTATGCGGTTAGAATGCGGCTACTATCTAGGAGGTCAGCCATGCAAGTACTGACGATATCCGGTGCACGCAACCCAGCGGGGCAGACCAGCCAGGCCGTCAATGCTGTGGCGCAGGGCATCATCGCCGCCGGCGGCGTCGTTGAGACAGTGCTGCTGCCCGAAATGCACATTGAGCGTTGCCGCCAGTGCGATGATAACGGCTGGGGCATCTGCCGCACCCAGGGCCGCTGTGTGATCGAAGATGACCTGCCCGCCATCAAGGCGCGCATCCGCCAGGCCGACCTGGTGCTGTTCGCCACCCCAGTTTATTACGCCGACCTGGCCGAAAGCCTGCGCGCCTTTCTTGACCGCCTGCGCCGCACCAGCGCCCCCGAAGAGTTCTCAGCCGGCATCCGCGGCAAGCGCGCCATCGGCATATGCGTGGCCGGGGGAGGCGGCGGCGGAGCGCCCAACTGCTGCGTCGCGTTGGAACGCGCTCTGGCATCCACCGGTTTTGACGTCTACGACCTCTTCCCGGTGCGCCGCCAAAACCTGGCGCTCAAGGTCGAGGTGCTCGAAGCCTACGGTTATCTGCTCGCCAAAGCCTGATCGACGGAGTAATGCATGTTGCCTCTGGCATATAAACCCGACCTGGAAGAAGCCGTTGCCCGCATCAATGCCTGGTGGGATAACCAACCCGCCGACCGCGCTCTGCTGCAGGTGATAGCCCTGCGCGATGATGCCCCGCCCGCTCCAGAGCTGCCCGCGCGCGACCTCGAGCAGCAATGGACCGATATCGACTTTATGCTGGCACGCACAGAATCGGCCATGGAGCGCACCTGGTTCGGCGGTGAAGCCGTGCCTATTTTTATGGCCAACGTCGGGCCAGACGCCTTTGCCGCCTTTTTGGGTGCAGAGGTCGAGCTGCTGCCCGATACTACCTGGGTGCGCCCGTTGATCCACGACTGGGACAGCGCTCCCGCGCTGGTCTTTGACGAGGCTGCCCTCTGGTGGCAGCTGCAGTTCGGCCTGCTGAGCCGCGGCGTCGAGCTGGGTGCCGGGCGCTGGCTGGGAGGATTCCCCGATACGCACAGCGGTCCGGATGCGCTATCCGCCCTGCGCGGGCGCCAGGCGCTGTGTTACGACTTTTACGACAACCCCGATCGCGTCCACCAGGCTGTGCACGAGCTGCGTGTGGTCGGGCGCGAGGTTTACCAGCGCTATTTCAACCTCCTAAAGCCCGAGATACAGGGCAGCTCGAGCGGCTGGTGCACCGCCTGGGGAAACGGCTACTGCAACGTGAACCAGTGCGACATGATGGCCTTGATGAGCCCCGCGACCTTTCAGGAGTTTTTCGACGAGTGGCTGCAGGAAGAGCTCTCCTGGTTTGACCGTATTGTCTGGCACCTGGACGGCCCCGAATGCCTGCCGCACCTGGATTACCTGCTGGCCCAACCGACCATCAAGGCCATCCAGTGGGTGCCGGGCTCGGGAATGCCGCCCGTCTCGCAGTGGATTGACCTGTTAAAGCGCATCCAGGCGGCCGGCAAGAGCCTGTGGTGCGGCGTCAGCCCCTGGGAAGTCGAGATCCTCACGCGCGAGCTGTCGTCGCGCGGGTTATTGATGCACACCGGTATGCCCACCCAGGCCGAAGCCGAGCAGCTGCTCGCCGATGTCAAACGCTGGTCGCACAGTTAAAACGCCGCTCAGCGTGCGGCGCATGACAAGGAGTATGGGATGAAAATCGTTGTCTTGGATGGTTATACCCTCAACCCCGGTGACCTCTCGTGGGAGGGCATCGAGGCGCTCGGTGAGCTCACCGTGCACGACCGCATCGCGCCGGAAGACACAGTCGCGGCGGCCCGCGAGGCGGATGTGATCCTGCTCAACAAGGCGCCCCTCACGAGTGAGATGATCGCCCAGCTGCCCAACCTGAAGCTGGTGAGCGTGCTGGCGACGGGGTTCAACATTGTGGATATCGAGGCGGCTCTCGCGCATGGCGTCACCGTCTGCAATATCCCAACCTACGGCACCCGATCGGTGGCGCAAATGACCTTTGCGCACCTCTGCAACCTGACCCTGCACGTAGCTGAGCACAGCAAGGCGGTGCGCGAGGGACGCTGGACCAACTGCCCCGACTTTTCGTTCTGGGATTGGCCGTTGATCGAGATCGCTGACAAGACCATGGGCATTATCGGCTTTGGGCGCATCGGCCGTTCAGTGGCCGAGGTAGCGTTGGCCTTTGGCATGAAGGTACTTGCCAACGATTCTTTTGCCGGTGAGCCGATGGAGGGGGTCAAGCTCGTCGAGCTGGACCAGCTCTTTAGCGAGAGCGACGTCGTCAGCCTGCACTGCCCGTTGACCCCTGAAACGCGCGGGATTGTCAATGCTCAGCGCCTGGCGCAGATGAAGCCCACGGCCTACCTGATCAACACCTCGCGCGGGCCGCTGGTGGTGGCGCAGGACCTGGCTGACGCCCTCAACGCGGGCAGGCTGGCCGGCGCCGGAGTGGACGTGCTCGAGGTGGAACCGCCGCCGGCGGATAATCCGCTTCTGAGCGCGAAAAACTGTGTGATCACACCGCACATCGCCTGGGCAACTACTGCGGCGCGCTCACGCCTGATGGATATGACCGTCACCAACATCCGCGCCTTTATGGATGGCAAACCGCAGAACGTCGTGAACTGACACAGGTTGGGCGGGCATCGTCGCTCGCCCGAGGAGTGAGCATGCCCGAGCTGATCCTGGCGCACGACCTGGGCACCACCGCTGACAAAGCCTCGCTTTTCGGCGCCGATGGCCAGCTGTTGGCGAGCGCCTCGTGCAGTTACCCCACCTATTACCCGCGCGCGGGCTGGGCTGAGCAATCGGCGGATGACTGGTGGGCGGCGGTATGTGCCGCAAACCAGCAGTTGTTTAGCCAGTCGCCCTACCGTGCCGAGGATGTCGCGGTTGTGGGGTTTTCCGGCCAGATGATGAGCTGCCTCCTGGTGGATGGCAGCGCTAGGCCGCTGCACCAATCGATCATCTGGGCCGACCAGCGCGCTGCGGATGAAGCCGCTGCTGCCGAGGTTCAGCTTGGTACGAAATATCTGTATGGCATTACCGGGCACCGTTTCGGAGCCAACTATACCGCAGCCAAGCTCCTGTGGCTGCGCAAGCATCAGCCCGAGCTGCTGCAGCGTGCTCGCTATGTGCTGCAGGCCAAGGATTACATCGCCGCGCGCCTGACCGGCGTGTTCGCCACCGACACCTCGGATGCTTCCGGTACCAACCTGTACGACCTCACTGCCGGCGGCTGGTCACAGGCGCTCCTGCAAGCCCTCGAGCTCGACGCAGCGCTCCTGCCAGATCTGCATGCCGCCACAGATGTGATCGGTCAGGTAAGCCGCTCAGCCGCCCAAGAGAGCGGATTACGCACCGGCACGCCGGTGGTGATCGGCGGAGGCGACGGCGCCTGTGCTACGGCTGGCGCCGGTCTGGCTGCCCCGGGGGATATCTATCTGTATATCGGGTCGAGTTCGTGGATCGCCAGCCTTGCAACGCAGCCATTGTTCGACCAGGCCCGCCGTACCTTTACCTTTTCGTACCTTGATCCACAGCTTTACCTGCCGACCGGCACGATGCAATGTGCCGGCGGCTCCTATGACTGGCTGGAGCGCCTGCTGCGCGGCGAGGGCAGCACCCCGCCGTATCGCAAGCTGGACGCCCTGGCTGAGGGCGTGGCGCCCGGCGCGCGCGGTTTGCTCTATCTGCCCTACTTGCTGGGTGAACGCAGCCCGCACTGGAGCACCACCGCGCGTGGCAGTTTTGTGGGGCTTAGCATGCTGCACGGGCGAGCCGAGATCGCGCGCGCGGTGCTGGAAGGAGTCGCCTTTAACCTGCGTGCCATCTTGGATGCCTTTCGCGCGCAGGGCACGCAGTATGAGAGCCTGCGCATCATCGGCGGCGGCGCGCGTTCGGCGCTGTGGCGTCAGATCGTGGCCGATATCCTGCAGCTGCCGCTGTTGCGTCCGCAGCTGAGTGCTGAGGCAACCTCGCTGGGAGCTGCTATGGCGGCCGGCACAGGGGCTGGTCTGCTTGGCAGCCTGCGGCAGGCTGCCAGGTTGGTGCGCCTCAGCGAGGCCGAGAAACCCAATCCGGCCAACAGTGCGCTTTACGACGACTTCTACGGTCTGTTTTGCCAGGCCTATCGCACACTTGAACCCCTCAACACAGCACTGGCGGCTCACACCGACGACACGATCGAGTGACAGCTATTTAGTTAGCCACACTATATGATCGATGCGCGTTGATAGTCGGTCACCTCTTCCGCCAGGCGCAGCGGTCCGCGGCGGCGTGCTACCAGCAGCGTCATCATGACACAGAGCACCATACCGATTGCACCCAGCAGGCCCGCTTCGGGGCCAAATGCCCCGCCGGTCATCGCTTCCGGGCCCACAGCGGTCGTCTGCAGGAGTGCGGCACCCACCGCACCGCCCGAGACGGGCAATCCCGATACAGCTCCCATAAACCAGTTCCAACCGATGTGCAAGCCTACAGCCAACCCGATGTCGCCCATCACCAGCATGGGGACGCCCAGCATGAGCCCGGCCCCAACCAGCAGCAGGGTACTGGTGATGCTTGCGTTATCGTTAAAGATGTGCAACACACCAAAAACGGCCGACGACAGGAACCACGCCAACAACAGTGCCGCTTTAGGGTGCATAAAGCCGCGCATCCACTGCGCCAGGTTGGGCAGCATCCAGGCGCGGCTCATCAGTTCTTCCATGATGCCAACCATGATATACACCACAAGTGCCTGCAGCACGCCGGACAACACGCTGGGGAGCGCCGCCGGGGCGATGCGATACCATCCGGCAGCCCAACCCGTCAGCAGCATAACGCCCTGGGTGATGCAGGCGACGACAAAGCCGATGGCTACATCGCCCAGCCACAGCCTGAGGTTGGGCCAGTGACGTTGCCGGTCAACCAGCATCCTCAGGACCAGGATCGCCACCGAGAAGGCCAGCAGGCTGACAGCAGAGACCAGCCAATCAATCCCTAGGTATTGCAGGAACATGATTATGGGTACAGCGGGGAGCAGGGCACCCAGCACCAGAGGTACTATTGCCAGCATCCGCACCACGAATCTCAGCCGACGCTCCGTATGGTTATAAAAAAGGGAGCTCAAGCCTTCTTTGATCGTCATTTTTCACCCGTCGCTTCACTCAGCTGCCAGATAACCCCATTCTCTTCATAGCGCACCAGAGTGTGGGGCGCCTCCGAATCGTACCAGGCGGTGGCGTCGCCGACTGTCACGCGCCATGCCACATAAATGCCCGCCGGCACCGCCACCGGCTCGGCGCCGCGCACCCGCAGGAGGGTATCCTCAAACGCATACACCACCGCGCCGTTTTCATCCTGAACGGGTTTGGCGAGGGTTACCTTCCAAGTAGCCAGGACGCCAAAGTCGAGCGCGCTCATACGCCAGGGCCATTCTCCCGCTACCAACAGCGGCTGGCTCATCTCCGCCTCGGCACTCGCACCGCCTGAAACCTCCCAACTCACCCGCGTATCATTCCAGCTCAGTTCGGCATCATAAGCGGTGCCTTCCAGCTGCAGACTACTGTTGAGGGACGTCAGAGAGTTGGCATCCGCGCCATATTCGGTCTGCTGGTTGATCCACAGCGGTGCGGTCGTACTGACGGGTAACTCGCCGGTGATCTGCTGGCCTACCGCAATGTGAAGCAATTCGTCGCTATTCGTCACCTGAACGGCAGCAGAACCGAGCGCGCTATCTGCCGGTCCCTGCAGGTCATAGGTCCAACTGCCCGTCGCCTGGCTGTTCGTGACCACCAGAGGACGCGTAGCCAACAGGTCGGGGCGTAAACCCATGACCAATTCCACCCCCATGGCACCGATCAAAAGCAGCACCACCGGCACCAGCGGCCAGCTGCGTCCCAGCAGGCTGCGACGGGGTGCCTCGAGCGGTTCGTCGGGCGGAGTGCTCCAGCGGTGCAGGGCATACAGGCCGGCAGCTATGACCAGGCTGGAAATCACCCAGGGGATCATGCTGGGCTCAATCTCCTGATTGAGCAGCTCAGCACTGTGCGTGCTCAGGATCGTCGACACAGCCGAAATGCCGTTATAGACCGAGTGCATCACGATCGTCACCAGCACCGACCGCGTGCGCCAGGCAACATATGCAAACATGAACGATACCGGCAGCAGAATAATAAAGCGCAGCATGCTCATATGAAAACCGGCAAACAGGAGTGTCGAAAGCACGATAGCACGCAGCGCTCCGCTGTGCTCGTGAGCCTGCTGGAAAAAACCGCGAAAAAGGATCTCTTCGGATATCGGGGCAGTCACCGACAGGGCCAGCAGCAGCACCAGGCTATCAGAAATAGTACGCGGAAATAACTCGGGCGACAATGGCAGATCGTATGTGATCCACTCGCTTACTACAAGACCCCAGTTGGCCGTCAGCACCATCATGCCGGCGCCCAGCACAGCTGCCACGAGCAGCAGCTTCCACCCCGGCCAGCGCCAGCGGATCGATTCAGCATACGGCAGATTTTTGATCAGGATATAAACGCTCACCGGCAGCAGCATGGTACAGATCTCGGCACCGATCGTTCCCCACAGCAGCGAAACGAGCTGCATCAGGGATCCAAGGGACAGGAACAGCACTATTGCGATCAGGAGTGTCAGGTTCACGCCACGGATCGAAGGACGCCGGCTGGCGAGAGGGGCTTGCGTTTCGTTCATCTTACTCCTTACGTACGCAGAAGGGTCAACGGGCTTGGTCGCGTTCTACGATCTGGTGTGAGAGGGTCGCCAGATCCACCGCCAGGTCCTCGTCCTTGACGAGAACGTATGGTGGCACCACCAGTGTGACCGGCGCAAAGTTCCAGATCACCGAGATACCAGATCGGATCAGCTTCTCAGCCACACCCTGAGCAGCCTGGGCAGGCACCGCGATGATGCCCATCTGTATGCGCCAGCGCCGCACCAAATCCGGCAGGCGCGATTGGTCCATGATCTTGAGCGTCCCGACCATCTGGCCGATCTTGGCCGGGTCTATATCAAACAGCCCCGCGATCTTCAGCCCATACCTGGCAAACCCGGGATAGAGCGCCAGCGCGCGCCCCAGGTTCCCCACTCCCACCAGCACCGCCTCTTTATCGTTAATCAGCCCCAGAAAGGTCTCCAGGCGCTGCATGAGGAGCTCGGTATCGTAGCCGACGCCGGGGCGTCCGCGTTCACCAAGGTAGGAGAGGTCCTTGCGCACCCTGGCGGCCGGCACGTTCGCCGTCAGCCCCAGATCTCGCGAGCTGGTATAAGCGAGCTTTTTGTCGTGGTTGAGGCTCACCAGCCGATAATAAAGCGGCAGGCGGCGCAGGCTGGGCTGGGGGATCGAAGGTCGGTCGCTCATGTCGGGCTCCCTTTGTGCATTCTGGCACAATCATAGCGCGCCCACCGTCTCGGCGCAAATAACAAGACAGGCAAACCCGCGGGGTTTGCCTGTCGAGTGTAAGTGGCGATTATTTGACGAGAAAGGTGACTTCGATGCTCACGCCCACGCCCAGCTGGCCAGTCTCGACCGGCACTACGGCTGACTCAACCATCGCGCCACCCATGCCGAGCTTGTCAAAGAATGGCTGAGCCTGAGAGGTGACGCCCTCGGTGACGGCGACTACGTCGCCCACTTCGAGCCCAAAGCCCTTGGCGAGCAACTCGGCGCGCTCACGGGCCTGTTTGATAGCCGCCTCGCGGGCTTTACCCTGCAGCGCTGAGGGATCAAGCACGCCAAAGCTGATGCTGTTGACGCTGTTGGCGCCAGCCTCGATGGCCTTGGTGATCAACGCGCCCACCGATTTCGGGTCGCGCACGGTTACCTGCAGCATGTTATCGACATGCAGCCTGGTCACGCCGGTAGGTCTGCCATCGTAGTCGGTGACGGTCTCGACCCACATCATATAAGAGGTGGTTTGTATGTCGGCAGGCATGATGCCGGTTGCCTGGATCGCCTTATTGACAGCGTCGAGGGTTGTGTTGTTCTCTTCGATGGTCTTGGCAGCATCTTCACCCATCGACGAGACGCCGATGGTGACATAGGCCACATCCGGGTCGCCGTAGGCGATGCCGCTGCCGGCTACGTTGATGGTGCGCACCGGTCCGGTGAGCTGGGAAGCTGCCTGCAGCCCCTGCTCCTGCGCCAGGGCTAGGCGCTGCGGCGCGCATCCGGCAGCCATGACGCTGACGGCCAGCACCAACATGACGGCGAGAATCGTACGGGTTCGTTTCGTGTTCATTGTGCCTCCTGGGCTTGCTTACACATGTTTGAGTGTGTTATTCTAGGTACGCAAACCGCGTGATAATTGTTCCCGCTTTAACCGGATCTGGAGGTTGAACATGGCTCACGCCGACACAATCTTAGAAGCCCTGCGCGCCGTGCTCCCCGGAGGGCTCACCACCGCCGAGATCATCCAGCAAACCGGCATCGCCTCACGTTCGAGCGTCTACCACACCGCACGCGACCTGATGATGGTAGGCGAGGTGCGCGGCGAACGCGAGGGGCGCGCGTGGCGTTTTTATGCAGCCGAACCGCCCATCCAGGCGCCTGCACCTGCAACTGCCGAACTGGGGACCTTTACCCCCGCCAGCGAACTCGCCGTCGACATGCTGCGCTCTGCCGCTAGCTACCAGGCGCGCTACCTGGTGCCGTTGCTAACCCAAGCTGAGAACCGATCCTGGCTGATGCGCAAGTTCGCCTCGCCAGCGCCCCCCGCCGAAGCCGCCAATGCCCAGGTGGTGCACTTTAGTCAGCCTCTGCGCGGGCTCTTGTATGCCGATGCCGCCCAGGCAAAGGGGTCGCGCGAGCGCGAGGATGCCCTGATCCGTTACTATAACAGGATCCTCGGGCTGCCCGTTGATTTTGGCCTCGAGCATACCTGGCGCGGCGGCAGTGATAACCGCCTGCGGCTGCCCAGCGAATCAGGACGCACCGGCTGGCCTGCCAAGCATCTAAAGGCCACCATATCTACCAGACGCCAGTATGCCAAAGCAGCCGCTGTGACGAAACTGCTGGGAGCCGAGATCGATATCCTGCTGCAGACACCGCGTTATCTGCTCCTGGTGCAGGTCGCACAGCCGAATGCCAAGGTGTCGCTCAAGCGCTTTACCGAGCTGCGCCGCTATGCCGTCGTACTCGAGCATCGTCTCGAACGGCGCTGCAGCTTTGGCTTTATTGTCGGGCGCCCCGAGCTGCTGCCCGCCAGCGACCTGTTATACGTGCTGTGGAGCGACATCATCACCCGCGCCGAACAGACAGTGCGCACCGGGGGCGAAGACGCATGATCGACAAAAAGGTGCGCTGGGAGACCATGTTCCCCGACGAACTCGAGGCTGCCTTTGCCGAATGTCCGCTCTTGTACCTGACTTATGGCCTGTGCGAACCGCACGGCCCGCAAAACGCCGTCGGCTTGGACGCTCTCAAGGCTCATACCATCGCCTGCCTGGCAGCGCGCGCACATGGCGGTATTGTGGCGCCGCCCGATTACTGGCACATCAATGAGCTCGGCGGGTATGCCATCTGGGCGCACGAATGGATCGGCGAGGTGCCGCGCACCTGGGTAACGAGCGTGCCGCCCTGGGTCCACTTTAAAAACGTGCTCTACCAGCTGCGCCAGGCCGATGCCATCGGCTTTCAGGGCGTGATCCTGCTCACCGGCCACTACGGCCCCAACTGGGAGGACCTAAAAACCCTCGTCAAGTTGGTACAGCCGTACATCCGTGCGCGGCTCTATTCGCTGCCCGATTTCGAGGCCAACACTCCAGGATTCGACGGCGACGGCAACTCGGGAGGCGACCACGCCGGCCGCGTGGAAACCTCGCTGTTGATGGCGCTGATGCCAGAGCTGGTCGACCTGGAGCGCGTGCCGGATGAGATGGGCGTACACCCATATGCGATGGGACTCAGCGTGAGCGAATCTGACCGGCGTATCGGCGAGCGCATGGTAGCCGACGAGGTGCGCTACCTGGGTGAGCGTGCCGCCGAACTGCTGGCCGCCTACCAGAACACAGAGCTGCCTGCCCCGCTCACCACCTTTGGCCAAACCGAAGCCCTGTGGCAGGAGGTCGTCTGGCCCGAGCTGCTGAAATTCTGCTCGATGCAAAACAACTGGGGTGCGGTCGCCAGCCCGCCGGAGGATTCGCGCTGGTACGCCAACTGGCGCGTGCCTGAACTGGGCGGTGGCCCCAGCCGCTAGATCATTGTGCGCGAAAAACAATTCACCCGCCGGCGGTTCTTATGCGCCAGCCTGTTGAGCCTGGCAGGAGTAAGCCTGATGAACTGCACTACCCCGCCCGTTAACCCCGCCGTTGTCATCCGAACTGTGCTGGGAGATATCGCCCCCGACGCCCTGGGCGCTGCATTGCCGCATGAGCACGTGATGTGCGACTTTATCGGCGCCGACCAGACCTCGCCCAGCCGCTGGAACCGCGATGATGTGGCTCAGGTGATGCTTCCCTACCTGCAGGAGGTTGCGGCGCAGGGCGTCAGCGCCTTTATCGATTGCTCTCCAGCTTTTCTCGGGCGCGATGTCACCCTGTTACAGCGCCTCACGCGCGTGAGCGGCTTGCATATCCTGTCGAACACCGGCTGGTACAAAGCCCCCTATCTTCCCGAGCGCGCATTCACGAGCAGTGCTGAGGCTATCGCAGAGGAATGGATCGCCGAGGCGCGAAAGGGCATCGACGGCACCGCCGTGCGTCCGGGCTTTATCAAGATCGCCGTCAACCCCGGTGCGCTCGAACCTGTTCAGCGCACCATCGTGCAGGCTGCCGCGCTCACCCATCTGGCGACAGATCTCACGGTTGCCTGCCATACCGGTGAGCTACAGGCGGCGCACAAGTCGCTCGATCTGATCGAGGCGCGCGGAATGGACCCGCGGCGGTTTATCGTGGTGCATGCCGACCAGATCGCTGATTGGGCCGGGCACGAGGCGTTGTTCAAGCGCGGCGCCTGGCTGGAATATGACGCTCTCGGCACACGCCCGCTCGAGCAGGATCTTGCGATCATCCGGCGGGCGCTGGATGGCGGCTACGCGGCGCAGGTGATGCTCTCCCAGGATGCTGGCTGGTACAACGTCGGTGAGGAAGGCGGCGGCAAGGTCCGCCCTTACAGCGGCCTGTACGGCACAATCCTGCCGGCGCTGCGTGAGCAGTGTATGAGCGACGAGGTCATCACCCAGCTGACGGTGACCAACCCGGCCAAAGCGTTTGCGGTGCGCGCCTAAACCTTTACGCCCGGACGCACGCCTTTGGGCAAAAAGTCATAAGGCATAGCGCGCGGCCAGCGCATCTCGGCGCGAAAGGCTTCGGCATATTCCACCGAGCACTGCAGCCCGCGGTAACGGTTGACGACCTTGGCATAGGTAACCAGGTCCCAGCCGCCAAAGGTGGCCATGTTGGCCATCTGGCTCTTGTGCAGGGCGCAGATCTCGAGTTTGCGCTCAAACACGTCCGAGATATCCACGTAATCGGTCGGCTCAAAGCCGATCCCGCCGGTCGAATCCACATAGTACATCGCCGGGGTGCGCTCGAGGGGGACCGCCTCCCAGGTCATGGTGCGCACCGTGGTGAGCATCACGGCATGGAAAACGATCTCGCCGGTGATAATGTGGTCGGGGTTATAGTCGTTTGGCGGCGAGGTCAGCACCAGATCGGCCTTTAACACGCGCAGCAACTCAGTGAGCTGGTCGCGCGTCTCGCGCGTATCGGCGATATATTCATCTTCCTGGCCAAGACAATAATAGTGTCCGCCCAGCGCCTCTGCAACGGCGGTGCACTCGGCAATACGGATGCGGCTGATCTCGTCGTGCGGAATAGACGGGTCGAACTGGCCGCCCTTGTCACCGTTGGATATCGAGACCAGCGAAACGCTATCACCCCGCGCCGCACACTTGAGTAGTGTGCCGACGGCACTCATCTCGTCGTCCTGATGCGCTCCGACCATCACTACGTTCATGTTTGCCTCCTAGTCGTCCAGTTTCAGCACTGCCATAAAGGCTTCCTGCGGAATATCGACCTTACCGACGCGCTTCATGCGGCGCTTGCCCTCTTTTTGGCGCTCGAGCAGCTTGCGCTTGCGGGAGATATCGCCGCCGTAGCACTTGGCCAGCACATCCTTGCGCATTTCAGAGACGTTGGCGCGTGCTACCACTTTGCCTCCCACCGCCGCCTGGATCGGCACGCGAAACATCTGCGGCGGGATCACCTCTTTCATCTTACGCACCATGGCCGCCCCCTTGGCATAGGCCTGGTCGCGATGAATGATGATCGACAGCGCGTCGACAGGCTCCTCATTCACCAGCACCGTCAGCTTGGTCAGGTCAGCTGCGCGGTATTCACCCAAGGTGTAATCCAGCGAGGCGTAACCGCGCGAGCGCGCCTTGAGCTCGTCATGGAAATCTACCAGGATTTCAGAAAGCGGGATGTTGAACTCGAGCGCGACGCGGTGCTCGTCGAGGTAATCGATGCGCACATATTCGCCGCGGCACTTGGTGGTCATCTCCATCAGCGTGCCGATGAAATCCGGCGGGGTATAGATAGTAATGCGCATCCACGGCTCGCGGATCTCGGCAATCGCTGATTCGTCCGGCAGCTCTTCGGGGTTATCGACAAGATGCGTCTCTCCGTTGGTCAGTTCGACCTGGTACTCGACGGATGGCGAGGTAGCGATCAGGTCGAGAGAGTATTCGCGCTCCAGGCGCTCCTGGACGATCTCCATGTGCAGAAGCCCCAGAAAACCGCAGCGAAAGCCCTGGTTGAGCGCCGCCGAAGTCTCGGGCTCGTAGACCAGCGAGGCATCGTTAAGCTGCAGCTTTTCGAGCGCCTCGCGCAGAGCCTGGTAGTCGTCATTATCGACGGGGTAAATTCCGGCAAAAACCATCGGTTTGGGCGGCTTGTACCCATACAGCGCCTCGAGCGCGCCATCCTGTTGGGTGGTAATGGTATCGCCCACCCGGCAATCGCGCACAGTCTTCATGCCGGTGGCGATGTAACCGACCTCGCCGGCATACAGCGCCTCGATCGGCTGCATGTCGGGCCGGAAGACTCCCACCTCGAGCCCCTCGAAAGTCTTGCCGGTCGAGATCAGCATCAACGGCTGGTTGGCCTGGATGACGCCATCCACCACCCGCAGATAGGCGATCACGCCCTTGTAGGCATCATAGTGCGAATCAAAGATCAGGGCGCGCAGCGGTGCATCCGGGTTGCCCTCCGGCGGCTGGATGTTGGCGACTACCGCCGGCAGCACCGTCTCGATGCCGATACCATCCTTGGCAGAGACCTGCAGCACTTCCTCGGCATGACAGCCGATCAGATTCTCGAGTTCTTCGGCCACCTCGTCGGGGCGCGCCGAGGGCAGGTCGATCTTGTTGACGATGGGAACGATCTCGAGGTCTTTATCGATCGCCAGGTAGAGGTTAGCGAGAGTCTGGGCCTCGATCCCCTGCGTGGCATCCACCACCAGCAAAGCTCCCTCGCAAGCTGAGAGGGCATGCGAGACTTCATACGAAAAGTCGACATGGCCGGGGGTATCGATCAGGTTGAGCTCATAGCGCTCGCCATCCGGGGCGTTATAATGCATGCGTACGGCTTTGGCCTTGATGGTGATGCCCTTTTCGCGCTCGAGCTCCATGCGGTCGAGCACCTGATCGGTCATCTGACGCTTTTCAAGCGTGCCCGTCAGCTCAAGCAGGCGGTCGGAAAGCGTCGACTTACCATGATCAATGTGCGCGATGATGCAAAAGTTGCGAATGCGCTCCAGCGGGAAACGGTCTGTACTCAAGGGTATGTGCCTGTCAGGTCGTTAGATGCCCTCCAGTATAGCGTAACTGACGCGTTTCGAAAAAAGGCGCAGCGCTTTAGCTCACGCGGTAACGCGTCAAAGCCTCGGCGTTCACATCCAGCCCCAGCCCGGGGCGATCTGGCAGCAGCATCTCGCCGTCCTCGATCTGGAAGAGCTCGTCCTGGTTGACGAGCGCCAGACAGTGCTCCCATTGCTCCCAGGGCAGGAGCGGCGGGTTGGTCAGCGCCACTTCCAGGATCCAGCAGTTCGGCAGGATAGCTGCGTTCTGCAATCTTGAGGCCAGCAGCAAGCCGTGGGTGCCGTGCAATACGCAATCCAGCCCAAAGGCCTCGGCCATACCGCCGATCTTTTTACACGTCAGCAACCCGCCGCAGTTCATCGTGTCGGGCTGCAGGATGTCGTAAGAGCGCTCACGGCAGTAGCGGCTGAACATGGTAAGCCCGCGGTCGCCCTCGCCGCCCGTAATGGGGATGTCGACCGTGGCGGTGAGCTTGCTGTGCTCGAACACATCGCCGCGATTAAGGGGCTCTTCGAGCCAGGTGACCTCCAGGCTCTCGAAGCGGCGCGCCATGATGATGGCTTCGTCCATGCTCCAGATGGTGCCGGAATAAGGGCCGGTACGGTCGATCATGATCTGGAACTCGTCGCGCCCGCCCACCTTGTCGCGGATCGTGGCTACGGCATCGCCATCCGCCTGGATCGGCCGGCGAAAGGCGCGGATCTTGCCGGCTTTAAAGCCATGTTTCTTGTAATAGGCCAGGTCATCGGCTTGCTGCTGGTAGGTCACGCCGGATTGATCGGCCGGCCCGGGCCACACACACGTCAGGTAGCAGGGGATGCGGTCTTTGGCGCCGCCCAGAAGCTTGTAGACCGGCTGGTTGGCGGCTTTGCCTATGATATCCCACAGGGCTGTCTCAACGGCTGGTGCGTAAATCAAGCCATCAGCAATAAACTGCTCGATGAGGTGCGGGTCCTTCCCCACTACCAGCCTTCGCGCCCGCTCGAGGTTGCGGCCAACCGTCGGGTAAAACTCATAGCCGGTATAGCCGGCATTGGTCGCCACTTCAGTGACCCATATATCGCCCGAAACGCCGTGGGAGGCGGCCTTTTCGCCGACAGGTACCCGCACGCGATAGGATTCGATCTCTGTGACGATCATGATGTCCTCCTTTATGTAAACGTGTTTACCAGATGGATTTACACTGCCAGATATCGAGCGCCTCGACCTGCGCCCCGTCCGTACTGTAGAGCTGCACGCCTTCGCTGGCTGCATCCGGGTAGATGCGGCTGGTCAGGACAGCACGTCCGTTGCCGGCATAGGCCTCGACCACCGAATGATCCAGGAAAATCCGCAGATCGAGCGTGCCGTCGGCTTCCAGCACGAGCGGGATACTCTTGCGCTCGGTCTTGGCATCCGCCAGAGCCGTCGAATCTCTGCGCTCGATAAAGAGCCCTTGACCCGGTCGGTACCCCACCAGGGTGCGCTGGGCGCCATCCGCGCTGCAGCGCAGTGCCACGCCGGATTCTCCCCTACCCGGGCGCAGACGCAGCTGCAGCTCGAGGGCACTGCCACGCACCGGCAGCGGCAAGAACTCACCGCCGCACAGTTCGAACGGACCGCCCTTCCAGTGCTCGCCGCGCAGCACCTCGCACTCGGCGGCAGGCACCTGCAGCAGGCGTCCGTCCGCATCCAGGCTGAGCACCCGCGGCAGCGACATCATACCCGCCCAGCCAGCCCGGCGCGCGTAATCGGGGGGTAGATCTTCCCAAAGCCAGCCAAAGATGATGCGCCGGCCGTCATCCGTTATAAAGGTCTGCGGGGCGTAAAAACAGCCGCCGGCATCCACCCCACCCTGCAGCTGGGCGTGAAAGCGCTCGTCGGCATAGTCACCGCTGAGATAGATAGCGCGCGCTCCCGGAATCGGAGAGGTGATCAGCACATGGCGTCCATCCAGAGCAAAGAACGAGGGGCACTCCCACATCCAGCCGTTCTGCGCCGGATCACCCTCAGCCAGGCTGCCGCGATACTCCCAGGTGTAGAGGTCGCGCGACCGGTACAGCTGCACGGCGCCGCGTGCGCCATTGATGCTGGCTCCGATTCCCTGATACCACCATTTGCCTTCCTGCCAGGCGGTATGGTCGCGAAAGTCACCGCTGCGCACCCCGGCGGGTTGGCTCATCAGCGGGTTGCCCGAATAGACCTGCCAGGCGTTTAGGTCGTCATCGAGTGCCCGCGCCAGGCAGGGACGCTGGTCAGAACCGCCCTCCGCCGGACTCGTCAGGCGAAAGCCGGTGTAAAGGGCATACACCTGCCCAGCATGCGCCAGGCAGCAGCCCGACCAGATGCCGTCTCGATCGGCTGTGCCGGGGGTGGGCGCCAGCGCCAGAGGGCGATCCTCCCAATGAATCAGATCGCGCGAGGCGGCATGCCCCCACCACTTGGCGCCGTCAGCCGGGTCGTCGGGGATGTGCTGGTAAAACATATGGTACCATCCGCGCCATTGGATCAGCCCATTCGGGTCATTGAGCCAGTTAGCCGGCGCGCTAAAGTGGTAGCGTGGGCGGTTCGGATCAGCCAAGGTCCTGCGCGCCTCGGCCACGCGCGCCAGATAGGCGTCGGGCGCCAGGTCGCTGAAAACAAAACGCGTCATAAGTGCCTCCTAGATCTCGAGCGGGAATTCGTCGACCAGCACCACCGGACGCAGCTCGCGGATAGAGCGCTTCATAGCGGCCTCAACCTGCAGCTCGGCCAGACCGGCCACGCCCGGAATAGGCGGAGGCGTGCCGGCGCGCACTGTGGCCAGATAGGCTTTGAGAGATGCCGCAAAGGTGGCATTGTATTGGTCCCAGCGCGAGACGTTGCGCGAAAGGGCATAGTTTTCGATGCGCTTGCAGCGGTAATCAACCAGCTCGAGGTCGCCATCCAGGTCACGCAGCGCCAGTCGCCCATGTTCGTAGGCCAGGATGATCTCAAAGAGCGGCATGGCGAAATCGATCGCCAGGGTGCCGATGATCGTGCCGGTAGCACCATTTTGCATACGAAAACTGGCAGCCACATCGGCAGCCTGTTCACCGCCGGCCTTGCCGCGCAGCTCGGCGCTCGCCAGGGCGGTCAGGGTGGCGATCGGGCCGCCAAAATAACCGATCAGGTCGATGCAGTGGCTCCAGCAGGCGTAATGCACCAGGGCGGTGACGTGCATCAGTTTGCCCAAGGCACGGTTTTCGACCAGCTGCCGGGCCTGCACCACCTGCGAAAAGTAGCGATAGTTGAACACCATGGCTGTTTCGCAGCCCACCTCGCGCGCCTTTAACAGCATGCCCTGCCCCAGACGGAAATCCTCTTCCGTGACGTTAGCCTGGCCGTGCTTGGCCACCAAGGGCTTTTCGAAAAAGAGGCGTTTGGGCCGCTCTTCGAGGAGCTGCAGAGCCACGTCGTCACGGACCGTCTCGGGGGTCAATACCAGGATGGTATCGGGCTCAGCCGCCACCAGCTCTTTGAGAGAGTCAACCGCGCGACCGCCAAAGCGCTGCACGGTGTCGGCGCTCTTGGATGGCGTGCGGTTATAGTAAGAGAGTTCGGCCTGCTCGTGAGCTACCAGATAGGGCAGATAGCTGTGCACGGCCACATTTCCGGTTCCTACGATCCCGATTTTTAGCATGCTGTTCCTCCTCACTGAAGATGATGCGAAATCAGGGCACTCGGCTGGTCATCCCACCGTCAATCACGAGTGATTCTCCGGTGATAAACTCATTGGTCACCAACAGACGGATAGCCTGCGCCACATCGTCGGCCGTGCCCTCGCGATGCAAGGGGATGCGGTTGGCCAGGTTATGGCGTTTAGCCTCTTCCGTCATGGCAGCGTGAAAGGGCGTGCGAATGATGCCCGGGCAGACCGTGTTGACGCGGATATTGTCCTCCGCCAGGTCGCGCGCCAGGGCACGCGTGAACTCGAGTACCGCGCCCTTGACAGTGCAGTAGGTGACCGACTTGGGCACCCCACGGATGCCCGCTACCGACGAGATCGTCACAATGGCACCCTCGCCCTGGGCGCGCAGGTGCGGGATGGCTTCACGACACAGATGATAGAGGGCATCGACGTGCACGCTAAAGGCATAACGCCACTGCGCGAAAGCTACATCCTCGAGCGCTCCGCCTGAGCCACCGCCGGCGCTATGCACCAGCACATCCAGGCGCCCTAGGCGCGCCACCGTCTCGGCGACGGCCTGCCGGCAATCTTCTGCCAGAGACATATCGCCCGGCACAAGCTCCCCGCGCCGCCCCATTGCCCTTACTTGAGCCAGCACATCCTGAGCCGCGAGAGTATCGCGCCGGCCGGTGATGCACACGTCCGCGCCGCCGCGGGCCAGCTCGAGCGCGGTGGCCGCGCCGATGCCGCTCGTTCCGCCAGTGATGAGGGCTGCTTTGCCATCCAGTTGCATGTCGTCTCCTTATTTCAGATAGGCACGCGGGTTGGAGGATATCTCCTTCATGCGCGCCACATAGTAACAATAGTTATCAAAGGGCACATCCGGCGGCACCAGATGGTCGCACCAGGGGATATAACCGCCCTCGATGAATAACGGCACCAGCGCGAGAAGCTGCTCGTCGATCGCCTCGCGGCCGGCTGCCATGGCGCGCTTGTCGATCCCGCCGATCAGGCGCATCTTTTGGCCATACTTGTCGCGCAGCATGACGGGGTCCATTCCCGAGGCACGTTCCAGCGGATACTGGCCCATCACGCCGCCCTCCAGCCACAGCTCAAAGAGCGGCTCCGAATTGCCGTCGCTATCCACAAAGATCAGGTCGATACCGTGCGCGTTAAAGTGCGACGTGATGCGTTTGTAGGGCTCGAGCATAAACTCACGGAACATGGCCGGCGAAATCAGCGGCCCGGCAACATAAGCCATGTCCTCCCACATGAAAACCAAGTCCACATCAACCTCGCTGATCGCCTTTGTAACCGTCGTGACCACGAACTCGGCGATGTAATCCATCATCTCGTGCATCCAGGCTGGGTCGTCATACATCGTCTTACAGATACGCTCCATGCCCATCCAGTTGCGCAGCCAGCCAAAGATCGAGCCGCCGCTGATGCTGAGAGGATAGTCGCGCGTCTGCCAGGTGCGCACGCGCTCCTCCCAATATAGCGGATAGCGGCAGGGAGAGGCCGGGTTGAGGCGCGGTTTGATGTTTTCTTCCCAGTCGCGGCGCGTCTCGAGCGGGAACGAGAGCCACTGCGGCATGCGCGCGCCCAGATCGCCCTCTTTGATCTTTTTAGCGATCACGCCGTCGCTGCGGCGATAAATCTCGTACGTTTCGTTTTCTTCGAGCGTCTCGGCCTTAAAGCCGGGCACCAGCCCCAGATCAACGCCTACATCCGCGCGCCGGTCGACGCCGAAATACTCGGCCAGGTGCACGTCCTCGGGCAGGCCTTCGTCGTGCCAGCGTTCGACCGTCTCGGGCCAGTACCACAGCTCCCACCAGGGGCAGCGGTCGCGGGGGGCATAGTTCATCGTCGCCAGAAAACGCTCACGGTCATTCATCATCGTGGATCTCCTCATCATCAAAGGTCTCGAGTTCGGCCAGTGCCTGCTCATCTGCCACGGGCGGCTCGATGCTGAACTGACGCAGCCGCGCAATGCCGGCACTTAGCTGGCTGACGGCGGAGAGCATTTCGTCGCGGCTGTTGGTCAGCTGTTTAAGACTACCGTCAAAGGCGCCGGTCAGCTTGCTTTCCAGGCGACCCAAGAGCTCCTGCGACTGGCGCATATAGCCATCCAGACGCAGACGGTCGATATCGCTGGAAGCCGCCAGCGCCACTTTGTAGACCAGCAGTATATAGGGCAGAAACATGGCATAATTGATCACCAGCACGTTGAGCGTAGCGGCGCGCGTCACTGCCGGACCGCACAGCTCGTAGACGCCATCCGGCACGACCGCCAAGCCGTAGCCGAGTGTCAGGTCGGGGTCGAGGTACTTGCGCACCTCTGCCACGCGTTTAAGCACCTCACGTTCGATTTCGGCTTTAATGCGGGCCTGTGCCTCGCGCGATTCGGCAGCGTGAAAGCGCTGCAGCTCGGCCGTAGCCGGCAGCTTGCTGTCGATCGGCAGCACCAGGTTGTTGGGCAGGCGCAGGCCAAACTCGACCACCCCGCCCTGCACGTGATAGTTGCGCACCTGCCACTCGGCGGGCAGCTGGCTAAAGGGCACCTCGAGGAGGGCTTCGCCGGCGCTGCCCTTGCTCTTGCTGCCGGCGATCACTAGTTCCAAGGCGTGCAGCACCTGGGCGTTGCGCGCGTCAAGCTCCTGGCGGGCGTGCAGGTGCGCCTGGATCGCCGCGACCTCGGAATGGGTCTGACGCAGATCGCCCAAAATGGCCGTTGCGGCGCTCCGCAGGCTCTGGTTGGAATACGCCTGCCCACTTTCCATGCTGTGTACGCGCTCGTTAAGGGTCTGGGTATCGCGCTGGACATGCGGCAGCACGGCAGAGACATGCTCGAGGCGCACCACGCGCAGCAGGAGCAGCAGCACACCGCCTGCCAGCAGCACCAGCAGCACCAGAGTCACGAGCTCGGCAGCGCTCACGGCTACGACCGAGCGTAATGCGCCAGCCGTGGGCGCGGCGAGATCGACAGCGCCATAGCGGGCGTATTCGGGCTTTGAGCGGGCAGCTCAATGCGCACCCCGCTCTCTGTATTGGCCCATGCGAGTGGCTCGGTATGCCCCAGCAGCTTGACCACACTGCCCTCAATCAGGTTCAGGTCGGTGAGTAAGGTTGGCCCCGAGCGCTCGCCCAGCATGATGGCATAGACCGTTTCGCCGCGCGCAGTATAGCGCACCTGAACGCCGCCCTCAGCCACCCCCTCGGCAACCTCCCAAGGGCGCGTGGCATAGATGGCATCGCCATTGATCGCGAGCCACCGGCCCAAGCCCTTCAGGCGCTCGAGTTGGATGGGCGGAATAGTGCCATCCGCCATCGGCCCGATATTCAGCAGGAGATTGCCGTTCTTGCTGACCACATCGGCCAAAAAGTGCACCAGTTCTGTCACCGAGAGAGTCTTTTCGGGCCCCTCCATCTGGTTGTAGCCGAACGAGAATCCTAGCCCGCGAGTAGCCTCCCACTTGTAGGGCATAATTTGCGCGTGCGTGGCATATTCGGGGGTGGTGAAATCGTACTGCACCACATGCGGCAGGATCGGTTTATGGGTAGGACGCTGCCTGCGCTGACGACCGAACAGCCTGCGCAGCAGCCAGCGACCGGGCTTGGAACCCCAAAAGCGCATGTCGCGCGGGTTGACTTCGTGCTGTACAAAACGATCGTTGACGACCCCCTCCGGCACGGCGTTATAGTAATCAGCCAGGATGGCCGCCACATCGGCATCGGTGGGGTAGCCGATATCGCCCCACAGCACCGCCGGCTGGTAGCGTGTTATCAGCTCACGGATGTGCGCCGCGGCATAGGCGATGTATTCAGCGTTCTGCGGGATGCAGGTCATCAGGTCGGCGACGTCGGTGATGACCGGATGACGAAAGGTCCAATCCAGCCCGCCAGAATAGTACAAGCCCATGGTAAGGCCTTCACGGCGCACCGCCTGCGAAAGCTCGCCGACAATGTCGCGCTCGGCGTGGTACTGGCTGTACAGCGGATTAGCCTGTTGCGATGGCCACAGGGTAAAGCCGTCATGGTGTTTGCTCACCAGCACCACATAGCGCGCACCGGCGACTTGCAGCTGGCTGGCCATCAGGGCTGGATCCCACCTTTGCAGCGCCTGGTTAAAGAGCGGCACAAAGCCCTGGTAGGGCATCTCGCCATATACTTTGGCGTGATGGCGTGCGGTGGGCGAGCCCTCGATCTTTAAGGTGTTGAGATACCACTCGGCATAGGCATTGTTGGCGAACCAACTCTTCCAGCCCTCTTCTTCGACAATGCGGGTGACCTCGCCGGTGGCAGGCGCCCAGGCTGGCACTGAGTAAAGTCCCCAGTGAATAAAGATGCCGAACTTGGCATCATCGAACCAGGCTGGCAGGGGATGCTGGCTGACGGAAGCGGCGGTCGGTTGATAGAGCATCGCGATCCTCCTAGAGCGCCACTTCACACGAATCACACGGCAACACGCCTGATTTGGCAATCAAGGCCACTGCGTGGTAGCCGCGTGGCAGTTCATGCGTATAACGCGGGGTACTGGGCGCTTCGGGCGCGCCGAAATCGAGCTCGCCAACCTCGACGCCATCCACCCATACCGCGCATTTACCAAAATGCGGTGCGAGGGGCGCCCACAGCGTAAAGCCCCCGCCATACCAGTTCCATTTGCAGCCGGCGGCGGGCTTTTCCGAGGTGTAGCCAAAGCCATAGCGCCACTGGCTGCCGCGTGATTCCTGCCAGGTATCGCCCAGCAGGCCATAGCCCATCGTGCCCTCGGTGGGCAGCAGCGCGCGGCGCGCCGGGCTGCCCTCGGCCGAGATGAGAAACTCGTCGACCCACAGCCGGGTGTGCGCCTCGGCGATCAAGCCAATGCAGCCGAGTACCGCCAGCCAGTCGCCCTCCCACAACAGGACGCCATTGAGCCGGATGGCGAGCGTATCATCGCACTGCTCGAGCTCGACTACGTAGCGTTCGGCTTCCGGCGCCAGGGTGCCGCTGCTGAACTCTTTTTCGTTGCCGCACGCGTCGCGGCGCACCAGCGCCCAGCCCTGCGGGCTCAGACGCAGCGCCGCACAATTGCCCAGACTGAGGGGATGGACAGCTCCCTCCGCCCCGCTGGGTTTATCGGCACCCAGCGGGGCACGATGCTGCCAGACCAGCTGCAGCGCCCCGGTCGAGCGCAGGCTGGCTTTCAGGTTGAACGCGGTATAGTCACGCTGCACCAGCGTGAGGGCAGGAGCGCTCGGTGCCGAGATGACCCCGCCGTGGCGGTAAGGGGTATCCCATGGGCGGTGTGCCACGTTGATGGTGCCGCAATCGGCGCTGTTCTTGCAGGCAAACATTGCCCACATGGTGCCATCCGCCTCTACCTCGGCTGAAAAGGTCTGACCCCAAATACCATAGTACTCGTTATCGCTTGCTTCGGCGTGCCATACCGAGCCGTTCTGGTAGACCTCCCAGGCCTCTGCCAGATGGGCGCGCTCGATTGGTGCGCGGTAGAGGATCTGGTAGGTGCGGTTGCGCGCCACCGAGGTGTTGGGCGCATAGACATAGCCATCGTGCGGAAACACGGGGAACGATTCCACCGTGGTTGGGTAAAAGACGCTAGTTTGCGGCCACAAGAGAAAATGCGGGCCGGAATAAGGTCCGCCGGGATGCTTGGCGGTAAAGGCCACCAGTGCCCAGGTGCCGCCATGGTTGTGGCGCGTCGACATATCTGTAATCACCAGCCAGTCGTTGGCGCGTTTGACCAATGCAGCCGCATAGGACATCTGGTAGAGCCCAAAGACAGTCGGCTGGTTGGATTGCGCAAAGCAGGGCTCGGGATAGCGCTCAAAAGGCCCCTCCGGGCTGCGCGACCAGGCATACGCCCAACCGCCGTCGCGTTTAACTTCTTCGGTGGTATGGCGTCCCCAGTCGTAGATCATGTGGTAGATGCCATCATCATAGACCACCGAAACATCCGGCGAGTGCCCGCGCTGGCCATCCACGGAATCGAACAGGTCGATGGTACCCTCCAACACGGGGCCCAAATCTTCCCAGTTGGCGCCGTTATCGCGCGAGCGCAGCAGCCGGCAGTAACTCGGTTCGCCCCAATATCCGTACGAATACACACCGGCATAGACATACAGGTTGTTAGATTGTGGGTCGCGCAGTAAAAAGCCATTGACTGGCCACTCGTATGGCGGTTCGCCAACATAGAGCGGATTCGCGCTCAAACGCGTAAAGGTATCAAACGAGATATCGCCGATTTCGGGGTGGTGCAGCCACCAATCCAGCCTGCTCGGATCTGCCAGGTCGTACCAAGTCATTGCACACCGCCTTATATGAGTTGGCCCTATGCTAAACGCAAACGTTCTGTCGCGCAAGCGCTTGGACAAGCGATCGGCTGTTGATATAATGCGGTTATACTTACAGGATATGATTTGAAAGAGCACGCATGACGCTTACCGCTCCAGCACGCCACAACCCCACCCTGATGCGGGTTATCGAGCGCGTCAACGCTGATACCGAGCTAATCGAGATGCTGCGAGCCGCCAATATCAATGCCGTTGACCGCATGGGCATTAACGACCACGGAGAGGTGCACATCCAGATCGTGGCCAACGCCGCGCTGCGGCTGCTGAGGCTATTGGTAGATGCCGGCATCGAGCCCAGTGTGGTGACCAACCACGGACTGACAGCCGATGACGCCGAAGTGATCGTATTCCTGGGGGCCTGCATGCACGACCTGGGCATGATCGTGCATCGCGACGAGCACGAGCAATACAGTGTGGCACTGGCTTACCCCAAGCTGCGGCGGCTGATGCAGGGTATTTATGTCGAGCCGGCCATCACCCAGATGACGGCCGACACCCTGCACGCCGTGATCGCGCATCGCTGGGATATGCGCTGCCTGACGCTCGAAGCCGGTGTGCTCAAGGTGGCCGATGCACTCGACATCACCCACGGGCGCTCGCGCATCCCTTACGAGGCCGGCTCGATCAATATTCATTCGGTATCGGTACAGGCGATCGACAGAGTGGCGATTACCAAAGGCAACGAACGGCCGGTGCGCATTACGATTGGCCTGACCAACCCGGCCGGCATCTTTCAGGTCGACGAGCTCTTAAAGCGCAAGCTGCGCAACTCGACCCTGGCGCCCTACGTAGAGGTGGAAGCTCTCTTACATGAGGACGGCCAGACCGAGCGTTCATTTGCGC
>Ga0123333_10000410_pt1 | contig 48149 bp, 41 predicted proteins | sample BioC12SIPDNA_3_FD_89957 | JGI IMG/M metagenome (GOLD analysis project Ga0123333, IMG submission 89957) | Anaerobic biogas reactor microbial communites from Washington, USA - Biogas_R2_B C12 SIP DNA | ecosystem: Engineered > Bioreactor > Anaerobic > Unclassified | place: Washington, USA...
GAGCGCAATGGCACCTAGCACCACCCGCACGATCGTGGTGACGGTAGTGACCAGTGCCGGCAGCTCCATGCGTTCATGCGCCATAAAGATGGCGCTGATGCTGGCCGAGATGTTACTGGGGATCAGCGCCAGGCCAAACAGGGCGATCGCCAGCACTGTACTGGCCTCCAACGGTGCGCTCAGGCGACGTATCAGAACAAAGGCCGTCAGCAACGGCACCGATACGACACACAACAGCATGCGCAGGATAATGGTGTTGGCGAGGTATTTGCTCGAGTTGGCTTTGTCGCGCGCTACGTCGCGCACCAGAAAGGTGTTCAGACCAAAGTTGGTAAAGATATCGAACCAGCTGATGACGACCACAGCCAGGTAATACTGTCCGGCATCGGCAGGCCCCAGGATGCGCAGCATCAACATGGCAAAAACCATGTCGATCAGCTTGTTCACCAGGTTCAACGCGATCGGAGCGACCGTGTTGCGGGTTACGCGCTGTGCTGATCCATCATCCTGGGGTCGGCGAAAAAAACGCCGTACTCCCCAGTAACCAATCATTAAGAGTAGGATTACTCCGCCGATAAAGCTCACAAACAGGCCGTATTTGACCGAGTTGGGCGTGTACTTGAACCTGACAACCCACTCGCCCTCGGGCACCTGTACCGCCCGGAAGGCGCCATAGGCCTGCTCAATGCCTAGTTCGCGCTCTTCCAGGCGCGGATCAGCAGCATCCACCGGCCGGATAAAGGCCTTCCAGCCGTCAAAGTAGGTATCGGTCAGCACCAGGTAGGCATCCGACGTGGCACGGAAGGTAATCTCGACCTCGTTGGGCGTATAACGCAGCGCGCTGACGGTGTTGTTAAACCCTTCCGGGATCGGCCGGTCAGCCGCCAGCTCACTGGGCGGCTCGTGGTCGAGCAGCACCTCCTCGTATGGCACGATATTGCGCATCGCCTGATTGAACTTCATCGGCTCGGGGATATACCGCCCGCGCGGCGATAGGAATGCCCTCGGCAGATAGTTCTCGTTCAGGTAGACGCGTGCCTCGCCATCATAGACCAGCTTGTAGTTGCGGTTCGAGATCTTGACAGTGGGATCCGTCAGCACGTATTTAACGTTGGCCAGATCCAGGAGCGACGAGCTGAGCGAATCGATGCCGCGGATGCCGCCGATGCGGTTATACAAGAGGGCATGCTGCGGCTCGATCCTTTCCATGTACTGCACATAGTTTTTGGGGATAATCGAATCATAGCCGCGCATATCCTGGATGTTATAGAACCAGGCAGAGTTGGCTATCATCACCGGCGGACCGCTGGCATCGTGCGAAGTGATACGGTAGGTCTCGGTATCCTGCTCAAGGAATTCGATCAGCGGCGTCTTGTAGACGATCAGGTTGGGATCAGTCGCGGTGAAAAAGTCGTGCTGATAATAGTAGGCCTCACCCACCCCAACCAGCAGAACAACCGACAGCCACACCATCGGGTTCTTGATGCGCTTGCGCACCAGCAGCGCCACGGCTGCCATGATCATAAAGATGCCCAGCTGGAAGAAATTCTGGAACAGGAACGAGTAAAACATTTGCGGGCCATCCATGGCCTCGTTGGCGCGTGCCAGGTCGTTGATCAGCTCGGCCACCCGCTGCATGAGCTGCTCTTTATAGATAAACGTAACTCCCAGGGCGGCAATGCCGATCAGCCCGCCCGCCAGCAAGAGGCCGGGCACCCAATACTGGGCAAAGCGATCGACCATGCCCAGAAACTGCTTTTTGCGGGTTTCGATCGCCCCCCAAAAGCTCTCGGCGCCGAACCCGGCCAACACCGACATGCACAGGGTGTAGGGAAATATCCAGCGAAACGGCGAATGCACCTGGCTCAGACCGGGGAGTTTATAGATCAGGATGTAGAGCGGCGAGCCAAACACGAACATGATCGAAAAGACCGCCAGCACCACGAAAAAGCCGATGTGGCGGCCCTTGCGGCGCAGGATGCCGATAAGCGCCAGCATGGTCGGCAATATGCCCAAATAGCCAGCCGCCTCGACATAGTTCTTCATGCCCCAGTTGGGGTTGTTGATAGCAGCGCCGTTCAGGTTCTTGGTGATGGGCGTGACCTGCATGGTAAAGAGGTTGAAATAGGTGTGATGGGTTGGGTTGCCATAGATATCGGGCATGAACATGGCAAACACCTGCCGCCATGGCCAAGCCCAGCCGCGCACCTCTTCGAAACTGGCGCTGCCCTCGCGAAAGTTATGGCGCACCAGCTCCAGGAGCGGCACCCACTGCACCGCGCCGATGATCACCCCCAGAAGCGCAATCGCCGCCAGGACGCCGATCGCCCGCAGCGGTGCGCGCAGACTCCGGCTGCTAATCCACAAACGCACCAGGCGGTAGAAGGCGTAAAAGAGGGTTACCAATCCGACGTAATAGTACATCTCGGGATGGCCGGCCAGCATGACCATGGTCACCGCCAGTGTGCCGAGGATGATCAACGGCAGGCTTTTTTGCAGGTTGAGGGAGCCCTCGCCGGCGCACTGCACAATCCTTTCGACGATCAGCAGAATCGCCGGCAGCCATACAGTGGCGCCCATGATCATCGGAAAGACGTTATGCACAAACATAAAGCCCGAGAACATGTAGGTGGCGCCTGCCACAATAGCACCCAGCCGGCCGGTGCCGAGGGTGCGCAGGAACCAGTACATCAGATAGCCCGCCAGGGCGGTATGCAGCAAGGCATACCAACCATAAGCATGTTCAAGCGGCAGGATGTAAAAAAGGATCGAAAGCGGGTAGAGCATCGAGTGCTGGCCGCCCGCCAGAAAGGGCATGCCGCCCACGATATAGGGGTTCCACAGCGGTACCTCGCGCGCTTTGATGCTATCCAGGAAAAAGCGCTTCCATATATAGTTCTCGAGAATCAGGTCAGAGAGCAGATCGTTGTGGGGTATGCTGACGCCTGCCTCTTGTGCATAGGCATCCCACGGGGGGAAGGCAAAGAGGTTATCAGCCGGCAGCATGGTCTTGCCGCCCAGAGTCTGAGGGATAAAGAACAACAGCGAGAGCAACAGAAACAAGGCCGCAACGCCCAACTCGATTTTAGTTTCTTTACGCACACAGCTCCCTTCGCAGCGACGTATGCCAGCTTTAGCATGCCAAATTATAGCGTAGGGGCAATGACGGTCAAAGGTGGTGTTTTGCACCGCTGCCCTGTGCCCCTTATACTAGCACCATTCGCATTATATGGAGATAGCCTATGCCCACTCCCCGTTGGCGGAATGGAATCCCTGTGCTCTTGTTGGTTGCCTGCCTGGCAATAGTTTGCCTGGCGGGCTGTGCAGCGTCCGGGATCAGCGGCACCGTCGTAGACGCTACCACCAGGCTGCCTCTGGAAGGCGTCGAGGTGCGCGCCGGCGACCTGACGGCATTATCGGATAGAAACGGCCACTACCAGTTAAAGCTCGAAGAGGGCAATTACCAGGTGGTGATCAGCAAAGAAGGCTATGTCAGCTACCAGACCGACCTGACTCTGGAAAGCAAAGCCAACCGTATCCAGCTCGACCTGCCCCTCGAACAGCGTCAGCTCAGTGGGGTGATCCTCGACCAGGAGACCAACGCACCGCTCGAAGGGGTCAAGGTGCGCATCGGCGAGGCCGAGGCCTCCAGCGACGCCCAGGGCGCCTTTTGCGTCAGTGCCCTGCCCGGCAACACGCTTTCGATCAGCAAGAGCGGCTATATCGGCTACGAGCTTGACGCTGCCGGCCTGAACGCTCTCTTTGACCAGACGGGCAAGCTCAGCGCTGCCTTTGGGCAATCTCTGGCACCGCGCGTGGTGAATGGCTTGCTGCTGGATGAGAGCGACAACCGCCCGATCTCTGAGACGGCCGTGCTGATCGGCGAACAGCAGACCACCACCGACGCCAACGGGGCATTCCAGCTGCGCATGGTGGATCCTGGCCAGCCCATCAAGGTCGATAACCCTGGCTACCGCGTGCCGGAAGGCCTGGTTTACAACGGCGAGGCGGATCTCAGACTGGTGCTCAAACCCTACCAGGTGACGGTGCAGGTCAGCGATGCCGAAAGCGGCGAGGCGCTGCCCGAGGCACTGGTGGCTGTACCCAAGGGTGATGTCAAGTCGCAGGGTGACGGCAGCTTTATCGTGCGTGCCAGCCTGGGCGCGACGATCAGCGCCTCACTCCTGGGCTACAAGAACGGCTCGGTAACCTACAACGGCGAAGAAACCCTGGCCCTGCAACTGGGACCCGCCCAGGTAGTTGGCCAGCTCACCTCGGCCGAAACTGGCGAGCCTATCACGATCGCGACCGTCTTGGCATACACTTCGCTGCCCAAGCCTGCGGTGCTCAATGTCGATGAACAGGGGCGCTTTTTCTACCCCGGCAACGACACGGTGAAAGAGATCCTCGTCAAAGCCCCAGGCTATGAGCGCATCACTGTGCCGATCACGCGCACCGGCATGCTGCGGTTAAGCCTGGAGACCTTTGAGGCGCGGGCGCTGTATATTCCTTATGGTCTGCTCTATGCTCCCGCCGTGTACCAGGAGATCCTCGATATGGCAGCCGGCACCGATATGAACGCCGTCGTGGTCGACTTGAAAGACGACCTGGCGACCCTGGCGTGGGATAGCCAGGTGCCGATGGCCAAGGAGATCGGGGCGCACAATCCCGATATCCTTGACGTGAGGGATATCATAGCCATGGCTCACGAACGCAACATCTATGTTATCGGGCGTCTGGTAGTTTTCAAAGACGTATTGCTTGCAAAGGCACACCCCGAATGGGTGGTGCAGAGATCTGGGGGTGGGCCTTATTACGACCTGGAAGGTCTTATGTGGGTCGACCCGTTTGTCAACGAGGTGCAGCAGTACAACATCGACCTGGCCATCGAGCTGGCCGAGATGGGCATCGATGAGGTGCAATACGACTATGTGCGCTTCCCGTCAGATGGGTCCGTCAGCGGGTTGGTCTATTCCAAACAGGCGGATTACAAGGGGCGCACCGATGCTGTGGCTGCTTTTATCGCCAAGTCGCACGCAGCCCTGGCCACCACGCCGGCGTTTTTCAGTGTGGACGTGTTTGGTCTGGTGCCCTGGATGGAGCCGGGCAATGATATGGGCATCGGCCAGACCATGGAAGCAATCGCCCCCAACGTCGACTATATCTGCCCGATGCTTTACCCGACCACCTTTGGCCCCGGCGAGCTGGGTTACAACAATCCGGGCTACTATCCCTACGAGATCGTATACCGCAGCGTGATGGTGTCGCATGAGCGCAGCACGACCAAGGTGCGCCCCTGGCTGCAGCACTATTCGATCTTTGGCATCCAATATGGGCCGGTCGAGATCCTGCTGCAGCGCAAGGCTGCCGACGATGCCAACAGCTGCGGCTGGACCTACTGGAACGCCGCGGGCTGGTATGATCACACGTCGATCGCTTCCGGCATCTATAGCCAATACCCGCAGGTAGCAGGTGCCAACCCGGGCAACATGCAATAACACAGTTACTGAAAACGGGGAGGCTATGCCTCCCCGTTTTTGTTATGCGTTGCCAAAGACCTTCATGGGGGTGCGATGAATCGCCTGGGCCCCCGCAGCGGCCGCTTCGGGGGTGGGCAGTGAGGCTTCGTCGGGCTTGTCAGAGATACCCATCACCAGGGCGCCCTGCGCGGCAGCCTGTTGCGCCAGGTGGAATACCTCGGCGGTGATCACGATCTCCTGTGCAAGCACCTCGCCTTGGGAGGCGTCCGTGGGCAGGCTGTTCATGCGCTGGGTCGTCTCGGTAAACTCGGCGCACCGGAACTGTTTGAATGGCGTCGGGTCGCCCGCCGCCAAACCAGCACGCACTTCATCGTGGGCGTGGCGCATATCGGCGCTCATGCGGCTGCGGCTATTATCACACAGCTCGGTAAGCGCCGTCAGAGTCGAAAGCTGACGGGTATCCAGGCGCTGCATCAGGTCATCGCGGCCGATAACACCGCCCACTACCATCAGGCACATATAAGCCAGGTAATCTTGGTTATCTTTGGTGATAAAGTGATAGGATGCCTGGTTAAGCTGGTCATACACCGCACGAAAGAGCGACTCTTCGTAACAACCGCCTGCTGAGGCGCACATCGTCTGGCGCACGGCAGCCACGCGCGCCTCGTCGATCACCTTATCGTTGCGCCCCCGCGCTCCGATCAGGCTCTTGTCAAGGTCGAGCAGCAACACGGTACCGGCATCCCACACAAAGCCGTCCGCCTGCAGCTGAGAACTAAAGCACTCGAGCTCGGACCAGCGCGTCGCCAACGCCAGATTGCCGCGCATTTCATAGCCGGCTGGCTTGGCGGGCTGTTCATGGCCGATAAAGCCCCAAGTGCTGAGGCGCTCACCCAGCAGCTGCGCAACCGCGCCATCGCCGCTGAGGGTATCGCCAATGAACAAGAGGCGCTGCGGCGTGCTGCCGCGCAGCCGGTCGGCCTGGCACATCAGGTGCCACAGATAAGCGGCGTGTTCGGGGGTGCCTTTACGCGGCACCATGTATCCCATCCAGCCCAGCTCACGCCAGGCTGCCCGCAACCCCACCAGGCGTTTATCCACCGGCTCGAGGCTGCGGTACACCACACGATCATCCAGACATTCCGCCAGGGTCGCAACTTGCCAGCTCATGACAGCCATCCTTGGGCAACCAGCAGCTCGGCGTTGAGGATCGAGCAGCCGGCCGCGCCGCGCACGGTATTATGCGAAAGCACCACGAATTGCAGATCAAACACCGGGCATGGGCGGATTCTCCCCACTGTCACCGCCATGCCTCCGCCGGCGTCACGGTCGAGCAGGGGCTGCGGGCGATCAGGCTCGCTGCGCACCAGGATGGGCGGCTGCACCGCGGAGGGACAGCCCAATGCATAGGGCTCGCTGCGAAAGCTGGAGAGCACCTTGATTGCCTCCTCAACGCTCGGGCGGCGCTCGAACTCGATCGAAACCGTCTCGAGGTGACCATCGCGCGTGGCGACGCGGTTACAGGCTGCGCTGATGCGCATCTGGGCCGGCTCAATGGCACTACCGTCTGCGCTGAGGGTACCCAGCAGCTTAAGGGGTTCGCTCGCCAGTTTATCTTCTTCGCTTTTGATGAAAGGGATCACGTTACCCAAGCTGTCCATCGCAGAGACCCCAGGGTAGCCCGCCCCGGAGAGGGCTTGCATGGTGGTGACAACCATGCGCCGCACACCAAAAGCATCGTGCAGGGGTTTGATCGCCAGCACCAGGCCTGTTGACGAGCAGTTGGGGTTGGTTACGATCATGCCGCGCTCCCAGCCGCGGCTACGGCGCTGCTGGCTGATGAGGGCAGTGTGCGCGGGGTTGACTTCGGGTACCAGCAGCGGTACATCCACATCCATGCGGTGGCTGCTGGCATTGCTCAACACGGCGTATCCGGCGGCTGCCATGAGCAGCTCGATCTCGGCGGCATATTCAGCGGGCAATGCCGAGAACACGACCTTGCAATCCAGCCCGGGCTCGCAGGGCTGCACCACCAGGTCGCGCACGGCAGCGGGCATATCAGCCGACACGCGCCAGGTGCAGGCCTCGCGATAGGGCAGGCCCACCGAACGGTCAGAAGCAGCCAGGACGGTGATCTCAAACCAGGGGTTGCCCTGCAGGAGCTGAATAAAACGCTGGCCGACTGTGCCGGTGGCTCCGAGGATGCCTACAGGCGTTGGTTTCATGAGACTCCTTTAAGCCCTGTCCAGGCCAAACTGGCTGTGGATGGCGCGCACCGCTGCATCAGTATGCGCCTGCGGCACGACGATCGAGAGATTATAGTTATAGTTGGAGGCGCCTTGTGCCACCGCCACGATCTCGACCTTTTGGCTGGCTAGTGCGCCAAATACCGAGCGCGCGATATCCGGGTTGCCGGTAGCGCCGGTACCGACAATTGCCAGAATTGCGACCTCGCCCTGACTGTCGACCGTATCGACATCGTGGTGAGCACGTTCGAGCTCGAGCTCGCGTTCGACGCTCTTGACGACCTCGTCCACGTCTTTGGAGTGGATCACAAAACAGATGCTCTGCTCCGACGATGATTGGGTGATCATCAGCATGCTGGCGCCGCTCCTTGCCACAGCGCTGAACACCCTGCCGGCGATGCCCGGCACGCCCAGCATGCCGCGTCCCGCCACTGTCACCATCGACAGGTCGCGGATGGCAGTAATGCCCTTGATGATCGGCTCCGGGCGCGAACTGGCGCTCACCAGCGTGCCAGCATTATCGGGTTCGAACGAGTTCAGCACCCGCAGCGGGATGCCCATCTCGACTACGGGCTGGATCGTCTTGGGGTGCAGCACTTTGGCGCCGAAAAAGGCCAGCTCGGCGATCTCGGCATACGAGATCTCGGCCAGAGTGCGCGCATCCGGCACGATACGCGGGTCAGCGGTCATCACGCCGTTGACGTCGGTCCAGATCCACACCTCATCAGCGGGCAGCACGCGCCCAAGGATTGTGGCAGAAAAGTCGCTGCCGCCGCGCCCCAGGGTGGTGGGGATGCCCTCAGCGGTCGCGCCGATAAAGCCTGTCACCACCGGCACGATCCCCGCCTGAATGAGCGGCAAAAGCCGTTTGGTAGCTTTGGCAGCCGTCAGGTCATAAAGGGGGATAGCTGAGCCCGAATGAGCGTTGGTGACAATCAGTTCGGTGGCTTCGACCATCTCGGCGGCGATGCCGCGATCGTTCATCGCGCCAGCCACGATGCGCGCCGAGAGGCGCTCACCCAAGCCCGAGACGACGTCAAGTCCGCGCGGAGTCAGCTCGCCCAGGGTGGCAATACTCTGGCAAAAGGTCTCTAACCAGTCGAGCAGGCCGGTCACTTCCTGCTTGAGGGCTTGGGCGCGCTCGGAGTCGCTGATGCACTCGTTGATGGCTTCTTCGTGGCGGTTTTGCAGCTCGACGCGGATATGGGCATAAGCTTGATAATCGCTCGCGCCGGCGGCATGCGCGGCGCGCAACAGAGTATCAGTAACGCCGCTCAGCGCCGAAACGACCACTACGGGGGCAGTACCAGTCTGAGTTTTAGTGCGTGCGGTGATGTTGGCAACCGAGGCAATGCGCGTGCCCGTGCCCACCGAAGACCCACCAAACTTCATAACGATCATCATGCCCCTCCTCGCGGTCGCGTTGCTTCAAGTTCGATCACTGGTTCCAACGATGGAAGAGGCAGCACTGCCAAAAACAGGTGCGAACTGGTATTGCGATTATACGTTTACCCTTGCGGTGGACAAAAACGGCACTTGCTGGTACATTATCCGTCAACGCGGAGGTGCCTATGCCCACAGCCGAAAAAACCAACGCCATGCGCGTGCTGGATCGCGCCAAAGTTCGCTACCAGGTGCACAACTATTCGAGCGAGCGCCACTCTGCCGAAGAGGTAGCTGCGCTGGTGGGCGTGCCTCCCGAGGTGGTTTTCAAGACGTTGGTGGTGATCCTGCCGGCTGGTAAACCGCTGCTGGCGATCATCCCTGGTAACCACGAGCTGGATCTGAAAAAGGTCGCTTCCCTGTTCGGCCAGAAAAAAGCCCATATGGCCAGCCTGAGCGAGGCCGAAGCCTTGACCGGCTTGCAGGTGGGAGGTATTTCAGCCCTGGCATTGATGAACAAGGGCTTTCGTGTGGCAATCCACACCAGTGCCACGCAGCATGAGCAGGTCCTGGTGAGCGCCGGCGTGCGCGGCACCAACCTGGCGCTGGAACCCGCCGACCTGATCCGGGTGATCAACGCTCAGGTGGCCGATCTGACGGTCATCTAGTCCGCGCGGTCGAGTTTCAGCGTGCGCATCTGACCGTTTGCCGGGCACGCCGCACGGACGGTGTGGTTGTTGGTATCGGCGATGCAGAGCTGCTTACAAGTGCCAGACCGCGCTGCTCATCAGCTGTACTCGCCTCCTCTTAAGCGCACACGCCATACTGCTGCCAGATACGCATGCTGGCCAGGCTGATGGGTTGGCTGTTAATCATACTGCGTCGGCGAGATAATCGGGGACTATTCCGTGATTTCGAGCGGAGGAAGCGCCACAGAGCGCCGGAAGCGCGGCAAAAAGCCCCACGAGGTGGTGAGGAACTCTCCGCTGACTGGATCGCGCACCATCAGCACCGGGGTGACTCGCCCGGATGCCAAGTCTGCGGGCACTTCCAGCAGCACGCGCTGTGTTCGCCAGGCGCCAGCCGGCCAGCTTGGCGAGATGGCGCCGAGGTTAACGGGTGTGCTGAGGCGGCCGGAGGCATCGCGCCAGGCCAGGGCAGCTTCAAGCCCGCTGGCGGATGCGCCGCGGGCGCGCCAATAGAGCGTGATCGGCAGACGTGTGCCGCGCTGGACTTGCGTTGGCATGCTGGCTCCCAGCAGTTCGGCAGCGCCAAACGAAATATGCGCGCGCCAGGCATCTGCAGGCGGATACAGCGCCGCCTCAAAGCTAGTCGGCTGCCCTTCCATCACCTGCAAAGCGATACCCTCGAGGGCCTGCAGCTCCTCTGAAGCGTTAGCAGGCGTGTAGGGGGTCGCCACACCGGAGGCTTCGTCATAGACCACCAGCGCCAGCCTATACGCCCCAGGCGGAGTGCCGGGCGGAATGCGTAGTTGCGCGCTGAACAGCATCTGTTTACCGACGGGCCACTGGCTGGAAGGGATGAAATAAAGCGGGGCTGCGTCTTCCTGCGCCACCAGGTTGCTGGATGCGTCGACCAGCCTGAGCGATGTACGATAGTTGGGCAACTGCTCGAGGATACTGACCCTCAGGCGCACACTTACCACCTTGCCGGCGGGAACCTGAGCGGGCAGCTCGTGGGCAGCGGCGCGCATCGGCTGGCCATCCGCCGCAAGCCACCCAAGCTCTAGGCCATTAAGCTCTAATCCGCTGCCAAAGCGCCCCAGATCGGCATCGCCAGTAGCTGCAGCCTCCAGGTAGAGCGGTTCGGCACGATAGCTGGAGAGCAGAATCGGGTAGACATAGCCGTTAAAGACCGCTTCAGACTGCATCGTGTAGCGGGTCGTGATCAGGTTGCGCATGCGGCCGTCGGGGTCGCTGATCTCGCGGTTACCCTCGACGAACCAGATGCGCGTATAGTCGCGCCCGAGCGACTCCAGCTGCGCCTCGGTGACCTCCCAGCCGGTGTGAATAACGGGCATCGGCACGATGGGCAGTTGTCCCTCATAATAGTGCTGAAACGCAGCGACACTTTCGGCCCCGGTGACCACAATGACATCGCCGGCGGTCTCCTGCAAGGTTACCTGCCGGGCAGCCGAACGATAGTCCTCCTTGTTGCTGTAAAGCGGGTGCTGAAAGTAGCGGTTTATCGAATAGAGCGAGCCGCACAGAAGCACCGCCAGTGCCAGGATCGCCACCAACGGCACACGCCGCCACAGCCAATCCACTCCCCAGGCCAGCGCCATTGTAAAGGCCGGCAGGCTCATCAGAAGGTAACGGCTGCCCATATAAAGGGGTGTGATCAGCGAAAAGAGCCAAATGCCCGTCAGTGGGATAAAGATATAAGCCAACAGTGTCACGGCCGTCATCCAGCGCGGACAGCGGTGCTCCATCTGAGGTGCGCCCTTATAACCCAAGCCGGCCGCGGCGGCCAGCCCCAGGGCGGCGACTGCCCAAAAAGCCACGTCCAATCCCCAGATCTCTTTATAGACTACAGAGGGTCCCAACGCAAAGGAATTGAACACGTCGTGCAGCATCATCCAGTAGGGCACATACACGCGGTTCGAGCTCAACTCGGGTATGCGCTGCAGGGTCATCGCTACCACATAGCCGCCCGCCAGGATCGGCAGAACAAGGCTCAGGAGCACCAATAACCGACGGTGGAGCGGCAGCCTGGGCGCAGAGCGGCGCGCTGTGAGGCTCGCAGCTGCTACCAGGGCGTGTACCGGCACAAACAACGCAAACATATACTGGCTCAGGAGACCTGCGGTCAGTACCAGGGTATAGCCCAGCAGCAGATACCAGCACGGCTGCGCCAACGTGCGCAGGAGCAGCACCAGGGAGAGCAGTCCCAAGAACATGCACAGGGTATACATGCGCATTTCCTGAGCATACCACAGCGCAAAGGGCGCCAGAGCGCCCAGCAGGGCCGCCAGGAGCCCCAGTCGGCTGCCGGACAGGCGCCTGCCCAGCCAGTACAGAAGCGGTATGCAAGCTGCCGCGAACAGAGCCGAGGGAAAACGTAGAGCAACGTCAGAAGTGCCGGCCAGACGCACCACCCCGTACAGGATGGCAAAATATAAGGGGGGATGCTGGTCGGTGGTGACCGCGCCGGCAAAGCGGATGCGGTTAGCGAACAGATCCGCCAGGGTGCCCGTCGCGCGCATCAGGCTGAGACTTTCATCCCACCAGGCTGATTTAGCCCCGCTCTGCCACAACCCCAGGCACAACGCCAGCAGCACCAGCATAGCAACCAGCCAATAGTCGCTGCGTGTGGCAGCCCGCAGGCGATCCGGCAGCGTGTGTTTGGTCTTCATCAGGTCAGTTGGAGGAAACAGCGTACGGGCCGATCAGCAGGTCGTTCTCGCCGGGCGTTTTGCCAACCAAGGGCAGGCGCTGGCCGGTCCTGGAGAGCATCAGACCCACCGAAAGGGTATAATTCCCCTCGGGCAGGTCGGCTGGCAGCAGGAGGGTGTGGGTATCCTGCACGATCTCATTGCTGAGCCACATGCTGGTGGGATAATAGTTTGAAAAGGGCTGCTCCTCAAGCTGCACCAGTTTGGCGCCCTTGTCATCCAACAGGTGCACAAAGACGGTATAGTCGGTGTTCAGCGGAACCATCAGGCGCCAGTAGAGGGTGATGCGCCAGCCCTCGCCGGCGCGCGGTTCGGTTGTGGAGAGGTCAAAGCCCAGTAGCTGGATCTTGTCATCAAAGTTCAGATCGATAGCCACCTGCGGGGCTTCGCTCACGGGTTCTATCGAGGTAACAGCCAGTCGCGTCACGAGCGCCGCCGGCACGGTCTCTATGCCGCCCAGCGATTGCGCCTCGATATGGGCGTTGGTATCGGGATCATGCACCGAAACCCGTAGACTGCCGGCGGTGGGCGCCACGGCTCCCGCATCGATCGGCAACTGAACAAGATCCTCAAACACTGTGCCGGGAGGGAGTGTGCTGGTCGCCAAGCGTCCGTAATCCGGGAAGGCTTCCAGCAAACCGATCACGCGCTGGTTACGCCCTGTCAGCTGGTAGCGGAACCAGTAGTTGGCGCGCGGCTGTCTGAGCACCAGCCAATAGACCCGCATGGTGAGAGCCTGGCCGGCTGGCACATGCGTGCTGGGCATCTGGTACCCGAGCAGCTCGAGCTCGTCGCCATAGCGCAGGTTGACGGGCTGCAGGTCGGCGGGTACCTGGTCCATGGCGATGACCGCATCCGAACGATAAGCCGTAGAGAGCTGCCTCCAAGGAGCCAGGATGGAGCTGATCGCTAGCAAAATCGGAAACACCAGCATCACTACCCGCCCAAACCGCTGCGGTACCCAAAAGCGCAAGCCTGCCGTGAGGCCTGTTGCGATAATCGGCAGGGCGCCCAAGAGGCCGATCACGGCCGGATAGGTCAGGTTGATGGTAACCGTCGTCAGCCACAGCAGCCCTGTCCAGGCAGCTGCAGCCAGCCAGATCTGCCATGGCAAGCCACGCAGCCCACGCTCCCGCCAGGCATAACGACCCAAGCCAAGGATCAATCCAAAGGCGCCAAGGGCCGAGAGCAGACTCATGACGGTGTAATAGAGCGTGCTCAGGGTGATGTTGCCCCATCCAAAGACGCCCCACAAATAAGATGGGTTGTTACGGAAACGCCCCAGCCCGAGATAATCGCTGGTCGTTTGTGCTGGCATCAGCGGCTGCAGAGGAACCAGGCGGCCATAGTTCATCCAGACACGGATATACCACCAGCCCGCAATGGCAAACGCCACCAACACGGCTGCTCCTCCCAGCAGAAAGTGCTGCCTTGGTCTAGCCCCTGCTCTGGCTGGTAGTGTCATTACGGCGAGCGGGATCAGCAGCCCGGCCAGCACGCCATACAGATTGCTGAGCGCCGCCACCCCAACCACGCCCCCCAGCAGGATAAACCAGCGCCAGTCGCTGACGCCGGACTTGGCTATCATCAAAACCAGCATGGCGCCTGTTACAAACAAGCATGTAACCAGCGCAAAAGGCGCAGCTGCCGTTCCCACTACCAAAGTCAGCGGATTCAACGCCACCACAGCCAGTGCAGCCAGCTGCAGCCAGGTTTGTTCGGGCGCGAGCAGCTGCACCGTATGGAACGCAGCCTCCAACATCAGCAACGTGAGGATGACCGAGAGCACGCGCAGCAGGTAAAATCCCAGCGCCAGCTCCTGGTAAACTGCTGGTGAGATCGGGTGCAACAGCACGTTTTTATTGAACTGCGTTTCGTCGCGGTTGAGCGACAGGAAGCGATTCACCTGGATGGCGTCACGCATGCCAGGCGCCGCTCTGCCCAGAAACAGCGTACTGATCCCATAGTAGAGCGGCGGCTGATTGCCACGCTCGGCCTGCCACCATTGCCGCGGAGTACGTACGTCGGGAGGAACCTCATCCTCGGCACGCGCCAATGAATAGCGCAGTGTCAGGTATTCCCCCGGCCCCTCGCCGATGGGGGTCTGGATAATATAGAGGGCTGCCAGGATGAGATACACGCCCAGCACGGCGAGCGCCAGCACCAGGTGATGCTTGATGCGCGCACGCGGCGGTTTATGATTCTGAACGCTCGTGATCATAACTGGTTCCACGTTCTAACTGCCTGTGGCCAGCACATGGAGCTTGCCCAACACCACTGCAGTATCCTGCACATGACCACCCTCTCCTAAAACTGAGAGGCGCACAACGTTGGTGTCGTACATGCCCACCAGCAACGTAGCGATCTGCGACTGGGCATCCTGGTCGAGTACAAGTGTGTAACGATCAACGATCAGCTGCCCCTGCTTCCAGGTGGAAGTGGGCGCCGCGCCATCCTGCGGCCAACGGTCGATCTGGGCCAGCTTGTCGCCTTGGGTATCCAGGATCTGCACAAACACGGTATAATCCTGCGCCAGGTCGCGCTGGGCGCGCCAATAGAGCGTCAGGTTCACGGATTCGCCGGCGCGCACAGTGGAGCACTCGAGTTCATAGCCCACCAGGGCAACCTCATCGGCCAGGTTCACCCGCATCGGGTTGGGCACCCCATTGACCACGCGCTTGGCGACCGACAGCTCGCCAAAGTAAACGGCATCGCCGCCTCCCGCCAGGCTCAGGCGCGTGCCGTCTTCGCGCCGGTAAAAACCCGTGGCCAGCCCAAGCTGATTGGGGGTGAGCATGGCCGGGTTGCTCGAGATCACCACCGTGTCGCTAAACGCCCGGCCTGGCTGCCACAGGCTGGTCGGGAATCTCCCCTGGCCGGGATAGCGGTCACGCTGCCCAACGATCAGATCGTCCTGGTTTACCAGGTGTACAAAGAGGGTATAGTCGGCATCTACTGCAGCAAGGCATTCGTAATAGAGCGTGACTGTTACCGGCTGACCGGGCACCAGCTCAGATTGCGGCAGATCATAGCCCAACAGGCGGATCGCGTCGCCAAAGGTGGCATCCAGCCGCTGCTGGGGCTGAAGCGATGACGCGCTGACCACCTTCGGCAACGCATAGGCCGGTCGGATAGCGACAAAGGGCAACAGCGCAGCGGAAATGGCCATAAAAGCGCCCACCGCCGCCAGCATGAGTGTGCGCAGTCGTCCGCGCACCAACCCGACCCACCCCATGGCAGCCCACAGGCTGATGGCCGTGATGGCTGGGAACATCAGGCGGCCCTGGCTGGCTACCGTTAACAGCGTCCAGCGCACCAACGCGGCAAACACCGCCAGCGGCAAGAGCACCGTCAGCACCAGCTGCCAGCGGCGCCGGCTGGTGAGCCATCCGCTGCGCACGCGCTCCAGCAGGTAGAGCGGGGCGCCGGCAAAACCGGTCAACGCCAGGATGCTCATCGCCCAATAATACCAACGCGGGGCAGGCACGTTCACGCCGCCGAAAAAGCCCCAATACGACATCACAAAGCCCTTCCACTCGGAAAGGAGCTGGCGCAGAGTGGGCACCGGCGAACGCGGCCCGACGATGGCTAGAAAGGCGTTCAGACCGAGCGGATCCTGATAGAACCGCCAGTTGCGCCAGTACCACCATCCGGCAATGGCTGCCACCGGGATCAACAAAGCCACCCCGCCATAGATAAAGTCATCGATCGAGCGGCTGCTTATTGCCACCACCAGCACGGTCAGGGCTGCCAGGGGCAGCAGGGCCAGGGCGCTGGTCTTGGTGAGGCAGGCGGCCCCCAACACAGTTCCCAATAACAGCCAGTGAATAACTGTCGGGCGCGACGCAATATAGCGGACCATCAACCACAGCGCCACGGCCGACAGGCTGATCACCAGGGCATCGTTATTGACCGAGGCGGTAATAAACAAAAACATGGCGTTAAAAGCCGTGGTCGCCGAGGAAACAAGCGCCAGTTGGCGATCGCCAAAGATCTGATTAGCCAGCAGATAACCCGCCACCACGGTTACCGCTCCGAGTACCACCGAGAACCAGCGCACCACATAAACCGCCAGGCGGGTGCCCTCCAATGGGAACAGCTTGCGCGGCGGATGAATCGCCATATTGGCGTTGCCATCCGGAGCGATCACCCCGATATCAGCGTGCGGGTTGAGCCAGCGTACCAAGGACAGATCATCCGTATTGATCTGGCTGGTGAGGACTGCGCCGAGAAAGTAGTAGAGCGGCGGTTGACTGCCCTCCTGGCGCCAGGGCCCAACCTGGTCGGGAGACTGCACCGGCAGACCCTCTCCTTCAGTGAGACGAACGATAAACGGGTAGTGCCACAGCTCGTCAGAGGCTTCAAACAGGGGCGTGATCACCGAATAACTCAGCGCGATTACCAGGTATACCGCCAGGATGGCTAATAATATCGGTTGGCGCAGGGCGTCGGACACGGTGTTGGGTTTGGCGTTAGGACTCCAGCGCGCCATGCAGGACCTCCAGGGTGCGCCGCGCTGTTTCGGGCCAACGAAATTGGTTGGTCAACTGCCAGCCACCCTCTCCGAGTTTGTCTCGTAGTGTGTGGTCATCATAGAGACGAACGAGCGCCTTGGCAATCGCCGCCGGGCGACCCGGCGGCACCAGCAATACATTTTCGCCATCCTTGATCACATCGCTGGGCTCGGGCGAAGTAGTGCTGACCACCGGCAAGCGGTGTGACATAGCCGCCATCATGCTGGCACGCCGCAGCGAAACGCCATCACGAAATGGGAACACCCCGCAATGAGCACAGCGCATCGCCGCGGATACCTCCTCGGGCGTGAGAAAGCCCGTCCAGCACACCGCTTGTGTCAAGCCCAGGCGGTCGATCTGTTGGCGCACGGCCTGCAGGGTTTGCGCGTTGGTCGGATCGTTGGCACCGGTGCCTCCGCCAATCAGCAGCAGCCCGACGCGCAGTCCCTCGTTGCGCAAAAGTGCCAATGCGCTGATGATATCATCTACCCCCTTGCTGGCATTGACGAGGCCAAAGTAGCCCAGAACAAAATCAAACTCGTCCAGGGCCCAGCGCCGGCGCATTTCGTCCGTCAGGGCGGGATCATCCACCACTGCGATGTTGCTGGGGATGGTGATCAGCTCCAGGCGGCTCACGCGCGAATCGGCCTGCAGCTGACGATAATCAGCCGGGTTGGTGACGATGGCGGCACGCGCGCTGCGTGCCAGGTGATGCGTAACCCAACGGCGCACGCGTCCGGCTTTGGGAAAGAGGTAGGGCTCGCGCAGGTCGTGAAAGGTCACCACAAAGGGCACCTTGCGAAAGATTCTCGGCGCCAGGTTGATGGCTGGGCGCATATCATAGGCGCCTGTTTGATATTGGATCGAGACCACCTGCGCTCGCGTCTCGGCCAGGGCGCGCTCAAGCTGCGAATACAAACCGGCCGCATCCCAGCGGGGTACGCGCGCCAGACTCACCACCTGAGTAGATGGGTTGCCCATTGCGCGCACCGAGCTCAGCACCTGCACCTGGGCTCCCTGCGCGGTCATCTCGTGTGCCAACAGGCTGGTATAGTCGGCCACACCGCCTTGCATCGGCGGGTATTCACCGGTAATCATCAGTACACGCAGCGGCTCAGACATGGCGCAACCCCGAACGCAGCACTCCGCCATAGGCCCGCATGCGCGAGGCGCGCAGCTCGCGCTTGTGCCCGAGCATCCACTTGGCTGCTTCGAGCAGCCACTCGCTGGCAAACACTCCCAGCAGCGCCAAGCGGATGGTTTCGCCGCGCAGCCTGCCATGGTGCTTTATATGGTAGAGCACCTTGCTGGTATTAAAGCGCACCAGCCGTGCCGCCGAAGCCTGGCTGCTGCTGGCGCCCTCCAGGTGCACCACCATCGCATCGGGCTGGTAGGCCACCTGCCAGCCAGAATCGGTAAAGCGCTTGCACCAATCTAGCTCTTCGGAATACATGAAAAAGCGCTCGTCAAAGACGCCCACCTGCTCCATAGCCGCGCGGCGCACCAGCATACAGGCGCCCGTCACCCAATCGACGAGCTGGGCGCGGTCATCGGGGATATCAGCCATGCGGTAGCGCTGGCTGGCTGGGTTGTTCGGCAGGTGCCATTCCACTGGGGTACTCTCGGCCAGCGCCATCGCGAGGGTCGGAAAGCGCCGGCGCGAGGGCTGCGGAGAACCATCGCCATACACCAGGCGCGGACCGACCACCGCCACCTGCGGCTGGGCACGCAGGGCATCCAGCATAAGCAGTAACGCGTCCTCTTTGAGCAGCGTATCAGGGTTCAAGAGCAGGATATAGGGCGCGCTCGTGAGTGCCAATGCCTGGTTGTTGGCCCGCGTAAAACCGAGGTTCTCGCGATTTGGCAGTACTTTCACCTGCGGGTACTCGCGCGCCAGCATCGTGAGGGTCTCGTCGCTGGAGGCGTTATCCACCACAATCACCTGGCCGACCAACGCAGCCGTTTCGGGCATGGTCAGCGTCGCCAGGCAGCCGCGCAGCAGCTCGGCCACATTCCAGCTGACGATGACAACGTCGATCTCAGTGCCCATCGCATAACCCAAAGCAGCGCACGGCGTTGGCATAGGTGATCTCTCCGACCTCCCCAACGCTCAAGCCGTGCAGGCGCCCCAGCATGGCGGCGATTTCAACCACCCAGGCGGGTTCGTTGCGTTTACCGCGCCACCCAAGCGGAGCCAGGTAGGGAGCATCCGTCTCGATCAGAATGTGCTCATGCGGCACGGCACCCAACATACTGCGCAGCAACTCGGCATTCTTGAACGTGACCGTGCCAGCCACCCCAATATAGAATCCATGCGTCAAAGCCCAATCCAGCAGCTTTTGACTGCCCGAAAAGCAGTGCAGCACTCCGCGGATGTGCGGCACATCATCCAGGATGTGCATCATGTCGTCATCGGACTCGCGGTTGTGCAATACAACCGGCAGATCCAGTTCAACTGCCAGAGCCGACAAAGCGCTCAGCAGGACATGCTGGGTCTCGTGTCGGGCAAAATCATAATGGTAATCCAGACCAATCTCACCGATCGCTACCACGCGCGGCTGCTTGGCGAGCCTGGTCAATTCACTCAGGGCATACGCGAGCGACTCGCCGTCAGCAGCCACCTTTTCTGCCTCGTGCGGATGAACCCCCACCGTGGCATAAAGTGCCGGGTGCTGCGCTGCCAGCTCTGTACACTCTGCACTGGAGGCGAGGCTGGTGCCGCACGTCAGCATGGTTGTCACGCCGGCGAGTTGGGCGCGTTCGAGTACCTCTGGCAGATCGGCCTGGTAACGCCGATCGTCCAGATGACAGTGACTATCCAGAAAACGCATCAGTCTTCGGTTGGCAATCCAGCCAAACGCAAGCCGGCATTCAGCAGCTTCGGTACGCGTTCTTCGCGCGTGGTCTCGCAATAGACGCGGATGACCGCCTCGGTGCCTGAGAAGCGGATCAGCACCCAGTTACCATCCTCCAGCAGGTAACGGAAGCCGCCTTCCTGCTCGATTCGCTCGACCTTTAACCCGCCCATTTCCGCAGGGCGCGCGGCGCGCACCGTCTCGATGACATTGGGCTTGTCGGCTTCGTTCAGTGGGCGGTCGACACGGTCGTAATAGTGCGGGCCGACCAGCGCAAAGAGCTCGTCGATCAGCTGCGAGGGAGTCTTGCCGCGCTTACCCATCAGGTCGAGCAGGTAGAGTCCCGCCAGGATGCCGTCGCGCTAGGGAATGTGCCCGCGGAAGGCAAAGCCGCCGCTTTCCTCGCCGCCCAACAGGGCATTGACGCGCAGCATTTCGGGCGCCACAAACTTGAACCCCACCTGCGTCTCATAAACTTCAATGCCATAATGTTTGGCCAGCTTGTTGGCCATGGTGGTGGTTGAAATGGTCTTGACCAGCGGACCACGCTCACCGCGAACCTCGAGCAGATAATAAGCCAACAGGGCATAGACCCTTAACTGGTTCACAAAATTGCCGTGCTCATCGGCAAAGCCCACCCGGTCGGCGTCGCCGTCGGTGGCCAGGCCGGCATCGGCGTGTTGGGCGCGGATCTCGGCAAGCAGGTCTTGCAGGTTTTCGTCGATCGGCTCGGGGCGGCGCATGCGCGGGAAGAGCGGATTACGCTCGCCGTGGATCTCTATCACCTCGGTTTTGTCGCCATTTAATAGGCCGGTGAACCAGCCCTGGCCAACGCCCCACATCGGGTCCGAGATGATCTTGAGTCCGGCGGCGCGCAGTGGTGTCACATCGATCAGACGGTGTAGCTGCTCGAGGTAGGGCTCGTTGGGGTCGAACTCGTGCACCAGCCCTGCGCGCAAAGCCTCGCCGTAGGCCATACGCTTGACCTCGGCGCGCGCCTGCGCGGCGGCGATATTGGCTTCAACAGCCGCGAGGGTCTCAGGTGCAGCCGCGCACGCATAGGAGGAGCGCAGTTTATAACCGTTATCGGTGGCAGGATTGTGGCTGGCGGTAATCCAGACTCCGCCGCCGGCATTGAGCGGGATGATGGAATACGACATCACCGGCGTGGGGGCAGCTACCTTGGCTACATAGGCACGGATACCGTTGCCGGCCAGCACTTCGGCCACCGCACGGGCAAAGTCCTCCGAGCGGAAGCGCATATCATAGCCGATCACCATACCGCGCTCTGCCAGACCCTCGGCAATCAGCGTTTCAGCGGTACCCTGTGCGCAATAGCGCACGTTTTCAAAGGTATAGTCGTCCGCGATACTTGCGCGCCAACCATCCGTTCCGAATTTGATCGCGTACATCCTGGCCCTCCAAGCTTGTCAATAGCGTAAGTATATGCAAGGCGAGACCCTCGGCAAAGGCAAAAACAGACCGGCCAGCTCGTGGGAGCTGGCCGGTCTGCAGGACATGCGTCAGATGCCGGCAGCAGCGCGCAGTTGGTCGACGCGGTCGGTGCGCTCCCACGGGGCGTCGATATCGGTGCGCCCAAAGTGGCCATAAGCCGTAGTGGGATGATAGATCGGCCGGCGCAGCTGCAGGTCTCGCAGGATCGCGCCAGGCGTGAGATTAAAGGTCTGCTCAATGAGCTCTTCGATGCGGGCGTCGGCGATCACGCCAGTGCCAAAGGTCTCGACGTTCAGCGAGACCGGCTTGGCCACACCAATGGTATAGGCCAGCTGCAGCTGGCAGCGCTCTGCCAGGCCAGCAGCCACCACGTTCTTGGCCACCCAGCGCGCCGCATACGAGGCTGAGCGGTCGACCTTGGTGGGATCTTTGCCCGAGAAGGCGCCGCCGCCATGGGGGACCATCCCGCCATAGGTATCGACAATGATCTTGCGGCCGGTCAGGCCTGAATCTCCGGCAGGGCCGCCCAGAACAAAGCGCCCGGTGCCGTTGATGATCACTCTCGTATTGCCGTCCATCAACTCGGCGGGGATGATGGCACGGATCACGCGCTCGGTGATGTCTTCGCGCAGGCGGCTGTCGACCACATCCGGGTTGTGCTGGGCTGCCACAACCACAGTATCCACCCGTACAGGCACGCCGTGCGAGTATTCAACCGTCATCTGGGTCTTGCCATCCGGCCGGAGATACCCCAGCTCGCCGTTCTTGCGCACCGCCGCCAGCTGCTTGGCCAGCTGGTGAGCCAGCATGATCGGCAGCGGCATCAGTTCGGGCGTTTCGCGGCAGGCAAAACCAAACATCATGCCCTGGTCACCAGCGCCGATGCCATCGACGGCCTCACCCGCAGCCTCGCCTTCCCGCAGCTCGAGGGCGCGATTGACGCCCTGGGCGATATCAGGCGACTGCTCTTTGACGGAGGTAATGATCCCGCAGCTGTCGGCATCAAAGCCATAGGCCGGATCAGTATAGCCGATCTCGCAGATGGCGCGGCGCACCACGCTGGGGATATCGACATAGGTGCTGGTGGTGATCTCGCCGGTCACCAGCATCAGGCCAGTGGTGGCGGCGCATTCGCAAGCCACACGCGCAGTTGGGTCACCCGCCAGAATGGCGTCGAGCACGGCATCCGAGGTAGCGTCGCAGAGCTTGTCGGGATGCCCTTCTGTCACCGATTCCGAAGTGAACAGGTATTTATCAGCCTCTAAAAAGTTAGTCATCTTTCTCCTTTCTTTTTAGCGTGTGATCAGGTACCGGATTCCCAGGAAGACAGGTAGACGCGCTGCTCTTCCGTCAGCGTATCAATGCTGATGCCCATCGAGTGCAATTTGAGGCCGGCGATATCGGAATCGATCTCGGCTGGCACAGTATAGACGATCTTTTTCAACGAGGCATAGTTCTTGACCATGTACTCGGCACTCAGGGCCTGGTTAGCGAACGACATATCCATTACAGCCGAAGGATGCCCCTCGGCAGCCGCCAGGTTGACCAGGCGCCCCTCACCCAGGACCGAGATGCGCCGGCCATCCGCCAGGGTGTACTGGTCGACAAAGCCGCGCGGCTGGTCGCACTTGACTGCCATCTCCTGCAGCACCGGGATATTGAGCTCGACGTTAAAGTGACCCGAGTTGGCCACAATGGCGCCGTCTTTCATCACCTCAAAGTGGGCCTTGTCGATCACGTTGATGTTGCCCGTCGAGGTAACAAAGATGTCGCCCAGAGGGGCAGCCTCGACCATCGGCATCACGCGGTAGCCATCCATCACCGCTTCGAGCGCTTTTAGCGGATCGATCTCGGTGACGATCACGTTGGCGCCCAGACCCTGGGCACGCATGGCGATGCCGCGGCTGCACCAGCCGTATCCGGCCACCACAAAGGTCTTGCCAGCCAGGAGCGCGTTGGTGGCGCGGATCACGCCATCGATGGTGCTCTGGCCGGTGCCGTAGCGGTTATCAAACAGGTGCTTGGTATTTGCATCGTTGACGGCGATGATCGGGTACTCGAGCTTGCCCTCCTGCTGCAGGGCACGCAGGCGGATTACGCCGGTGGTGGTTTCTTCGGTGCCGCCGATCACATCCGGCAGCAGTTCGCGGCGCGTCTTGTGCAGGATCGAGACCACATCGGCGCCGTCATCCATGGTGAGCTGCGGCTTGTGGTCGAGCACGGCGGCAATGTGCTTGTAGTAGGTGTCGTCATCCTCTCCCTTGATGGCGAACGTGGGGATGCCATATTCAGCCACCAGGGCAGCTGCCACGTCATCCTGCGTGGAGAGCGGGTTGGAGGCGCACAGGCAAATATCAGCCCCACCAGCCTGCAGAGTGCGCATCAGGTTGGCGGTCTCGCTGGTGACGTGCAGGCAGGCTGATACGCGCTTGCCCTGCAGCGGTTTTTCGGCGGCAAAGCGCTTGCGGATCAGGCGCAGCACTGGCATATCCTGCTCGGCCCACTCGATGTGAGCGACTCCTTTTTTGGCCAGGTTTATATTCTTGACGTCATGCTTGATCATGGTCCCGTCCTTTCCGGTTACGTAAACGTGGTTCTAGATAATCAAGGGCTCCGACAGGCCCTTTGTGGCCTGTTCGGCAGGATGATCAAAATAGATAGCGGCGGTCAGTTCGTCATAGCGCGCGATGATCTCGTCCATCGAGACGCTCACCAACCTCCCCAGCGAAAAGTCCTCGATCTTGAAGGATGCCACCACCGCTCCGTGGATCACGGCACGGCGCAGGTCCAGCTCAGTCAGATCGCCAGAGCGTGCCAGATACCCGACAAAACCGGCCGCAAAGCAATCGCCCGCGCCGGTGGGGTCAACCACATGCTTGATCGGGTAGGCCGGAGCCAGGAAAAAGGAGATCTTGCCGTTTGCGTTGCGCAGCGCCAGTAGCGAGCCATTGGAGCCCTTTTTGGCGACAAGTACCCTTGGGCCGAGCGCCAGGATCTGTTCGGCCGCCAGGTAGAGGTTATTCTCGCCGGTATAGAGGCGCACTTCGCCTTCGTTGAGGATCACGATATCCACCAGGCCGATAGCACGCGTAAGGGCCTCGCGCTTGGAGGTGATCCAGTAGTTCATCGAATCCAGCACCCGCAAACGAGGCGATTTAACCTGGCCAAGTACCTGGATCTGTAGATCCGGGTCGATGTTGGCCAACATCAGGTATTCGGCGCTGCTGAACGCATCAGGTATAACGGGGTTGAAATCGGCAAAGACGTTGAGCTGGGTATCGAGCGTTTCAGCCGAGTCGAGATCCTGCAGGTAACGGCCGCTCCAGCTAAAGGTGTTGCCATCCACCACCTGCAGCCCGCTCAGGTCGATCGAGCGGCTGGCGAACAGGTCGAGATGCTCCTGCGGGAAATCCTGCCCGACCACCCCCACCATACTGACGGGATGATACAGACTGGCAGCCACTGCGAAAAAGGTGCTCGCGCCGCCCAGACTGCCGGTTGTTTTTCCGGCCGGGGTTTCGATGTTATCCAGTGCCACCGAGCCAACCACCACGATCGTCATACGTTCTCCTCAGATCCTCTCACAAAAAAGTCTCCCTCGCGGGAGACCGGTGCCTCCCTCTCATCTGCCAGGCACTGAGCCTGTCGGATTTGGCACCAAGTCGCATCTGTTAGACACATTACCAGGTTGCCGGGGTTTCACTGGGCCGATCCCTCCACCCCTCTCGATAAGAGTTCGAAACAGTTATTCAGTTGTCACGTCATGATATCACAGCCATGGGAGAGTGTCAAACAAAAGTGGCAGCTCCCCCATGGCGCGTGTGTCGTCAGCCTTTGTGCAGGCTGCGGGCTGGTTCGCTGGGAGCATCCACCCAGCCGTCAGTGGCCTGCTTGCCGCCTTCGATGCGGTAGCGCATAGCCGCCAGGTCGATCGTTACCGAGCCCTCGGGATAGATGAATTCCTGCATGCTGCCGGCATCGTCCAACAGCCTGTGTGCCACCAGTTCGTGGGTGCCCCAGGCTCTGTGCAGGTTGGCCATTGCGTGTGCCGGCGCAAACTGTTCCGCGCTGGTCCAATCGGCATGGGCATAGGGCATCTCGACTTGGGCGATGCCGCGGATATAGTTTTCGCGCCGCAACTCAGGGTCGTAGCCGTAATCCCACACGGATGGCAAGAGCAGCGAATCGTGATACACCAGGTTGTGCAGCGGCACCGGCACGCCCAGCGGTTCGCCGCGCATGAACCCGACGCGCGGCACATCCGCCCAATGGCAGAACTCCAGATGCGGCATAAAGTGGTCAACCGGCTCCTCGGAGCTGATCGCAATGCCTAAACTGCGCACATAGTCGAGCATACGAGCACGCTCGCGGTAGCAATCTTCGCGCGTCATAGGGTGCAGCGGGTTAAAGCACTCGTCCATGTCGACCACGGCAAACACATCCAGATACGAGCCCGTCAGCACCACCCCGCGCGAGAGCAACTCGGTAAACGTGCGCCGCACATACTGGTAAGCCTCTTTGGCACAGATAACGCTCTGCGGGCCGCCCGCCCAATAAGACCACTGCGGGTAGCTGCCATCGCGGTAGCGGATGACCTTGGATTCACTGAATGCCGGGCCGTCAAGGTAATAGTCACGGTATTGGTCGTGCAGGCCGAAGAGGTAACCGGCCTTCTGAGCCGCCTGCGAGTAGCGGATCAACCCCTCCCATCCGCCCGCCTCGGGGCAGGGCGGCAGCACATCGGGATGGTGGCTGTCGTAGCCATGAAAGCCCCAGCCATCCACATGAAAGTAGGCGCGTTCGATCCCCAACGCCGGCAGCTTGTTGAGCTGGCGCGTTAGCTTGTCATAGGTGGTCAGCGAGACACGCATCGGTACGCGCTGCTTGTCGCGGAAAGAGACCGTCACCGGAAAGATCATCGCCCCGACCAGGCGCTTGGACTGCGGGTTGCGCGCGAATTTGTCCGCCAGCGATATCCAACGCCCCACGCTTTGGGCATAAGCACGATAGATCTTGGCCAGCTTGGTGTGATCGGCACCGTCGCAGAATGTATAGCGGATCGCGCGCGGGTAAGCCAGGCGCCCGAGGGAAGCTACCCAGACCGACGCGGTACGGGTCGGCCCGCCGGAGGGATGGCGCAGGTCGAGCGCAAAATCAAAGGGCGTTTCGGCAATGGCGGCATAACCGCTGCGCCCTGTCACCAGCCCCCACCAGGGTTGGTAGAGGCCGCGTCCCAGCGACATGTGCATGCTGCGTTCCCCTTCGCCCACACCGATCGCGCGGCTATAAGCGTGCGGGATGAGCGTGCCGTTGGAGTTCGGCCACACAGTGTGGCGCGGCGTATCGTTGAGCGGCACAAGCGGCCCCGGGTAGCGCACCTCGGTGACTTCCGAGGTGCTTGCGCTGGGATAGGGCTCCACTTCTACTCGCAGGAAGGGCTCGTTACCCGGCAGACTGTAGCTGACGGCGACACAAGCCCCGCCCGGCAAGCCACTCACCACCACCGTCAGGCGCTGTTCGCTGGCGGTGGTAACCATATGCGCGCTGCGTTCGCGCGCGTCGCGAAATTGCACCGCGACCGAGCTGGTAGCATGCTCGATCGTAACTTCAGCCGGATCTGAGGTGAATTGCCACTCAACACTGCTGGTGAGTTGGGTTACCCGCGCTTCGAGGGTATCCTGGTCAACGGTGACCAAAAGTTGTTCGTTTTGCAGCGTCCATGCTTTAGGCATATCTCACCTCCTGATGCCGATCAACTCGGCGCGCAGCTGGTTGATCCAGGCCGCGTTTTTCGGAAAGTCGTTATAGTCGCGTAGAGCTGCCAGGCGAGGATCGCCGCGCTGCACGCCCGCGCTCTGCAGTAGAGCGTAATCCTGCAGCGACTCGGCAAACACCTCCCAGCGGATCGAATCGAGCGGGCCATCCGGTCCCGGGTAGACCACAAAAGTGTCGCCATAGGCCAGGCCGGGCCAGGCAGCACCCGCCTGCTCGGTAAACGGATCAATCAGCGTGCGCGTCTGCGACTTGAACCAGTAGTTGTAACCCCAGTGCAAAAAGCCCTCGGCGCCCAGGGCGTAAAACAGCCAGCCGTTCATGCGGATCTTGGGCAGCGGTGTATCCATAAAGCGGTTGAGGTAGCGCCCGCGCGGCCCGCAGCAGTAATAGGTCCAGGCCGGTATGCCCTCTTTGGAATACTCGTTGGCGGTGTTGATACTCGGGATGGGGATATCCGTCAGGCCCTCGCGGCCGTAGCGGATATCTGAGAGCGCGTCAGCCACACGCATCCAGGGGGCCAGCTCCCTGAGCATGGCGCGCGCCTTGCGATAGTTAGCTAAGTGCTCTTCGCCGTGCGGCTCGTCGGAAAGGTGAAAGAGCGAGTCCTCTAACAAGTCCTCGGATTGCAGAAAATCGTAAAAGGCGGGAAGGAACTGGCTCAGGAAGGTGCGGTAGGTCTCCGAGGTGGCTTCGGTCTCGGGCGGCCAAAAGAGCGACTGGTCATCGGCATTGCTGCGGTAGATGCGCAGCGCGTTCTTGGCACCCCACTGGGTAAAGAGATGTGTCCACTCGAAAAAGGTAGCGCCCGAACGCTGCGCCAGCCGCACCCAGCGCCGCACGGCGTTGAAATCAAAGGCGTATTTGCCGTTGCGCGTCATCATGACGCCCAGCAGCTGAGTCGGCCGTTTTACACCATCCGTCGGCGGGGTAAAGATCGGCACGTATTGGCTGTTGGAGTGGTGTTCGACCAGGTCGCGCATGTAGGGCTGCACCACTTTCCAAAAGCGCTCGTCAAAGGGCTCGACGCCGTACCAGTCGCACAGGGCGTCCGCATAGAACCAGTGGGTTACCGGGAAGCCGCGCCGCGGCTGCAGCACCAGCTCGCCTACCAGCACGTTGAGCTGCAATGGGATCGCCTCGTCGCCCGCAAGCACCTGGATAGGCACTTCCAGCGTGCCGGGGGCGTTATCCTGTGCGACAGTTAGGTTGACCCAAAAGGCGCCCGTCTCAAAGGGGCCGATCATTGTCTCAGAGGAAGGCCACAGCGGATCGGGCACATAGCCGGGGATAAAGCCGCACCCATCGAGCTCGTCTTCCTCCGTCTGGGTGTTAAAGTGTCGCATCGGCACAAAGCCGACACGCCGTACGCGCGCGCTCACTCCAGCGGGTGGCTCCAGCGCCAGCCCGACGGTGGCCTCCTGGGTGTGCAGGTTGGCGACCGCCACCTGAAACGAAATGGTTTCGCCGCGTGCGGCAACCACCTCCAGGCGCTGTTGGGTACGCGCTCTCGTGGTTGGGAAGACACGTTCCAGGCTGCTGACCAGCCAACAAGCGATCGACGCCACTTTTGCCTCCTAGAATATCTCTTGAGGCGATGTTACCACGCGCCCGCCGGGCTCGCAAGGCATCCCAGGTATACACTCAAAACAGCCGCAAGACTGCCGTTTATTGACGAGGTAACATTATCCGGGAGGATGTACCCGCACGCCCTTGTGCGGGAGCTTTGACGCTTGCAGAGCTTTAGCTTATAGTCAAGCAGATAGTATGAGGAGAAGTTTGTGAGCAAGGTCGAGATCATGCGAGAGTTCGCCCAGCGCCTGCTGGCTGGCCGCCCAGCTTGCCTGCTGACGACGCGCTACCGCGGGCAGGTTAACGTCATGTCGGTTGGCTGGACCTCACCCATCTCTGGTGAGCCGCCGTTGCTCGCCATAGCACTGCATCAGGGCTGTTACAGTCACGACCTCCTTAAAAAGAGCGAAGAGTGCGTGCTCAACATACCCTCCCGCTCACTGGCCGAACAGGTGATGGTGTGCGGCATGCGCTCTGGGGCAGAGGGCGACAAATTCAAGCTAGCCGGCTTGACGGCCGATAATGCCCGCCGCGTGAGCGCTCCGTGGGTGGCAGGCTGCCTGGCGCATATCGAGTGCGCGGTGGTCGAGAGCATCGCCCCCGGTGATCACACCCTTTTTGTCGTCGAGGTGGTTGGCGCCTGGGCCGAAGAAGAAGCCTTCCGAGAGAACCAGTGGGTGTGCCCGGCCGATAACCCCGAGCTGCAGCCGCTGCTGCACCTGGGCGGAACAAGTTTTGCACTTCTCAACAATGTGCTGAATATCGAGCCCCCCGCTCAGGCAGGGCAAGCATGAGCCACCCATCGGCAGCGGAGCTTGCGCTCACGAGCAACTGCGTGGCTGAAACCCAGGCGATCGGCGCGGCACTGGGTGAGCTGCTGGTGGCTGGCGATGTGATCTGCCTGCGCGGCGACCTGGGATCGGGCAAGACATGCCTCACCCAGGGGATCGGGCGCGGCCTGCGAATTAATGAGACGATCAACAGCCCCACCTTTGTGCTAATCCGCGAGCATCAACCCTCGAGCGGCATGCTCTACCTCTACCACGCCGACCTGTACCGCATCGACAATCCGCTCGAGGTGGTTGGATTAGGGCTGAATGAATACTTTTATGGCGACGGGGTGACGGTGATCGAGTGGGCCGAACGCGCTGGCAAGTACCTGCCGTACGAATGCCTGTGGATTGAGCTCACTAAAACCGGCGATGCAGCGCGCAGCCTCGCCTTTCGTGCGGTGGGCGAGCGCTATGAGCAGGTTCTGGGCCAGCTACAGGCGGGTCTGCAGCACTGCGCCGCGCCTTCTGTGGCGGGGGAGGCGTGATGCTGCTGGCGATCGACACCGCCACGCGCTGGGCCAGCCTGGCGCTGTATGATGAAGCCGGCATCGCGGCGGAATACAGCTGGCGCTGCAGTGCTCAGCACACCCGCCAAGTGCTGCCAGCCATCGACCATATGCTGCGTGCCACGCAGACAAGCGTCAGCGACATCAGTGCATTGGCGGTAGCGCAGGGGCCGGGATCGTTTACAGGATTACGTATCGGCTTGAGCATCGCCAAGGGGTTGAGTCTGGCCCGCGACCTGCCGATCGTGGCTATCCCAACGTTAGATATAACCGCCTATGCCGCCGGCGATCCGGGCTGCCCGCTGATCGCGGTGCTCGAGATGAGGCGCGGGCGCATCGTGACGGCCCAGTATCGCTTCGAGGAAGGCGAGCCAGTCGTTGAGGGTGAGGTGGTCATCCGCCAGGCTGGCACCTGGCAGCCCCCCACCGACGAACCGATTTTGGTGACGGGCGAGATCAGCAGTGAGCTGGCTCGCCGCCTTTTGCAGCTGCCCGGCGGCGAGCAGATTGCGGTGGCATCGCAGGCCACCACCGTGCGGCGGGCTGGTTTTTTGGCCGAGTTGGCCTGGCTCAGGCTTGAACGCGGCGAGCCCCCCGCAGCCGACGAGTTGGCGCCGATTTACCTCCAGCAACCAGCAGCCGGTGCGCCAGAGGGCTGAATGATCGACCTCTCCGGCACATCCTACACCCTCAGCCCGATGACGCTCGACGATGTGCAGACCGTTCACACCATCGAAGAAGAGATCTACACCGCGCCGTGGTCGCTGGGGGCTTTTGTGCAGGAAGTACGCGATAACCGCAGCGCCCACTACCTGGTGCTGCGCTACAAACCCTACGAATACGAGCCTTTTGCGCGGCGTATGCTGCCGCGCGGGTTACGCCACCACCTGAACTCGCCTCACAACGACCCGGCAATCCTTGGCTATGGCGGATTCTGGCTATATGTGGATGAGGCCCACATCTGCACCCTGGCACTGCGCGAGAGCTGGCGCGGGCGCGGTTTGGGAGAATTGCTGCTCAACAGCCTGCTGGACGCCGCTCTCAAACAGGGCGCAGCATTCGCTACCCTCGAGGTGCGCGTCTCCAACTTGCGCGCGCAAGGCTTGTATGGCAAGTACGGCTTTCGCACGGTCGGCCGGCGTGTGGGCTACTATACCGATAACCACGAGGATGCCTACATCATGTCGACAGAATCACTGCAGGATAGTGCCTATCAGGCGCTGCTCGCAGCGCATTCGCAAGCCCTGCAGGAGCGCCTGGACGCGGATGAGGCTGCTAGATCCGGTAGTCGGATAGGATCTTGATCCCGCTGGGAGATTCGGCAGGCGGCGGAACGAGGGTATTGTGCAGCCGGCACATCTGCAGCACCATCATTACAAAAAAGACGGCGATCGCCACCCAGATCAGCAGCTGGTTCTTGGCGCGCGGATCGCGCTTTTTGGGGGGCTCGACCGGCTTGGGCAGTTCTTTGTTGCAGCGCCAGCAGATCTCGCGGTCTTCGGGATTATAGACGCCGCATTGCGGACAGTTCATAGATCCTCTCCCTCATCGCTGAACCCTCAGCTGGATAGCATGGTTGTGCCAGCCACTGGTATCGATAGAGCGCCCCAGACAGGAATCGAACCTGTGGCCGACTGCTTAGAAGGCAGATGCTCTATCCGCTGAGCTACTGGGGCACGTAAGCCATTATAAAAGCAGGTTGTGAGCTGTCAATCTTTGACGAAGCGGGGCAGGTACCCTAGAATTACCCATTGTCTATAAGCGGCCAGAGGAACCAACATGCAACTGCGTGCCTATTCGCAGGAGCGCGACCTCGCTCATATTGAACGTATCTGGCGGGAAATCGGCTGGATGAACCCCAACAACAAGCCGATGGTCGCGACAACTATGGGTGCCGGGCGCACCTGGGTGGCAGAAGTGGATGGTGCCGCCGAGGCGCAGGCTTCCACCGCACCGGGCACGCTCAACTACCTGGGCAACGAAATCCCGCTGGCAGCTGTGACGGCGGTAGCCACCAGCCATGTGGGCCGTAAAAAGGGCTTGGCAACCAGGGTGCTGGCCGAGGCGCTCCAGGAAGTGCGCTCGGGCGGCGCCATGCTGGCCGGCCTGGGGATGTTTGACCAGGGCTTTTACAACCGTCTGGGCTTTGGCACCGGCTCGTATGAGCACTCGGTAGCCTTTGATCCGGCCACACTGACGATCAAAACGCGGGCGCGCACCCCGCAGCGTCTCGGCGCGGACGATGTGCCGCAGATGCATGCCGCCCGGCTGGCGCGTTTGCGCACGCATGGCGCTAACACCCTGTTGCCCGTGGCGGCCACTCTGGCAGAGGTGCAGGACCATCCCGAGAACAGCGGCCTCGGTTACTGCGATAACCCCGATGGCAGCCTTTCGCACTTTATCTGGTTCGGCGCCAGTAACCTCGAGCACGGACCCTACCGCATCCGCCTGATTGCCTATCAGACGTACGATCAGTTCCTCGAGCTGCTGGCCTTGCTGCGCGATATTTCCGATCAGGTCAACGCCGTAGAGTTGCGCGAACCGGCCGGCATCCAACTGCAGGATCTCATCCAGCAGCCTTTAAAGCACATACGTGTGCAGGGTAAGGGGTACGAAGCTTTTAACCATGCAGCCGCCTTTTGGCAGACTCGCATCCTGGACCTGCCGGGCTGCCTGGCACATACCCATCTGAACGCTGAGACACTGCGCTTTAACCTGCGCCTGAGCGACCCGTTTGCCGTGCTGGCGGCCGATAGCACCAGATGGCACGGCGAAGGCGGTGACTATACCATCACCCTGGGGCGTGAATGCGGCGCTGAGCGCGGCTTTAGTGCGGGGCTGGAGCAATTGGATGCATCGGTGAATGCTTTCTCCCGGCTATGGCTGGGGGTGCGTCCCGCTAGCGGCCTGGCGGTAACCGACGATCTCTCCGCAAGCGATGCGCTCTTGCAGGCGCTCGACCGCACGCTTCGGCTGCCTGTTCCATTAGTCGACTGGACTTATTAGCGATTCACACGAGTGAGTAACGAGGTGCGAGATGACTAGGTTAATCGATATCGTCAAAGGTTGTGGACGCCCGATGGTAATCCCGCTGATGGGGTTCCCAGGCATTCAGCTCAACGGCTCCTCTCTCAAACAAAACACCTTTAACTGGGGCACCCAGTTCTCAACCATCTTTGCCCTGCAGCGGCGCTTTCACCCCGACGGCATCTTTTTCTTTATGGATCTTTCCGTCGAAGCCAGCGCCCTGGGGCTGCCGGTGCGCTTTCCGCTCGACGAATCGCCCTCTGTCGAGCAGCACCTGGTGAGCACGGCCAGCGACCTGAGCAAGTTCACCAACGATATCCTCTCGGATGGGCGCGTGGCGGTCTTTGTTGAGACCATGCGGTTGATGTCGCGCTATGTGGATACCCTCAAGGGTGGCTATGTGATCGGCCCCTTCTCGCTGGCCGGTCTGCTGATGGGTGCTAGTGACGCGGCGCTCGCCAGTGTTGAGGATGAAGTCCTTCTACACGCCGTGCTGCGCTTTTGCTCAGGTGTGATCTCGCGTTATGCGCGTGCTCTGCAGCGCGCCGGCGCCGATATGATCGCTATTCTGGAGCCCTCGGCCTGCTTGCTTTCACCCAGGCTCTTTCGCGCCTTTCCGCAGCGCTACCTGCAAGAGATCATCGAGACTCTGGATTGCGTCAGCATCCTGCACGTGTGCGGGCAAACCACCAACCTGATCGAGCCGATGCTTGAGACTGGCGCACAAGCTCTTTCGTTGGATTCGATGGTCAACCTTCCAGAGATCGTCAAGCGTATGCCGGAGGACGTCGTCCTGATGGGGAACCTGGATAGTGTGCGGGTGATGTGCCAGCAATCGCCCAACCAGGTGTATGCCAGCGCCCAGGAACTGATCACTGCCATGCAGGGACACCCTAACTTTATCCTGAGCTCGGCTTGCGACCTGCCGGCTGAGACGCCGCTCGAGAACATTCACGCCATGATCGATGCCGCGCACGGGCATGCGCCCGGGCATACCATGCCCGCTGACCTGGAGCACGACGAGATAGCCACGATGCTGGAAGCTGATTAATGTGAAAGCCTCGCGCAAGCGGACCGGTGACGACGGCGAGGAGCATGCCTGTGCCGAGCTCGAGCGCCGCGGTTACCACATCGTAGAACGGCAGTGGCGCTGCCCGCGCGGTGAGATCGATATCGTGGCTCAAGATGGCGACGTTTGGGCCTTTGTCGAGGTCAAAACCCGCCATGGACATGCCGCCGGTCTGCCCGAGGAAGCCCTCAGCCGCCGCAAATGGTTGCGCATTGCCGAGATTGCCGAGTTTTACCTGGCTGAGCATGAATTGGGCATGGTAGACTGGCGCATTGACCTGGTGGCGATCGAGCTGGGCTATGGCACTGATCTGCCGCGTATCAACCTGCTGCAGGGCACCGAAGAGCCGCGATGACCAAACTGCTGGTGATCGTCGGGCCCACTGCGGTCGGCAAAACCGCCCTGGCGGTGCGCCTGGCCCAGCAGCTGCGCTGCGAGGCGGTTTCGGCCGATTCACGCCAGATCTATCGCGGTATGGATATCGGCACTGCCAAACCTACCCCCGCCGAACAAGCTGCACTGCGCCACCATCTGATCGACGTGGTGGCCCCCGATGAGGTGCTGCCTCTGCCCGGGTATCTCGCCCTGGCGCAGGCAGCCATCAAAGATATTAGCGCGCGCGGGGCACTGCCCATCCTGGTGGGCGGCACGGGCCAGTATGTGCGTGCCCTGCTGGAAGGCTGGAACGTGCCAGAGGTGCCCCCCAATCCCGGGTTGCGATCCGAGTTGCTCGAGTACGCCGAACGTGAAGGTGCCGAGGCCCTGCACCAGCGCCTGAACACGCTAGACCCTGCTGCCGCCGCGCGCATCGACTACCGCAACGTACGGCGAGTAGTGCGCGCCCTCGAAGTGCATCTTACCCTGGGCCAGCCGATCTCGGCGCTGCAGACCAAACGCGGCAACGACTATGAGGTTCTGATGCTGGGACTGACGCTACCGCGCGAGACGCTGTATACGCGAGCAGATGCACGCATCGATGCCATGCTCGCGGCTGGGCTGGTGGCCGAGGTCGAGGCGCTCTTAGCGGCGGGATATTCGCACGAACTGCCGGCCATGTCGGGGCTGGGATACCGCCAGATCGCGGCCCATCTGCGCGGCGAGATGCCCATGGAGGAGGCGATCACCCGCTTTAAAAACGCTACCCATCGCTACATCCGCCAGCAATACAGCTGGTTCAGTTTGCAGGATACAAAAATCGCGTGGCATACGGCAGGCGAGGGGGCTGTTGAGGAGATCGAGACACAGGTGCATAGCTGGGCCAGTCGCGCATAGCCATGCTCATGCGCAGGCATGGCGTGAGAAGAGAGAACGTGCTAGAGGGTCAGGATCGAGTTCACGCCTCCAAACGGGTTGACCGCCGAGCCATCGGCTTGCGGGTCGTTTTGCCACTGGTTGCCGTTCACCAGGTAGCGAAACTGGTACGTTGCTCCCGTATCCAGTTCCAGCGTCACCTGCCAGCTGGTATCGTCGCGGCTGCGCTGAAAGGGATGCGATAGCGTATTCCAGTTGTTGAAATCGCCCACCAGGGTGATCGTCTCCGCCCATATAGTGGCGGGCAGCGTAAAGGTAACCAGGACGCGGCCATTTGCAAGTTGCTTTTTAATGATCACGCTCACCTCGCTGCAGTCAGTGTGAGTGTTTATATCATATCAAAAAACATAAAACCTTCAACATGCAACATGTCCGATGGTTGGCAAGTCGGCTTATGTGCGTTAAGATGTTCCTAAAAGGACAAGGCCGATGACACGATTTAACTTGGGCATTAACATGGGGTTCGCTACCAACCGCTTTCCAGAGGCCGAGATGTGGGCGCGCATTGTCGCAGAAGACTTGGGCCTGCGACACGTGCAGCTGGTAGCCGACCTGCTCAACCCCTGGTGGCCTGAATACGTGCTGGAAGCCGAACTCGAGCGCATCCAGCGCGCGACCCAGCGCTATGGACTCCAGATTGACACGTTAATGTCCAGTACTCTCACGCGCTATAACTTTTTTCTTTACCCCTACGCCGAGCTGCGTAACGCTTATGTTGACTGGTACTGCAAATTCGGGCAACTGGCTGCCCGTCTGGGCGCCAAAGGAATCGGCAGCCACTTTTCAACCTTTACCGTGCACGACTATGCCGACCCAACCCGCCGTGAAGCACGCCTGAGCGAAGCGGTCAGGCTGTGGCAAGAGATCAGTCACATCGCGCGCGACGCCGGGCTGGAATACCTCTACATTGAGACGATGTCGATCCCGCGCGAGCTGGCCGATACGATCGCGGGCGCCAAGGAAATCCTGGCACGCATTAACGAGCATTCTGCGCTGCCGTTCTACTTTTGCCTGGATGTCGGGCACGCCCCGCACCCCAGCGAGCGCGACCCATACCCGTGGCTCGAGCAACTCGGCAAGGATTCGCGCATCTGCCACCTGCAGCAGACCGAATTAAACCACAGCCGTCATTGGCCCTTTACCGAACCCTATAACGAGCGCGGCATCGTCGATCCGCAGCGGACTCTGGAGGCACTGACAGCCTCGGGGGCTGAGGAGATCGTGCTGGCTTTCGAGATCAGCCATCGCGAACGCGCCGAAGACGATCCGCTGGTGATCCCAGAGCTGGCCGCGTCGGCGCGTTACTGGCGTGAATTCCTGCCCGTCGACGGCGAATGGCAGCCTCAGAAGGCGCGCGCATGAAAGCACTGATGTTGCACGCCATCGGCGACCTGCGCCTCGAACAGGTGCCTATGCCGCAGCCGCGCGAGAGCGAGGCGCTCATCCGCGTCGCAGCCGCCGGCATCTGCGGCTCGGACCTGCCGCGCATCTATGAGCACGGCACTTATCGCTTCCCGCTTATCCCCGGGCACGAACTGGCCGGCACCATCGCCGAGATCAACGGCTCGAGCGACCTGCACCCCGGCCAGGCGGTAGCCATCAAACCGCTGATTGCCTGCGGCGAGTGCGCCTACTGCCGATCCGGCAACCTGGGACAGTGCGTCGATTATGACTACCTGGGTTCCCGGCGCGACGGCGGCTTTGCCGAGTACGTCTGCGCCCCGCTTGATAACCTGGTGCCGGTGCCCGAAGGCGTGCCCCTGATCGAGGCAACCCTATGCGAGCCAGCTGCGGTAGCCCTGCACGCCCTGCACCAGGGCGATATTCGGCCCGGCGATGTGGTGGCCATCCTGGGCACCGGGCCGATCGGCATGCTGCTGGCGCAGTGGTCCTGGTATTGCGGTGCCAGCCAGGTGATATTGGCGGATATCGACCAAGCCAAACTCGAGCTGGCTGAGAGCCTGACGCTGGGCATCACCGTCAACTCGCGCACCAGCGACCCCATCGCGGCAGTACGCGCGGCCAGCCATGGACAGCGCGGTGCCGACCTGGTGATCGAAGCCGCCGGCGCGGCTATTACCGTCGCACAAGCCATCGAGATGGCGCGCCCGCTGGGTACAGTGGTGCTGATGGGCAACCCCTCCGGAGACGTGGCCTTGTCGCAGGCGCTTGTTTCGCAGATTCTGCGTAAACAACTCACCCTGCGCGGCACCTGGAACTCTAATTTCGGGGCACTGCCGGTGGACGAGTGGCAGCTGGTGCTGGATGCTGCCGCCCGAAGGCGCATCTGCCTGGGGCCGATGATCTCGCATGCCGTCCCGCTGGAACAGGGCCCCGAGACACTGGAAATGATGCACCAGCGCCGCGAGTTTTACACGCGCGTGGTGCTCACTAACCCATAAGGAGAGACGAGATGTTAGCAGCCCTCCTCGAAGGAATCGATCGGATGACGGTGCAGCAGGTGCCTGATCCACAGTTGCCCGATGAAGACAGCATTATCCTGCACGTGCATGCCTGTGCGGTGTGCGGCTCGGACCTGCGCATCTATCATCACGGCAACCCGCGCGTGCATCCGCCGCAGGTGATCGGCCACGAAGTGGCCGGCGAGGTGGCCGCCGTTGGCAAGCATGTTACGCATCTGGCAGTTGGCGAGCGCGTAGCTCTTTCGGCAGATGTGCCCTGCGGGGTGTGCAACTGGTGCCGCGATGGGCTGGGCAACATGTGTGCGATCAACTATGCCATCGGCTACCAGTTCCCCGGCGGATTCGCCGAGCTGATGCCCGTCAATGCCACCACGGTAAGGTTCGGAGCGGTGCATCGCATCCCCGATAACCTGACTCATGAAGAGGCCGCCCTAGCCGAACCGCTGGCGTGCGTGATCAACGGCCTGGAAGCCTGCCGCATCGGCTTGGGCGAGAGCGTGGTAGTGATCGGCGCCGGCCCAGCCGGCTGTATGCTGATGCGCCTGGCGCGCTCGTATGGCGCCGCCAAAGTCATTGGAGTGCTGCGCTCGCCTGGACGCATGGAGAGCGCGCGCACCCTGGGCGGCGCGGATGTGGTGATCAACTCCCAGGAGCAGGATCCGATCGAAGCCGTCCTGGCTGCCACAGGCGGCGAGGGCGCGGATGTGGTGATCACGGCCAACTCGTCGGTCGAAACCCATGCCCAGGCGCTCAAGATGGCGCGCAGCCGCGGGCGCATCAACTATTTCGGCGGTCTGCCCAAGGGCTCGCCCACCATCGACCTGGATAGCAACCTGATCCATTACAAGGAACTGTCTCTAACGGGCTCGCACGGCAGTGTACCGCGCCAGCATCGCCTAGCTTTAGAGTTGATCTCGGCGGGGGTGATCGTGGCGCGCGACTATATCACCCATCGCTTCCCGCTCGACCAGATCGCCCAGGCTTTTGCCGCCTCAGAAGGGCGTGCCGGTATGAAGGTGATCGTCGAACCGCAAAAAAGCGGAGCCTGAGGAATGCCCCAGATCAAAGTATGTGCCTCGCTGGCCTGCGCCGACCTGCTCAACCTGGAGCGTGACCTGCGCGCCATGGAAGCCGCCGGCATCGATTACCTGCACATCGACGTGATGGATGGCACCTTTGTGCCCAACCTGGCACTCGGCACCGACCTGCTGCGCGCGGTCGGCCGGGCAACGCGCATCCCGCTGGATGTGCACCTGATGATCGAGCGCCCCGAGCGCTACATCGAGACCTTTCATGTCCTCGGCGCCCAGGTGCTCACCGTCCATCAGGAGGCCAGCATCCACCTGCAGCGCACCCTGGCGGCGATTCGAGGGCTGGGGATGCGCGCCGGTGTGGCTCTCAACCCGGCCACACCGCTCGAGACACTGCGCTATGTACTGGATGATATCGACCTGCTGCTGATTATGACGGTCAACCCGGGCTTTGCCGGGCAAAAGCTGATCCCCAGCACGCTTGGCAAGATCGCCGACGCGCGCGCCCTGTTTGAGGCGCATCATCGCGAGGTCGATATTCAAGTGGATGGCAATGTCAGTTTTGAAAACGCTGTGCGCATGGCCCAGGCCGGCGCCAACTGGCTGGTAGGCGGCACATCGAGCCTGTTTATGTCAGGGTTAACCATCGCCGAGGGGGCACGTCAGCTGCGTACCGCCGCCGGCGCCGCATAACCATATTCACGGAAGGAGCACTATGCAACGCATCGGGTTCATTTTAAAGGTCAAGAAGGGTTGCATCGAAGAGTACAAGCGCCGCCACGCCAACGTCTGGCCCGAAATGCGCCAGGCCCTCTCAGAGACCGGCTGGCACAACTATTCGCTCTTTATGCGCGAAGATGGACTGCTGTTTGGCTATGTTGAGACCGAGGATTTTGAGGCAGCCAAGGCTGGCATGGCCAAGCGCGAAGTCAACGCGCGCTGGCAGGCTGAGATGAGCGAGTTCTTTGAAGCCCTCGAAGGTCAAGCACCCGACGAGGCCATGTCGCCGCTAGAGCAGGTCTTTTTCCTGCCCTAAAGCACTCAATTAGACAGCTTGCCCGGCTCAGGCTGCCAGATGGCTGCAAGCCGCGGCGATGCCTGCCGGGTAAGCTGCTGAATACGAGCGAGCGCTGCAACACTGTGCGCCTCAAAACGCAGTGTAATGAGCGGCTCGGTAACGGATGTGCGTGCCAGCGCCCAGCCATCCTCAAAGAGGATGCGCACACCATCGAGGTGCTCCTGCGGCCAGTCAGCCAGGTTGCCGCGCAGCTCAGTGATAATCGCCTGGGCCTCCTGAGGCGCGCAGGGGATGCGCAAATCCGGCGTGATGGGGTAGCTAGCGACGGTCGCCGCAGCCTGCCCCAGCGACATGCCCAGTTCATCCAGCACCTGCAAAAGCAGCACGGCCGTATAGAGGGCGTCATCCCGCTCCAGCTTGCCGATAAAGTAATGCCCGCTCACCTCACCGCCCAATAGGGCGCCCTCTTCAAAGAGGCGGCGTTTGATAAAGGCGTGCCCCGAACGTTCGGGCAGCGCCACACCGCCGGCCGCTGCCACCTCTTCCGCCACCACCGACGACGACTTGATATCATACACCACCCTGGCGCCTGGGTTGGCGCACAGCAGCGACCGGATCAGCAGCACCAGCACCTTTTCGGCTTTGAGCACCTCGCCGGTCTCGTCGATGAAGACCGCACGGTCGCCGTCGCCGTCGAATGCCACGGCGAGATCGGCATGCGCGTCTGACACCATCTGGCGCGTAGCGCTGAGGTTGGCCGCTACCGCCGGGTTGGGGTCGCGGTTGGGAAAGCTGCCATCCGGCGTGCAATAGAGCGGCAGCACTTCCTGACCGCAGGCTTCCAGCACCCTGGGCGCCAGCTGCCAGAACGAGCCGCTGCCGGCATCCACCACCACCCGCCGGCGGCTCAGGCCGCCAAAGGCGGAGGCAATCGAGGCGGCATAGGCATCCTGCACATCGCGCGCCTCCAGCCGCCCAGCTCCGCTGGTAAACGCCCCCGTACGCATCAGAGCAGCCAGATCGCTGAGGTCTTCCGGGATAACCGGCAGATCGCCCAGGATTATTTTAAAGCCATTATATTGCCCGGGGTTGTGCGAGGCGGTCACCATCACACCGCCCTGAGTGCCAAGCAGGCTCTTGCCAAAGTAAAACACCGGCGTCGGGATGATGCCCAGGTCAACGACATGTGCACCGCCGGCAAGCAGGCCCTCAATGAGGCGCTCCTTGAGCTGAGGGGTGCTGACACGCAGATCGCCAGCCACAGCCACGCTCTGGTCGTTCAGACGGGTGGCGATAGCACGTCCCAGCAGCCAGGCGGTACGCTCGTCCAACTCACTCGGATAGATTCCGCGGATATCGCAGGCTTTAAAGATGCTCATGCCAGGTAACCTCTCTCGCGGCAGGCCGCCACAAAGCGCTGATAACGCTCCTCATACGCAGCCGCATAACCCGTGCGTGGTTCGACGCGCTGTGCAGGATATACCATCGCCGCCACCGCCTCGGTCACGTTCGGGAAGGCCGAACCGGCTGCCGCCAGGATCGCCGCCCCCATCGCACCGCTGGGCACCTGCGGCACGCTCAGTACCTTGCCAAGCACATCTGCGCGGATCTGTAACCCGGCTGCCGATTGGGTCGCCCCGCCGACGGCATAGATGGTGTCGCCCACCTGGGCGCCCAAGTCGCTGACCACCTGGTACGCCAGTCGCTCGACATAGGCAATCCCCTCGAGGTGCGCGGTAAAGTATTCTTGCACATCGTGCGCCTGTCCCAGGATAAAGCCCTCGGCCGAGGGCGCGTTAAAGGGGAAACGCTCCCCGCGGCGTGCCAGTGGATACACCACCAGATCAGTCGGGGTGCGCTGGCTGGCAGCAGCGTTCAGCTCGTCGAGCTGGGCAGCCTCAAAGCGCTGGGCGATGCAATCGGCGCCCGCGCTGGAGGCTCCCCCCGGAAGCCAGTAGCCCTGCGGATGGCGGTGGCAGTAGACGCGCCCAGATGGGTCGCGGATCAGTGCCTCGCTGACGCCCTTGAGCACCAGGGTGGTGCCGAGGGTCGAGTTCCACTCCCCGATCGCAGCCGCACCGCTGGCCAGTTGCGAGGCAGTGCCGTCCGTGGCGCCGGCGTATACCTGTGTCTGAGCCGATAACCCGCTGCGCTCGCTGACTTTGTCACATATCGGTGCGATCGGCGCGCCGGGCGCCACCACGTTGGGCAGCTTGGCCATATCCAGCCCCAGGCGCTCGCCGATAAAGGCCGGCCATGAGAGGTCCACCACGTCATAGCCCGTCTTGAGGGCGTTGGTCCAATCCGTCACACCCCACACGCCCGTCAGCCAGCCGATCACCAGATCGGTTGGGCTGCAGAACCAGCGCGCTGCCTCGAGAGATTGCGGTTCGTGGCATTGTAGCCACACCAGGCGGCTGATGGCGTATGAGGCACTGAACTTGCTGCCCAGCTTTAACGAGATCTCCTCGCCGGCAGCCTGCACAATGGCAGCCTCCTCGGCGGCGCGTACGTCGGAATACATGATCGCCGGACGCACCGGCTCCCCGGCTGCGTCCACCAGGCAGAGCGTGCCCGAGGTTGAGGTCACCGAAAGCGCGGCGATCGCATCAGCAGGCTGCCCCGTCTCAGCCAGCTTTGCCAGGGCAGCCTGCAGAGCCTGCCAGGTGGCTGAGTGCCAGGCATGTGCATCCTGCTCGTTATAACCAGCCGGGCCGTCCTGCTGCAGGGCATCACTAAAGGCGACGGAAGCCTCAGCCTGAACGGCTCCCTGAGCGTCGCACACCAGCACCCTTACGCCCTGGGTGCCCAAGTCGATCCCGCCAAACAGCATGCTCTCACCTCGTGGATTGATCTCGTATATAATGGCTGGCATCAGATGCCCTGTCAAAGGAGGTCCCATGAGCGAGTTGAGCCCCCTGGAGCGCACCATGCGTCGCTTAAAGGGCGAGCCCGTGGACCGCATCCCCAACCAGAACATTGTGATGGGCCTGGCAGCCCACTATATCGGCACCACCTACGACCGTTTCGCCCAGGATTACCGCCTGCTGGCTAAAGCCGCTTTACGCACCAGCGAGGCATTTGGCTTTGACTGGGTCTCAGTGATCTCGGACCCGGTGCGCGAGACCTCCGCCTATGGCGCCACCATCCACTATCCGCATGACGCGGTGCCCTACTGCGACCCACTGGTCACCGATTATGCCATGGTCGACGACCTGCCGCGCTGGGACCCTGCCGCCTGCCCCCGCACAGCGGATCGGCTGAACGCACTGGTGGTGCTAAAAGGCCAGGTCGGCGGATACTACCCGATCGGCGGATGGGTCGAGGGGGCAGCGGCCGAAGCAGCCAACCTGGTGGGCGTGACACGGTTTCTCGAGGACGTCCTGCTGCAGCCCAAAGCTCTGGAACCTCTGCTGGATTTGTGCAACGAGCAGGCGATCCGTTTTGCTCGGGCGCAGCTGACGTCGGGTGCCGACCTGATCGGCATCGGCGACGCGGTCTGCTCGCTGATGGGCCCCGCCCAACACCACGCGCCTGCTGCCCTTGCTGGGTGAGACGGGCGCCAACATCATCGATATCGACTGGATGGTCGACTATGCCTCGGCGGTGGCGCATATCGGGGAAAAGGTGACGGTCAACGGCAATATCGACCCGGTGGGCGTCTTTTTACAGGGCTCTGCCAACGATGTGGCGAATGCGGTGATGCGCTGCCACGCGGCGGGCAATGCGCGTTCGATGATCAGCGCCGGCTGCGAGCTGCCGGTGGGCACACCTGAGGCCAACCTGGCCGCACATTACGAGATGGCAGGGCGCCTCAAGAGCACCGCATAGGTGTTGGTGATCAGCAGGCCGGCGCGCTGCCAGGCAAAATGATCCTTGGCGCGCTGGCGCAGGCGGCTGCCCAGCTGGGCGCAGCGTTCGGGATCATCCAGCAGGCCGCTGATGCCTTGAGCCAGGCTGGCGGCGCTGCCGAACTCGGCATAGACGCCATGCTCATCCAGATATTCGTGGCTGACGGGGGTATCAAAAGCCACGGTCGGCAGTGCCATCGACATATAGTTGAGCAGCTTGCCGGCGCCCTCCGTCTTGGATAGCTTGGGTAGCACGGCTACGTCTCCGATCGCGAGAAGCTTTGGGGCATCCTGGTAGGGCACGCGCCCTGTAAAGGTCACCCGGTTACGCAGCCCCAGCTGCGCGGCCCTTTCGCGGTAGAGCTCGACGTTGGGGTAGCCGGCGATCACAAAATGCACATCGTCGCGCTGATTCGCGATCTGCTGAGCAGCCTCCAGCAACACCGGAATGCCCTGGTAATCGGCCAACAAGCCGAGGTACATGACCACTTTACGCCCTGCCGGCACACCCCAAAGGCGTCGCAGGGCCGAGAGCTGCGCTTCATCCTGCACGGACATGAAAAAGTCGGTATTGACGCAATCCGGCACGTGGATGATCTGGCGCGGTGAGCAGCCATATTCGTTTACCAGGATATCGGCGGCGTTATCTGAGCTGGTGACAATACTGGAAGTGTGCCGATTAATAAAACCTTCCAGCGAACGAAACAGGTGATACCCGATCGTGCCGCGCCGGATAAAGCGGTGATCCTGCATCTCGTTGACCAGCGAGCCCTGGAAATCAAACACCAACGGCACGCCCCACAGTTTGGCCAGCACCTGGCCCACCAGGGCGCCCTCGTGCAGGTGGGCATGGATGATATCGGGCTTGACCTGCACCATGGCTGCCAATGAACGCGCAAACAGCAATATGTCGTAGGCGATCTTGTGCCACGAAGAGCCGACTTCCCAATCGCGCCGCCAAGGGATTGCCGCGGTGCGCAGGATGGGGATATCGGGCACGTCGTTGCCGGTGCGGTAGGTAACGATTGTCACCTCGCTGCCCATCTGCTGCAGGATGCGCGCCTCTTCGAGGATACGCACATGGCAGCCGTAATCGGCAAAGAAGGAGGTGGGCGCGATCATCAGCACCCGATACCCCGCTTGTGAGGGCTGATCGGGCTCGCGAGGCGCTACTGGTTCCGCCACATGCGCCACCGTAGTTTAAAGAGCTCCCTAAAAGCTCGCAGAATCACGTGCAGCTTGGCGCCCGTTTGGGTACCAGCCACCCTTGGGTAGTGGCTGACGGGCTCTTCGACGATCTTAAAGCCGGCGCGCTTGGTGCGCACCAGAAACTCGGCGCTGAACATGGCTCCGCCCGATTCCACGGTAAAGGTATCGATAATTCGGCGCGTAAAGAGTTTAAAAGCGCAGTCGACATCGCGCACGGTGTAGCCAAACAAGAGGTTTACCAGCCAGCTCCAGCCGTTGCCAAAGAGCCGCCGATACCACGGGTCGCTGCGCGAAAAACGGTAGCCTGCCACCATGTCGGCCTCTGCCATGCGCGGCAAAAAGCGCTCGATCTCACCGAGGTCAAACTGGAGGTCTGAATCGGTTGTCAGGATCAGTTCCTTGGTAGCTGCCCAGATGCTATCGCGCACGGCGGCGCCATACCCCATATTGACGGCGTGACGGATCAGGCGCACGCGGCTATCGGCAGCAGCCAGGTCAGCCACTACCTGGGCGGTGTTATCCTTGCTGCCGTCATCGACGATCACGATCTCGAGGTCATCGACCAAAGGACCCACCTTGGTCTTGATCATCTCGACCATCGGGCCCAGATTGAGGGCTTCGTTGTAAGCGGGCATGGCAACGGTTAGGCTGGTCATTTCTGCTCTCCCTGGCGCACTCGACGCGCCCTTCTGATCAGACGGCCCATTATCATACTTTGCAATCCCAGTCCCTCCGGTTCATCGGGTTCCTGGCTCTGGTTATCAGGCGTGTTGCTTGAACGCAGCCGCGTCAGCTCTTTGTCAATCAGCTCCTGCTCACCTTGCTGCAGACGCGCTCGCCAGAGCTGCAATTCGGTTATGGTGCGCGCCAGCCAGGCATCCAGATGAACGTTATTTTCGGTCAATGCGCCGACAGAAGCTTCTGGTAAATCGTCAGCAAATTCCCTGGCCCACTCGGCCATCTCACCCAGGGCCAGCGAACGGTCTGGCCAGCCAGCCGGATCCTGCCAGACGCTCAACAACGCCAGCGAAACGACCGCCGGCAGCTGTTCGCAAGCCGCCAGCAGGCTATCGAACTCTTCGGGTGCACAAAAACGCGGTTTGGCGCCGATCCCTTCGGCCAGTTTAGCAACGGTACGCAAGCCAGTCTCGCTGCTTTCGGGTGCCGCAGCGATGAACAAGGCCGCGCCGTTCAATGGTTCAGCCTCAGGTGTGCGTACCGGCACCAGACGGGCACGCAGGATGCGCAGGTGCGTGGGCAGCTGAGCGCTCAGGGCATCCCAGGTGGCCTGGCTGAGGGGTGTAAGGATGACAAGCAATGTGTTTTCGGCTAGGCTCTCTGCAATCGAACTCAGAGTCAGTTCAAGCTGAGCAAAGGAGACAGCCACCAGCACGATATCCGAGCCCTCACAGGAGGCCGGCAGGTTCCAGTGTGTACGATCGACCGCACCCATTTTTTTGGCCTGCGCCGAGAGATCCGTATCCGGGTCGTGCCCGACCACGGTCAGGTTGGGATAGGCATTCTTGATCGCCAACCCCAGAGAAGCCGGTATCTGTGACAGGCCAATGATGGTGAGTGACATCGGATGTTACCCTTAGCTCGCGGCATCGGCAGCTTGGAGGGCTGCCAACTCGGCATCATCTGTCATAATACCCCCGCACGGCGTGCTTTTCAAGCTGTGATTGCGGATCAACCAGACCGTACGAGGGCTGCAGCCTGAGCGCTGAGCCAACTCGGCGCCGATCGCTTCGTGATGCAGCGCAGCGTAAAAGGGCGCCGACCAGCGGTTACGGCCATCGCCGGCCAGACGCTGCAGCAGGCGCGGCGACAGGCGCCCGAGCAGCACCACCAGTGTACGATGCACCAGGGTAATGCCGGCATCTGCTTTACCAACGTCGTGCAGCAGAGCTGCCTGCGCCAGATCGGGAGATACCGTACCCGCTTGCCTGAGTGCCGCCAGCACCCTCTGCGCGTGCGCCTGGTCGAACGGAGAAAGGCGCTCATAGAGCGCTTGTGCCGCGGGGCTGAGCTCACCGGGAGGCTGCGTATCGGTCATACGCACGCGTGGCGTCAGGAGGTGACGGAACCCCTGCCTCAGGCGTTGGATAACACCCATCGCGTTACAAGAGATAGCCGGTGATCAGCAAGACCAGGCGGCTGGCCGGCCAGTAGATCAACCTGGATAACAGGTTCAGGCTGGTGAATTGCGAAAGCATCAGCAGACCGATCAGGATCATCCAGCCATAGCGCGCCAGACCCTCCACCCAATTGAGGGCCCGCCAGACCTGCTCGCCGGGGATCAGGCTGATCAGCCCAATCAGGATACTAAAGCCGTCCAGCGGCGGAATCGGCAGCAGGTTGAACATCGCCAGGAAGGAATTCATCAGCGTGATGGTGAGCAGGAGCTGCCCCAGCCAAAGCGGCATGGAGAAAAAGCGCAGCCAAATGCCCGCCAATGTGGCCACCAGAATGTTGCTCGCCGGCCCTGCCAGCGCGACCAGCGCGCTCCCAAGGCGGCGCCCATACTTTAGGCGGTTGGGATTGACGGGCGTAGGCCTGCCCCAGCCGATACCAACGCCCGTCGCCAGCGTGACGGCCATCATGGCGGTGCCGGCCGGGTCTAGCTGGCGCAGCGGGTTGAGCGAGATGCGCCCCTGCAGCTTTGCCGTAGGATCCCCCAGAAGGTTGGCCATCCAGGCGTGGCTGCACTCGTGCACCGTTATGCCGATTACCAAAGACACAATAATCGTCAGAAACGTGACCACACCCAGCTTGACGATGCCTAGCACAGCAAAAACCAGCCCCAGGACCACCCAGATGAGCTGGTCGCGGCGGATCGGAAGTTTATCATACCATTGTGTCATGCTGATATTATATGTCCCCAGTGCGGCCGCTCAAAAGAGGTCTGCCCGCAGAGAGCTCTTGCCCGGTTGGGGACCTCTTGGATATAATCCTGCTGTTATGAGCCGTTAACTCAGTCGGCAAGCACCTGCCTTTTAGGCAGGGTTAGAGTCCCACACAGCTCGCCAGGGAAGGCCAGCACACCTTACTTGGTACATAGGCTAACCTATACGGCAGTATAGATCCGGCAATCATTTCCGATAACTTTGCTCTGACAAACTTTCAGATTCGTTTCCTGCCCAATGAAAACTACTTGTTCTACGCAGTGGGCGACGGAC